>JFJP01037865.1_pt1 | contig 21799 bp, 19 predicted proteins | sample 431651 | NCBI WGS metagenome assembly JFJP01 (sample SAMN02602958, study PRJNA72255) | Microbial mat metagenome, whole genome shotgun sequencing project. | biome: fresh water; feature: sink hole; material: water; isolation source: purple microbial (photo- and chemosynthetic) mats found in...
GTCGTCTTCCTGAAAACGGCAGCCCACTTCCGACTCCTGTGCCCACTCGCCATAAACAGCCTCCAGCGCTCGACGCATCTGTTCGGCTGTGGCAAACCTGTCTGTTGGTTTTTTTGCAACGCTCCGCATGATCAGTTCATCCCAGGAACCATTCAGATCGGCCCGATATCTGCTTGGCGGTGCCAGCTGACCGCCCTCTTCGGCAGGCAGGTGGCCGGTCAGCATACGATAGGCAAGCACACCGAGACTATAGAGATCAGCCCTCTCATCAGCCTTCTCAGGATGAAGTTCCTGTTCTGGCGCGGCGTAAAAGGGTGATCCGACCTGCAATCCGGGAATTTTCATTTTTTCTTCACCACGAATGCGCGAAAGGCCAAAATCTATAATCTTGATCCGGTCATCATCGGTGATCATCAGGTTGAAAGGCTTGATATCCCGGTGAACAATTCCCGAGAAATGGAGCCGTTCCAACCCCTTCAGGGCCTGCAGAAGATAGACACATGCCTTTGTCACCGAGATGGCCCGCGACGGCCGCTCCACCCGATACGATTCGCCGATGAAATCGCCAAGTGAATGGGCAAAGTACTCCAGAACAATGAAAGGTAGTCCGTTGTCATGATCACAGTCGAGTACCTTGGCAACATGAGGATGGGATATTTCACCCATGACCCTTGCCTCTTCAAGAAAAACCTGCCGCAGGCGCTCTTCGCCTGCCAGTTGGACAAAGAGTTCATCCCGAGGATCGAGAACCTTGAGGGCGACAATCCTGCCAGTGACAGGGGCTTTGGCCTTGTAGACCGCGCTCATTCCTCCCCTGCCGAGCCTGCCCACTATTTCATATCTGCCCACTGTTCTCATAGCTATCGCAATCGGTCGGCATAGACGTCTGGAAATCCCAGTTCACGGATCTTCCGGATGGTGCTGCTGCTGTCATAGGCAACAAACAGGGTCTCAAGTTCCCAGGTCTCGCTGTCCCATATTATATATTTTGCTCGTTTGTCTCCGTCACGTGGCTGGCCGACACTCCCGACATTGACGATATACTTCCGGTCCTTTTCCAGACTGATAATGCCTTGAAACAGAGGCCCGTGCATGATGCTTTCTTCCTGTTGCCAGACCAGGCGCAGATCATGAGTATGTCCGACAAAATAGATCAAGGCTTCGGGGGAGGCGAAAAGGTCCTTTATCCTCCGATCCGTTTGGTTGAAAAGATAGATAAATACTGAATCGGGCGGATAGCCATGCACAAACCAGGCATCGCCGATATGCAGCGAGCGGGGCAGACTCCGGCAATACTCCATGCTCTCTTCTGAAAGTAGCCGTGCCGTCCTGATGTTGTTTTCCCTCGCCTGAAAATTCATCCAGTTCTTGGCTTTTTCACTCAGTAGCGACGCCTCGTGATTACCCAGCACAGTAGCACACTTCAAATCCCGAACCCCCTGGATAACCGCTTCAGGATCAGGCCCATAGCCGATCATATCTCCCAGACAAACCACCCCATCCAGATCCTGTCTTTCAATGCTGGATCTAACTGCCTGGAAAGCCTCTAAATTGCCATGGATATCGGAAATAATTGCCAGTCGCATAAGGCAGCAGGGCATCCCTGGTTAAATGAGCTTTACAACCCTTCTTCATGCTTTGAGTCTAGAGCATTTACCTCACGCCACGCAAGTATTACTTCCCCCCCAACGGCAGCAAACTTTGCCATTATGTACCACATTGGGACTCTTGACAGGACAACAGTCCCAACTTATTTATGTAACTATCTAGAATAACCTTTAATTAATGGCTTAACCGGTCATTTTCAGCAGCAGGCTGTCAGCAATCTACAGCCTGCCTAAACACTCATCTTTTCATCAGGAGGGTACCTCTATGCCAACACAATTGCTTGATCTTCAGCGGATGCTTTCATCGATGGAAGCCCTGCGGGAAAGAATGAATGCCCTGAACGGAGAGTTTTATGCCACAACCCCACGATATGAGAGCGCCTGGGGTTTTGCAGACAACTGGCCGAAAATGAACCTCTTAGATACTGGAGATCAAATTGAAATACAGGTGGAACTCCCTGGATTCGCCAAAGAAGATATCCATATCAAGGTACAGGGGAACTATCTGGAACTGAGCGGCTCCCGCAAGACGGCATGCCCCAATGGATACACTGTCCACAGACAGGAAAGGGAGAATCCGACATTTACCAGGAGCATGACCTTACCGATTGAAGTGGACAGCGGCAAAGCCACAGCCTCGATCAAGGAAGGCATCCTCCATCTGATCCTGCCCAAAAGCATTGCAACCAGACCTCAGCAGATTACCATCCGTTGATATCGATGATTTCATTTCCCTCATCAGGAGGTTTTATCATGACTGAAGAAAATACCGCCGTAAAAGCAGAAAAAGCAAATCTTGTGAAGAGTCAAAAACTCAGGGCCCTCACCCCCAGCGTCGACATCTATGAGAACAGTGAAGAGATACTGCTCTTTGCAGACCTGCCGGGTGTAAAGAAAGATGATATCACTATCGATCTGGATAATGGCCAGTTGACAGTGGTGGGAAACCGCTACATGGATCAGGAAAAAGACATGCAGTTGGAAGAATTTGGCTCCGCCCAATTCCGTCGGGTTTTTTCAGTGCCCCAGGGAATTGACCAGACCAAGGTTGATGCGGAACTCAATGATGGCGTACTCAAACTGCATCTACCCAAATCGGAATCCGTCAAACCCCGCCGGATAGAGGTCCGTCAGGGATAAATCAGACCCAGCCAGTCTTCCTCACTTCTGCTTATGAGGGTGGCCCCAGAAAACAGGACACCCTCATAATCCGGCACATCATGCCACTCCTGCTCAGGAAAAAAGGCTGCAGGCTAAGCCTTCTTTTTCCCCTCGAGTTCATCCCAGCGGGTATAGAGCGCCTCGATTTTTTGGCCAACTGCCTCAAGTTCCTGCCAGCATTCCGCCAGTCGGGCTGGATCCGCAATTGTTTCAGGCAATTCCATGCTGCGCTGCAGGTCTTCCTGCAAGGATTCCGCGGCGGCAATCTGCTCCTCCATCTGGTCATATTCCCTCTGGTCCAGATAGGAAAGTCGGCCAGCTTTATTCCTGGCGCTGTCGACCTTTTCACTCTCTAGTCGTTCCATCTTTTGCGCCTGGACCGACTTTTTCTCAAGTTCACCCATGTGCGCCAACCATTGTTCATAGTCGGCATACCAGGTTACCCCTCCCTTCCCGTCAAAACCAAGTACCTGATCGCACACCCTGTCAAGAAGGAAACGATCATGGGTAACCAGAACCAAGGCCCCGGGAAATTCCTGCAGACTTTCCTCCAAGACATCGAGAGAGGGGATATCGAGGTCATTCGTCGGCTCGTCGAGCAGGAGTATATCAGCCGGCTGCCGCATCAGACCGGCGATAAGGATGCGGGCCTGCTCGCCGCCGGAAAGTTGGCTCACAGGGGTCTCCAACTGGTCGGCCCGGAAAAGGAATTTTTTCGCCCAGGAGACCACATGCAGGGAACGACCCTGGTAGACAACGGCATCACCATCGGGAGCAAGGGCCCGCCGTAGAGTCTGGGCCGGGTTGATCTTCTCACGCCTCTGGTCAAAACTGACAATCTTTACATGCTCGGCCAGCCTGAGGGAGCCAGCATCGACAGCGGGGCCACTGGAACCGGCCGAGGCTGCAAGAATCTGCATCAACGTCGATTTACCACAGCCATTTCGTCCTAAGAGACCGATCCGGCTACCGGGTGAAAGCCTGATATCGAGATTGGCAAAGAGCAGACGTTCGCCGAAGGATTTTCGGATGCCGCAAGCCTCGAGCAACTTTTTCGTCCTTCTGCCGGTCGCCTCAAAATCTATCTGCACCGAAGACGAAGCCCGATTCCTCATCTTCACCTGGGACAATTCATCCTGAAGTTTATAGGCCTCATCGATACGGTATCTTGCCTTGGTCGCCCTCGCCTTAGGCCCCCGACGCAGCCACTCCGTTTCACGGCGGACCTTGTTGCTCAGGCGTTCTTCTTCCTCCAATTGGCGAGAAACAAAAACCTCCCGCTGCTCCAGAAACTGCGAATAACAGCCGTCCACCTGCAAGAGTCCATCGGGATATACTGCCGAGAGTTCTACAGTTCGATTTGTACAATTTTCCAGGAACCTACGATCATGGCTGACCACGAGAAACGCCGAAGGCCCTTGTACAAGTCCCCCGTTCAACAGTTTTTCCAACCAGAGTATCCCCTCGATATCGAGATGATTGGTAGGCTCATCCATGACTAGGATGTCAGGGCTGACCAAGAGGGATCGACAGATAGAGAGCCGTTTGCGCCAACCGCCGGAAAGGACTTTGACCGGAACTGAACTGTCATCAAATTCGGCCAGGCTTAACAGTGTATGTATACGGTTATACCGTTCTATCTCTGAAAGATGACTGGTATTCAAAGCGTCCATGAGATTTTCCGAGGCAGTCGACTCATCTTTAAACATGTCCGATTGGGAAAGATAGCTCAAGCGGACATGTTTCTGCCTCAGAACCTGACCGCCATCGGCCTCTTCGAGACCACAGATAATTCGCAGAAGAGTCGTTTTACCGGAACCGTTCGGGCCAATCAGCCCCACCCGATCCCCCGAGTTGACGACAAGGTCAATGTGTTGAAATAAAACCCTGGCGCCATAGGCCTTGGCTAGCGATTGACAGGTGAGCAGATTCGTCATAATGAGGAGTACGTTTGCCTCTCCAACCATCCCCGAATAGCTATTTTCTGGTCCGTAAACAATACCACTGAAATGGCCAAAAACTCGGAAGAAGTTGTCGATAGAAAATTTTTATTGTTTATATTTCAATATATTGAGACACAAAGAGAAACAACTGCAGGGAAGGATACTGGTCCTTTTATTGTTGAACAATTTAATTGTCAAGAGTATAAACAGGGGGAGAAATTTCCGGGGGAGACCGGTCTGGCACACAATCCGCTCACCTCGACCGACACAGGCCTGCCTGGCTCAAAACATACTTTGAAAAATATGAATGCGTATGAGTGAACACCTATATTTCATCATAACCAGTGACAGCGGCAAGACCCTTCGAGTGCCTGTGCGCAAGAGGAGTTTTACCCTTGTCAGTAGTTTCGTCGCCCTTCTCCTCATCGGCCTCTGTATCTCATCCACCTTCACTCTGGGACTCTACAGCAGCAACCAGATATCGTCCCGTCGAGCTGCCGACCTGCAGTTGCAGCTCCAGCATAGTACGCAATTGCTGGCAAAGCACCAGGAAAGTGCTGATGAGCAGAAACGCCAGATGGATCTGAAAATTGCCGATCTGCAGATAGCAAAGGCAAAGCAGGAAGCCACCTTCAACGAAGAAAAGGAAGAACTGCTTGCCAACGCAGTAACGGAGTTGACCGAACGGAGTGATAATATCAGATCTGTCATGAAATCCATTGGCCTTAAGATCAAAGACAGCTTCCATGCCAGAAAAGACAGCGGCGGACCTTTCATCGCCAACAGCAAGAAAGACCATTCCCGGTTGCTGCTTGAAACGGATAAGTACCTTGAAACAATCCGCTACTCCCCTTTGGGAAAACCAGTCAACGGCCAGATCACCTCAGGCTTCGGCACACGCCTTGATCCTCTCAACAAGGAAGGCGCATACCATTCCGGCATAGATATCCGGGCCAGACGCGGAGAAAAAGTCTTCGCCACTGCAGCCGGCATCATTACCCGGGCCTCATACAATGGTGATTACGGAAATGTAGTGACCATCGATCATGGCAACGGATACACAACGAATTTCGCGCACCTCGACCGTTTCCTCGTTAAAAAGGGCGACCAGGTCGAGCGCGGCAATATCATCGGCCTGGTTGGCAACAGCGGCCGAACCACCGGTGTCCATTTGCATTACGAAGTCTGTCTGAACAAAAAGCCCATCAACCCGACCAAACTCATAAAGGTGGCAGGGATGCCGCTGGCCACGCCGCATCTAACGAAAAGGAATTGACAATATGGGTTTGTTTAGCAAAAAAGAGTCAGGAGAATTCGGATTGACCAATACAGAAAGCGAGGCCATTTCCTCTCTCATCGACAAGAGCATGTCGATCACAGGAACAATCTCCTTCAAGGGAAAGGCACGCATTGATGGCACTATTACCGGCAATATCGAAGGAGAGCACCTGATCCTCAGCGAGACGGGAAAGATCAACGGTAATGTTCAATCAATCTCTTTTAACTGTTTCGGCACCATCAAGGGTGATATCCTGGCAAATACTGTGATAGCCAGAAAGAATTGTTCGATCCAGGGCAGACTCGAGGCGATCAGCCTGACTGTTGAGCCAGGCGCAGCTCTTGATGGCGAGATAAAGGCAGCAAGTAAAGAAGTTCACCCAGCAAATGAAAAACACCTGCTGCAATCAACCCATACCACCAAAGCTCCTGTCCTTCTCAAAACCCATGGCTAACAACCCGGACAAGAAGCGCGCAATAAGGAAAAAACTCGAGGAAGCACATTTTGCCTCCCGCATGAAATGCCCCTACTGCGGCAATGATCTGGAATTTTTTGAGATCAGCGAGGAAGCAATCGTCGTCACTCACTATATCCAGAACCCAGATGGAACCTTTTCCATCGAAGATACAAGCATCCAATCAGTTGGAGGCAGCAAGCTTTTTTGCGGAGCGTGTGAAGAGGACCTCAGCGAATTGCACCAGCGGTTTTCAGAGATGATCTTTTAGATCATTCCACCCAGATCAGCCGATTTCAGGTACTCTTTCTAAGAGAACCAAAAACAAACGACAAAAAAAGGGGATTACCGCAAGCGGCAATCCCCTTTTTTCATATACTTAGACTTGTCAGACTGAGGATTATACACAGCCTGTCGGTTTTGGCAGACCAGCCATTTTACAGGCTCCTTTACCAGGACCAGAGGGGAAGAGCTCGTAGATTCTCTTCAGCGGAAAACCAGTTGTTTTTGACAGAATACGAACCATAGGAGCAATACCATTCTTCTTGTAGTATTCCTGCAGGGCGTCAATGACCTTATTATGCTCATCAGTCAGCTCTGAAATACCCTCAGTGCTTTTTACATAATCAACCCAATTCTGGTTCCACTCTTCCATTCCTTTCAGCAGAAAACCATCCTCATCTACTGTAAAGCTCGATCCGTTGTGTTCAAGTGTTGGCATTTCAAACCTCCTTAAATATTTTTCTGTAGCTCACACCGTTGTTTGAGTCGGCTAAAAAACTAATTACGCCTTATTACTATAGGGGACTAGGTTTGTCAAGTGAATGGACAATCATTTATCGCATCGCTCAAATAACACAATAACATTCCGTATTTTCAGGACAACCGCTGCAAAGTCACCTTGTTTTTCAACATGAAAAACAGGTGAAACAGCATTGCGGACCCATTGTTCAAGACTCGTTTAAGAAGCCTGGAAAAAGCACAGAACGACAGCCCCCTCTCAATAATGACCAAAGTGAACATACCCAATTCTATGCATATGTCCATATAAATCGTACCTCGCTTCACCATTTGCTCCAAGCTTTTCACTCCAGTTGCCACCTGATTGAAGGTGCAGTATTCCAGGTTTTTTCCTTGCGTGGACAGACAAGACAGAGTAAATCCATGTGGAATCTGCTGAGGCGTACTCCTAATAATTCACACCGCTTCGGCATGCAAGAGGCCATATCCGCCAACGAGGCGAACAGACTTTCAATATCGAACGATACACCCTGACGACACCCATGCTACAAATACTCCGCAACAAGGCACAGTCCACTTTTATTCAGATTGTTGTAGTGATTATCGCCCTGGTTTTCATCTTCTGGGGAGTCGGCACCAACATGATGAACAAAAAAGAGGTGGCGCTCGTCGTCAACGGCGAGGAGATCAGCTTCCAGGAATATCAAAAAGCCTACGACCAGGCTATTCAAAGCATCAGTGCACAATTTGGCGGAAATATGCCAAAAGGCCTGGATGAAAGTTTAGGTATCAAACAACAAGTAATCGACCAACTCGTCCAGACAACTCTGCTACGACAAGGTGCGAACGCTATGGGATTAAGGGTTAGCGCCGAGGAAATCCAGAAACAGATTGTCAGTATGCCGCAATTTATCGAGAAGGGGGCCTTCAGCATTGAGCGCTACAATACGCTCCTTTCCGCAAACCGAATGACCCCCAACAGCTTTGAGAATTCCATGCGACACGACATGCTGGCCGACAAGACGGTACGGGATATCGCCAGATTTGCAACCGTTGTAACCGAGGCGGAAATTACCGATCTGTATAATCTTGACAATGAAACCGTGTCTGTAAAGTTTGTCGAAATACCTTTTGAAGCATTCACCAAGGACATTCAGGTTGACAAGGCAGAACTGAAGAAATGGTTTGACACGGCAAAAGACAATTACCGCACGGAACCAGAGATCAAACTCAGATATATCGCATATGATTACGTGCACCTTGGGGAAAAAGTAACAATCGCCCCGGAAGAGATCACAACTTATTATAAGGACAATTTTGCTGCCTATCAAACTCCCGAACAAAGACATGCCCGCCATATACTCTTTGGTGCAAGCGAAAGCGACAGTCCTTCCGTGCATGAGGAGAAAAAGAAAAAAGCCGAAGAGATTCTGCAATTGGTAAAGAAGCAAGGTGATTTTGCCGCTCTTGCAGAGCAATATTCTGATGATCCGAGCAAAGGTACCGGAGGAGATCTCGGCTTTTTCTCTCGGGGCAGCATGGTCCCCGAATTCGAAAAGACCGTCTTCGCTATGCAACCCAACCAAATCAGCGAGGTCATAAAAACCCCGTTCGGCTATCACATTATTAAACTTGAAGAAATCAAGGCGGCATCAACCCGCCCGCTCGAAGAAGTACAAGCTGACATAGTCCGAGATATACAAGGTAAACAAGGAAAACAGATGGCTTTTCAGCTGGCTAACGATGCGTATGAAGGAATTATCAAAGCGGGAAGTCTGAAGTCCTACACTGACTCGCATACCGATATTGGTGTTATTGACACAGATTTTTTCTCTCGCAGTAAGCCACCGGAAGATATCGGCCAAAACCAAAAGTTTCTCGACGCAGCGTTTGCTCTTAATAAAGGGGAGTTGAGTTCCCTTATCGAAACCGAGACCGGGTATGCCATCCTCTTTGCTTCCGACAAGAAGGAACCCGCAGTACCGGCACTCGAGAGCATCGAGGAAAGAGTTACTGCCGACTTCGTGGCGTATAAAGCCGAGCAGAAGGCCAAGACGACGGCAACAGAGATACTGGAAAAACTGAAGAAGGGAACACCACTCAACGAAATTGTTGCTAACTCCTCATTCAAACCACAAGATTCGGGTTTTCTGAGCAAGAAAAGTCCGAATTCGTCCACCGTTTTTCCCGCCTCACTCTATGAGAAGGTGTTCCAGTTGTCAAAATCCTCTCCTTTGGCCAAAGAACCCGCCAAGCTCGATGACAGCTATCTGGTCTATGTCTTCCAGGAGCGGAAGATCCCTGAAAACACATTGACAGATAAAGATATGCAACTGTACCGTGAGAATCTTGTACGTTTCAAACAGCAGCAACTTCTCACAGCATGGGTCACAAACCTAAAGGAACAAGCAAAAATTACCCAGCACAAGAGCCTCTGATCCCGAAATGGACACGCACCTTGCACCGTTTTATTGTTCTTTCAGGATTCCTGCTTGTCCTTGTCGTGCCTGCTTTTATGGGGAACAGGTTCGAGAGAGAGAGGCACATGCCTCTGCAGATGAGCATTACTTCTATTCTGGGATACGACAATCCTCTCTTGTTCCTCCACCTTCTTCCTGGCGTTGACTTCAAGGATTCTGCGAATTCCTTCATGAGAGAGATCCAGATCGTACTTTTCCCTCAGTATTCGTGCTATATCTCTGTATGACCAACGATCTTCTCGTAGCTTCAGCATCTCACGAATCAGCCTCTGCTGCTCCAGATGCTGAACAAAAATGCCACCTTCGCCGACCTGCCAGCCATAGGGTACAGGCCCCCCGAGATATCGCCCTTCTCCCTTCTGCACTTTTTTTGTCGCCCGTATAGCCTCACCGTGTCTGCAGTTATCGCAGAGAGAGAGCGCATCCAAAAGTTGCTGCACCAACAAGGCCCCCCCTTGCGAAACGACTAATTTCCTTTCCCGGTCAAGAGAAATATCCTCATCAAGATCAAGACAAAACAGCGATATCCCGCGTTTTCGCAGTATCTGCAGGAGACGGAAGGCCTCCTTGCTCGATGCAAGAATAAATGCTGCCCGGGCAACAAAAATCGCATCACCAGGCTGCAGTCCCTCGACAATTTTTTTTCCTTCCTTTCTATTGACAAAGGCCTGCTTCAGCGATATCCCCTGCTCGACAAAAAATACATCCACGGCTTTTCCCAGAGCTGAACTATAGGTGGAGAGAGCACGCTGCTGTTCAGCCAAAGACATACGCTGCTCTTTCTCCAATGCCATAAATACATATCCAACATACGCCATACTCCTCCTCCCTCACAGTATATGCTATTCGTTTGTGCCAAACCTTCATATATTTTTGGCAAAGCGTCAAGCTTGCATTTTGATCTGTTGACAGAATGTCATACTTGCTTAGCATTATTGACTTAAGCATATCAATTTGTTTTTTATATCTTTTCTGCATTTTTAACTCAAATTTTTTCTACGGAACCACTCGCTCTTCCTTGAGAAGAGATTGCATTGTTGTCCAGTAGACATTTTGAGACGGAACTTTCAAACGATCAGTATTGACCGATCAATCACTTTTTGATTCTCTTGCCGTCGCCACAGTGATATATTGCTATGTTGCTCTTTCCGCCTCTCGCAAGAGAGCGTTGCACTCATGCATCGATAGCCAGTGCCATTCCTTCCCCCCTTACTCCTTGAGAATCATGCCAAACGAGACTGACCCCCTGGAATCTTACAAGAAGCTTTCCTCTTTTGAGCAGACTCTGCTGCAACTCCTCTCAATCATCTACGAACCGGCTCACAGCACCCTTCTGGTCAATTGTCTGCGCAAACTCGAAGTGTGCAATCCACGTGGCAGCCGGCCAACATCAGTGAATCTTAATCATTACCTGGCCAAATTCGAACAATTAGGGCTCACGACTCCGGATCGCCGTTGTTCTCAAGAGATCGTCGAAAGTATTACACGCACAGCCCTGAGAGAAGGGAATCTCGCACTCTACGCTAAGATCATCCAGGAAGAGGCCCCAGCCTCCTATTATTATGGAAAATGGTCAACCCGCTGCTGGCGCGCGATGCGCGAGATGCGCATTGGTATTTACACGCACAACTTCGACCTCATAGAGGAGGCAGCAGATTTTATTTCGAGCCAGTGCCGTGATCTTGTGTCCCCCCTCCCTCCTGTGATCCAGGTCGTCACAACCCCGTTTGATGCCGCATGGTTTTCAGACTTGCCTACCTCATTCAAATTCTATCTTCTCAATAGTATCTTACAGTTTGGTCAGGCAACGCTGAGACCTTTTCCCGAAATAGTCAATTTCCTCGAAAATGAGCAGATATCTGCAGATCTCAGCACTGATGAGCAGCTTCCCTTCAAAAGGCTGCTGTTCAATCAGTATCTGCTCCAAGGTGACCTGCAACGAGCAGCAGATCTTTTACACTCTCGACCGGAATCCTTTCAAGGGACTGGCGCCGAAGGGACACTCCTTTTTCTGCGTGGCAGTCTGGTGGAATCTCTCCGGCACTTTGATGAGGATCTCGAATTTCTGCAGACACTCCATCATGGCAGCAACGTAGCGTTTTTCGGTCCTTGCGGCGTCTTCTCCATTTTAGCCAGATTGCAGGCCTGTAAGGATGCCGACTATCATACAATCGCTGGCCAGATAGCCAATGCCCTCTCGATCTTCCATTCTGCCGCGGAAAATGAAGCCTACAATTATCTGGCGGTCCTTGTTCATGCCAGGATGAACAGCACAACAGAACAACTGGAAATCTCACTGCCGGAGGGCAGCAGAAAACACAGCCTTTCTCTCATCATCGCAGGTCTCTGTCAGTACTGGCTGAACAGTTCCGTGGCCCCGGATCTCGAAGAAGAGTTGCGTTGCCTGCACGAAAAAGCCATCCAGCACAACTATCATCTCTTTGCTGAAATTTCCGCCCAGATACTTGGCAAGACCCGGCAGCCTGCACTCACCTCCTCGGTCAATGACGAGAGAGCATCAGATAAAATAATAGATATTGTTTCATTGCTCGAGCCTGAAGAACCATGGAAAAGGGCACTCCAGGCCCTCATCCATATAACCACCTCACAGGAGACCTTCCCCACTCAGCAGAAAATACGTCTCGTCTGGTCGGTGGATATGCAGTCACACCCCATCAGCATCAGTCCCAAGGAACAGAAGATCAGCGCCTCGGGAGAGTGGAGCAAGGGGCGCCCTATTTCTCTCGGTAGGTTGTACCAGACCAAACTCAATTATCTCAGCCCCCAGGATCGGAAAATATGCGCGGCTATTACACAGGTGCACAACGTCGAAACCAACAGCCTGAGCCACCATTTCGACATGGAAAAAGTGCTGCAGGCCATGATTGGCCACCCACAGCTGTACCTGGCTGATTCGCCATCAACCCTCGTCGAATTCATCGCAGGAGAACCCGAACTGCTGGTTGAAGAAAAGGGCAGCGATTTGCTCATTCGCTTCGCTCAGCCAATAACCTCAGAAAATTTCACGATATTTCACGAAACCCCAACACGGGTCAAGATTATTTCGATCAACGACAAACACCGTGAAATCGCCCGACAGATTGGCAAAGATGGTCTTATTGTCCCTGTTTCCGCCAGTGAACATGTTCTCAAGCTGATTGGCAACAGCTCATCCTTCATGACAGTCCATTCGGCTATAGCTGGCGATAGATCGTTAGAAAGAGACGGTAATATCGAGTTTGTCGAGGCAGACTCAACAATTTACATGCACCTGCTGCCTTACGGCACCGGTTTTCGCTTGGAAATGTTTGTAAAACCCTTTCCGATGGGCGCACACTACCTTAAGCCGGGGCAAGGTGTTGAAAATATCATGACGGAAGTCCAGGGAAAACGACTGCAGACCCGCAGGAACCTTGCCCTGGAGGAAGAAAAAGCACGAGACATAGAGGAACTCTGCCCGATCCTCGATCTTGCCATAGACCTCGAGCGTGAAACAGATAGGGAATGGCATCTGCAGGACCCTGATGACTGTCTTCAGGCCCTGCTCGAATTGCAGGCAATACGCGACAAACTGGTTATCGAATGGCCAGAAGGTGAAAAACTGACGATCACCCACCAGGTTTCGCTGGAAAACCTCAACCTTAAGGTACGAACCAACCGACAGAACTGGCTAGCCGTCGACGGCCATCTCAAGCTCGACCAGGATCATGTCATCAAGCTCAAGGATCTCCTTTCGACCATCAAGACATCTACCGGTCGTTTTGTCGAAATTGCCAACGGCCAGTTTATTGCCCTCACCCAGGAATTCAGAAAAAGACTGGAAGATCTCAACATCTTTTCCCAGGGTTTTGGCGGGAACGACGGCGATGAATTGCTCATTCACCCGCTTGCCGCCCTGCCTCTTGAGGATCTGATCAATCAGACTGCCACCAGCGTTGACGCGGGCTGGCAAAAGCAACTGCAGAAGATCCGTTCCTCGCAAGGATTCCAGCCGGAACTCCCATCGACCCTGCAGGCAGAGTTACGCGACTATCAGCGAGAAGGATTCAACTGGCTTGCGCGCCTAGCCTACTGGGGTGTCGGCGGTTGTCTCGCTGATGACATGGGGCTTGGCAAAACCTTACAGTCCCTCGCCATTATCCTCAAACATGCGGCAGACGGTCCATCTCTTGTTGTCGCCCCTACTTCGGTTTCGACAAACTGGCTGAGCGAAGTCACTCGTTTCACTCCGACTATCAATATCGTCACCCTTTCAGGCAAAGACCGCCTGACTGCGATCAAGGAGCTGGGTCGGTTTGATTTGTTGATTACGACCTATACCCTTTTGCAGCAGGAGATGGATCTCCTTGCCACCGTGCCCTGGCAGACAATCATCCTCGACGAGGCGCAAGCCATCAAAAATGCGGCCACCAAACGATCGAAGGCGGCAATGTCGCTCAAGGCCAAATTCAAGCTGATTACCACCGGAACCCCCATCGAGAATCATCTGGGAGAACTCTGGAACCTCTTTCATTTCATCAATCCCGGCCTCCTCGGCTCTCTTGCCAACTTCAATGAACGATTTGCAATCCCCATTGAGCGCTACCAGGATCGCGAGGCCCGCTTAAAACTCAAAAAATTGATTCGTCCATTCATTCTCAGGCGAATAAAGTCAGAAGTCCTCGAAGAACTGCCATCCCGCACCGAGATCACCCTCGATGTCGATATGAGTGAATACGAAACGCACTTCTATGAGGCTCTGCGACAAAATGCTCTGGATATATTGGAGAGCAACAAGGATAAAAAAGGCAGACACCTGCAGATCCTCACCGAGATCATGAAACTTCGCCAGGCTTGTTGCAGCCCTCGGCTGATCGATCCTCTCAGCAAGATCGTCAGTTCCAAACTCAAAGTCTTCTCGGAAATCGTTACCGAACTGATCGAGAGTCGTCACAAAGTCCTGGTATTCAGTCAGTTTATAGGGCATCTCCAGATCATCCGCGAGTTCCTCGACAAACAGGGCATCTCTTATCAGTATCTCGACGGCAGTACCAGTTCCAAACTCAGAAAAGATAGGGTTGAGGCCTTTCAGGCCGGTGAAGGCGATATCTTTCTGATAAGCCTCAAAGCCGGCGGCCTCGGTCTCAATCTGACGGCAGCCGATTATGTCATCCATATGGATCCCTGGTGGAACCCGGCGGTTGAAGACCAGGCCTCTGACCGGGCCCATCGTATCGGCCAGACACGCCCTGTGACCATTTACAGGCTGGTGTGCAGAAATTCCATTGAAGAAAAAATTGTCAGGCTCCACCAGGAAAAACGTGATCTGGCGGGAAGTCTGCTGGAAGGAAGTGATGTGAGCGCCCGGATGAGCTCCGAGGAACTTCTGGATCTTATCAGAGAAGAATGAGGAGACTTGTGATTTTGCGGGGATGGTTGCCAGCAGGCTCTCAGCTGTCTTCTTTCAGGTGGGGGATGATGAGACTGAAAAATGTTGCATGCTGGTTTTCAAAGCGCCAGCCGAGATGAGCCGAGCATTGCCCGCAAAGGGCCACACGCCAGAGATAACCGGCAAACCAGCTGAAATCACCGCTGGCCTCACCATGCACCAGGCAGCCCGGGGCATATCGAAAACAGCCCAGTTCGAAGAGAAGTCCGGCAGGATTGAAAAAAGTATGATGATGCAAACCGTTGATCGTAATACGGCTGCTCTCCTCGGTGATACGCCAGCCGCAACGGCGACAGAAGATCCCACCCCGGTTCGCTTCTTCTTTCTCCGGTTCTGAAGTCTCTGCAGTGGTCCCTCCTGTACCAGGGGTCATCTCCCGCAAAAAATTCAGCGTGAAATCCCGGCTCTCTTCCGCCCACCCTGCCAGTCCGACGCTTCCCCTTGTGATCATAGCCTGACAAAGACATGACCATCGCGGCATTGCCTATTTCTTTTCCTCCGCATAGAAATCAAGAATAGCCTGGATCATTGCAGGTATGGTGAATGTGTCAGGCTGCACATCCACTTTCAGCCCATTATCGGTAACCGTTTTGGCCGTAATAGGACCAATAACAGCGATCTTGACGCCAGCCAGCAAACGCTCGAGTTCCTCCTGGTCAATGGCATCAACCATAGTAAGGAAATTGGTTACGGTGGAAGAACTGGTAAAGGTCACCATATTGATCTTTCCTGTTTCCAGTTCAGCCCTCAGGGCATCCTTGCGGCCTTGGGGTGGAACATTCTTGTAAACCGGCGCAACAGTCACTCTGGCTCCGGCACCCCGGAGGGTTTCAGGAAGAATCTCCCGACCCTGCTCAGCCCGGGGAATAAGGATATTGCGCCCCTCGACTCCCTGGTCCAGAAGGCTTTCAGCCAATCCCTCAGCCGTAAAGGTAGCCGGGATAAGATCAGCTTTTACCCCGAATTTCAGCAGCAGCTCCGCCGTACTCCTGCCGACAGCGGCAACTCCCGGGCCTCTCAGACTGCGGGTGTCCATTCCTCTTTCATAAAGTCTCCGGAAAAAATATTCGACACCATTGAGTGAGGTGAAGACAATCCAGTGGAATTCGTTGAGACGCTCGAGTTCGCCGTCAAGAATCTCAAAAGAATCCGTCGGCTGGATATTAATGGTTGAATACTCAAGACAGTAGGCCCCGGATTCTTCAAGACCGGCCACAAGGTCACTTGCTTGTTCCCGGGTGCGGGTAACGATGATCCGTTTGCCGAACAACGGCCTTTTTTCAAACCAGTCAATGGTATCGCGCAGTTTGACCACTTCGCCGACGATGATCAGCGACGGTGGTTTTATGCCTGATTCCTTTACCCGTTCGACAATTGTCTCGAGGGTCGCGACAACCGACTGCTGTTCGGGGGTCGACGCCCAGCGGACAATGGCGACCGGCGTTTTGGCATCGCGTCCGTATCTGATGAGATTATCGACAATGATCGGCAGGTTCTTGATTCCCATGTAAATGACCAGCGTACCTACGCCTGTGGCCAGTTTGGGCCAGTCAATGTTCGTCTGCTCTTTTGTCGGATCTTCATGACCAGTGACAAAGGCCACTGATGCAGTATAATCCCGGTGGGTAATCGGGATACCGGCATAGGTCGCGGCGGCCGTGGCGGAAGTCACGCCAGGCACGACTTCAAAGGAAATGCCATGGGCCGCCAGTTCCTGCACTTCCTCGCCTCCACGCCCGAAGATGAAGGGATCCCCACCTTTCAAGCGGACAACATTTTTGCCGCTCTGGGCAAAATTCACCAGCATTTGATTAATTTCTTCCTGGGTGTGGGTATGCTGCACCCCCCCCTTCTTACCGGCGTATACCAGTTCGGCATCTTTGGGGATATGCTTGAGCAGTCTCGTACTGGCCAGATAGTCATAAACCACGACTTCAGCTCTTTCGAGCAACTGTTTGCCGCGCACCGTTATCAGACCCGGATCTCCAGGTCCTGCTCCGACCAGATAGACCTTACCCGGTTTCTGCTTCTTCGATTGTTCTTCCATATTCAGCGGATATATAAGCAAACTACTCAGATTATTCTATTTTTATCGATACAATCAGCCGCGCTGGCAAAAAAACAAATCATTATCTGTTGCCGCGATACTCGTCCAGCAACCCTCGCTTCTTGCCAAGCAGACAGCTGGATCATTCAAAAAAAAGGGGCATCCCTTTATGCAGGTATGCCCCTTTGACCATCTTCTGGTGCAATCAACGACTGTGATTCCACTCCGGGTCTATTACAGCTCTTTCATGATGGCTTCGGTAACTGCTCCGATTGAGGCGGAACCATCAACAGAAATGACCTTAGGACCTTTCGTCTCTTTGAAATAATTAACAGCCGCCATCGTGCCGGTAACAGTGTCATAATATATGTTATGGCGCTTATTGATTGCTTCTTCATCCTGATCGTCGGCGCGAGTCTTCAGTTCCCCGCCACAGACACGGCATACGAGCTTGCCGTCTTTTTCGACGGGCTTGATAGCCTCAAAGGCAATATGATTCGGGTGATTATTGTCATTAACACAGAGTCTGCGGCCCATGATACGCTCTTTGGCGATCTGACGATCGAGTGTGATCTCGATAACATAGTCAAGAGCCAGACCATTCTCGGCCAGTGTCTTTGCCAATGTTATGGCCTGCTCTTTGGAACGGGGAAAACCATCGAGAATCCAACCGGCCTTGCAATCTTCTTTCTGCAGGCGAGATACCATCATCGGGATGGTCAGTTCATCTGGAACCAGATCGCCTCTGTCGATATACTCTTTGGCTTTCTTGCCGAGTTCGGTACCGCCGCCAATATGCTCTCGGAAAATGGCGCCGGACTCAATATGCGGGATGTTGAATTTTTTCTGAACGATTGCACCCTGAGTACCCTTACCACTGCCGTTTGGTCCGAAAACCAGAATATTCTTCCCCATCGTTACTCTCCTTTGTACACGTTACATGAAAAAATATGTGCCTGAAAACTCATCGAATGAAACCACGCAAGGCGATACCCAACCGCGGACCCGGCCTTCAAAAGGTAGTGAAGAGAGGATATGGAGACCGCGGGCCAGATCCTGCAGCGCTCGATGGACGGCGGCGCCGTAAAGGACACTACAATTAATCGAGCAAGTGGCAACTATAGCCCAAATTCAGATCCTAGGCCAGAAATATTTCTTTCTAACGTTTTGACTTTCAGCCGGAAAGCGGGTATTTTCAAGTGGTCGTAACGAAAAGGGAAGGCTTCTTTGCCTGACCATTAATCTTCTGCATACACTGTGTTCGTCCTCTGCGTTCTCGTAACAGGAAAGCACTTTCCATTAATTTTAGTAGAGCAATATGAAAGAAATTCGCGTTGGCATAATCGGATTCGGTACAGTCGGCAGTGGTTTAGCGCAGACTCTTTACGAGCAGAAGGAACGACTGACCCAGAAGACCGGCGCAGTTGTTGTCCTTGCAAGGGTAGCCGATATCAACATCAAGTGCTTGCCAAACCATCTCCAGGGCACTGTTCTCACTGCCGATGCCAATGATATCTTCAATGACCCCAGCATCCATATTGTTGTCGAACTTATCGGCGGCATTGAACCAGCCAGATCATTTATTCTCAAGGCCATCAGCAAGGGCAAACATGTGGTTACCGCCAACAAAGCCCTGCTCTCCATCCACGGTCGGGAAATTTTTGCGGCGGCAGTCGCCAATGGGGTCGAGGTGGGGTTTGAAGCCAGCGTCGGCGGCGGCATCCCGGTCATCAAATCACTGAAGGAAAGCCTGGTTGCCAACCGCATCGAGGCGATCCAGGGGATCATGAACGGCACGGCCAACTATATTCTCACCCAGATGACGGATCATGGCACACCGTTTGCCGAAGTGTTGAAGGATGCCCAGCAAAAGGGCTTTGCCGAGGCTGATCCGACCTATGACGTCGAGGGTATAGATACAGCCCACAAGCTCGCAATTCTCATGACGATAGCCTATGGCTTGCATGTCAAATTCGACGATATTACCGTTGAAGGGATCAGCGGCATCAGACCAATCGATATCGACTTTGCCAGGGAATTCGGCTGCCGCATCAAGCTGCTGGCAATCAGCCGCAACCACGGCGATCATGTCGAAGCCCGGGTCCACCCGACCATGGTGCCTGTGGATCACATGCTCGCCAATATCAACGGCGCCTTTAATGCTATCCAATTCACCGGCGACACGGTTGGGGATGTCCTCCTCTACGGCCTTGGAGCCGGAATGATGCCGACCGGCAGCGCCGTTGCCGCCGATGTAGTCGATATCGGTCGGAATATTCTCTCAGGTTCGATCAATCGGGTGCCAGCCTTGTCCTACCTGCCGGAGTATATCGGCGAACCGACCATAACCCCGATGAGCCGACTGACCTGTCCCTATTACTTCCGGGTGACGGCCCTCGACCAACCTGGGGTCCTCTCGACCATATCAGGTATCTTCGGCAAATATAGCATCTCCATCCAATCGGTCATCCAGAAAGGCCGCCAGGACGACGAGCCCGTGCATATTGTCTTCAGGACCCATCTCGCCTCGGAAGAGGCCGTCGAAAAGGCCATAGGCGAGATTGACGCCCTGCCTTTCTGCACAGACACGACTATCAAGATTCGTGTCCTTGTCGATGAAAAATAGCGGCGCGGGCAACTGATGAAATATTTGATTCTGGTTGGCGACGGCATGGGCGATCACCCGATTGCCGAGTTGAGCGGCCGAACACCCCTTGAGGCCGCCAAAACTCCCACCATTGACCAACTCTGCCGCAAAGCGGAGTTCTTTCTCAACCATACTGTGCCACAGGGATTTCCCCCCGGCAGCGATGTCGCCAATCTCTCTCTGCTCGGGTACAATCCGGAGTTGTACTACACCGGCCGCGCCCCCCTGGAGGCTGCATCCATGGGCATCCAACTGGCGGATGACGAGACTGCCTTTCGCTGCAACCTGGTGACCCTCGACCATCACGATACTGGCCAAACCACATTGCGGGATTTTGCCGCAGGCCATATCACCACAGAAGAAGCCCATGGACTCATCGCCGCCCTGCAAAAGAACTGCGGCTCCGATATCTTCCACTTCCATGCCGGCATCAGTTACCGAAACATTCTGGTGGTCAAGGGCGATTATCCCGACTTTTCCACCGTTCCGCCCCATGACTATATCGAAAAAGATGTTACTGAACACTGGCAGCGCTACCTCGCCGACAAGGGCTGGCATGAAATGCTGTATCAGGCTCAAGCCACCCTCGCCGACCACCCCATCAATCTCCGCCGCCTTGAGTGTGGTAAAAATCCGGCCACCGCGGTTTGGCTCTGGGGCGAAGGTCGGATGCCAAGCGTCCCAACCCTGCAAAAACGCTTTAATATTACCGGCAGCATGATCAGCGCGGTCGACCTTCTTAAAGGACTTGGCGTCATTGCCGGACTTTCGGTACGACATGTCCCCGGAGCGACCGGGTACATCGACACCAACTATGAAGGAAAAGCCCAGGCGGCGATTGATGCCCTGAAGACCGAAGATTTTGTCTTCGTTCACCTTGAAGCCCCCGACGAAGCCGGACACCAGGGAAGCCTGGCCGACAAGATCCAGGCTATCGAGGATTTTGACAGCCGTATCGTGCGACCGATTGTTGAAAGCCTGCGGGCCAACCGTCAGGAATTCCGGCTTGTAGTCACCATGGACCACTTCACCCCGCTTGCCCTGCGCACCCATACACCTGAACCAGTCCCCACCCTGCTCTACGACTCACGCGAAATCCATCCGGGCTCGATGTGCGATTTCTCCGAAAAGGCCTGTCTGGAGCTGGACCGGCGGAATCACTGCAGCATGGAACACGGGGATCATCTCATCGAAAAGCTGCTTGGCGTGAGATGACCGCCCCAATGAAACCACTCACTCCTCCCCACATCCATCATGCCACCTGCCGTGTCATCTACGGCGATACCGACGCAGCGGGTGTTGTCTATAATGCAAATTATCTCCGCTACTTCGAAATCGGCAGGACTGAATTGATGCGGGACTGGGTCTGCACTTACCGGGATATTGAACAGTTGGGCATCGTCTTACCGGTAACAGAGTGCTTTACACGGTTCAAGGCCCCGGCTTTTTACGATGACCTACTCACCGTCGAGACCTCGATTGCAGAACTGAAACGGCATACCTGCCGTTTCAACTACCGGATCACACGAAAGACCCCCGGAATTGAACGCCGCCAACTACTGGTCAAAGGATATACCATCCACGCCGCTGTGACGAGAGAGGGTAAACTCACCCGTCTTCCCGAGGATATAACCGCAAAACTTGCCCTGTTTCTGCCAAGCCAGTCAACGCAGGTCAACGATATTACAAAATAGCCGTTGACATCCAAGGCATTCATTGTATATTGGGACCTCGCAACGCGGGGTGGAGCAGTCTGGTAGCTCGTCGGGCTCATAACCCGAAGGTCATAGGTTCAAATCCTATCCCCGCTACCAAGTAGATTCAAGGGGTTAAGTCATTTTGGCTTAACCCCTTTTTTTATGCTTGGTGTAAGTTTGGTGTAAGTTCCGGAATCATCACACAGCCACAGCCAACTCAGAAAAAGAATTGCTTAGGCTGGTCATCATTGCGTTTCCGTCATCCTTCCTTTTAATCCACTTGTAATAAACAGTATAGATCATCTGAAGCGAGCT
>JFJP01000025.1_pt1 | contig 21789 bp, 19 predicted proteins | sample 431651 | NCBI WGS metagenome assembly JFJP01 (sample SAMN02602958, study PRJNA72255) | Microbial mat metagenome, whole genome shotgun sequencing project. | biome: fresh water; feature: sink hole; material: water; isolation source: purple microbial (photo- and chemosynthetic) mats found in...
GTGCTGCCCGAACATCTGAATGCCGCCATCGAAACCGGCAGCTGGCAGATTCCACCCTTGTTCCAGTTCTTGATCGAGAAGTCCCAGATGCCCATCGACGATGCCCGCCGCAGCTTCAACCTGGGCGTAGGTATGGTCGTGATCGCCAGCAAAGCCAACGCGGGCGAGGTGCTGCTGGCCCTAAGGAATGCCGGGGAAGCCGCTTGGGTGATTGGTGAACTCGTTCCCGGCACGGGCGAGGTGCAGTACCGCTGATCCGCCACGATTCCATGTCTGGCGACATCCTGATCATTGAAGACGAATCTGCCATTGCGGACACGATTGCCTATGCGCTAAAAACCGAGGGATTCACGCCCCACCGCAGCGAACTGGGCGCCGAGGCCTTGGAACGGTTGCGCAATGAATCCTTTCGCTTGGTCATTCTGGATGTGGGCTTGTCCGATCTCTCGGGCTTCGAAGTCTGTCGCCGCCTCCGCACCTTTTCCGACATTCCCGTGATCTTCCTCACGGCCCGCAGCGAGGAAGTGGATCGCATCGTGGGGCTGGAAATTGGGGGCGACGACTACATAACCAAACCCTTCAGCCCGCGAGAGTTGGTGGCGCGGGTCCGGGTAATCCTCCGGCGAACCGAGCGAAGCGAAATGGCAAGCCCTGTGGCTTCGGGTTTTGATCTGGACGAAGGGCGCCATCGCATTCGGTTTTGTGGGCAGGATCTGGATCTCACTCGCTACGAATATCTCCTGCTGAAATTCCTGTTAAATGCTCCGGAACGAGTCTTCACCCGCACTCAGCTCATGGAGCAGGTCTGGTCCAGCGCCGAGGAGAGTGGGGACCGTACCGTGGACACGCACGTGAAGACCCTGCGTGCCAAATTGCGCGAGGTGAACCCCAACCTCGACCCCATTCAGACCCACCGTGGCCTTGGCTACAGCCTCGTGAGTTGCCGGTGAAGCTTAGTGTCCGCGTTCTCTTGGGGTTCTTCCTCATCGTAGGGCTGGCGGCCTTCTTCGTGCTGCGCACCTTCATGCAGGAAGTGAAACCCGGCGTACGCCAAGGCCTGGAGGTTTCGCTGGTGGATACGGCCAATCTGCTGGCCGAAATCGCCGCGCCGGAGCTGGAAGCCGGAACCCTGGCCCAGGGCACCTTCGCCCACGCCGTGGCACGCTATACCCACCGCAGCCTGAAGGCGCGCATCTGGGGCCTGGAGAAACGCGCCGCTGAATTCCAGGTCTATGTGACGGATGCCAACGGAAAAGTGGTCTTTGACTCCAATGGCCAAGCCCAAGGACAGGATTACTCCCGGTGGAACGATGTGCTCATGACCCTGCGCGGGGAATACGGCGTTCGCAGCACACGCCTGGTGCCAGGCGATGAAACCAGTTCCCGCATGCACGTTGCGGCGCCAATCCTGAAGGGCGATCGGGTGCTGGGCGTATTGACGGTGGCGACCCCGACCTCCAGCGTGGTGCCCTTCGCTCAGCGCAGTGAGCGGCGGGTGCTGCGAGCGGGACTCCTCCTGATGGGAGCAGCCTTGCTCATCGGCATCGGTCTGTCGTGGTGGCTCACCCGCAGCCTAGGTCGCCTGCGGACCTATGCCCGCCAAGTGGCCGAAGGCCACAAGGCCGCGATGCCTGCCCTGGGCGGCGGCGAATTGGCGGAGCTGGGCTGCGCGCTGGAAGGCATGCGGGAAAAACTCGAAGGCCGCAAATATCTCGAACGCTACGTTCAGGCCCTGACGCACGAAATGAAAACCCCACTGGCGGCCATCCATGGCGCCGCGGAATTGCTGGAAGAAGACCTGCCTGAACCTGAGCGGAAGCTCTTCGTGGCCAACATTCGCGAACAGGAAGAACGGCTCCAGCGCTTGGTGGAACGCATGTTGGGATTGGCTTCCCTGCAACACCGGCAAGGCCTGGAAGGAGCCGTCGCGGTGTCGCTTGCCGAGGTGATCACCCGAATGGTTTCGAGCAAAGCGGCCCGCTGCGTACCGAAAGAAATTGTCATTGAAATTCGAGGACCCATTGCAGCCACCGTGCGCGGGGAAGCCTTCCTACTGGAACTCGCCCTTTCCAACCTCTTGGATAATGCCATCGATTTTTCCCCCACCGGGGGCCGCATCTACCTCGCCCTGGAGGCGCATCGCGATCGAGTGATCCTGGTGGTGAAAGACCAGGGTACCGGCATCCCGGACTATGCGGTAGGGCGGATCTTCGAACCGTTCTATTCCCTGCCGCGGCCCGAAACCGGGAAGAAAAGCACCGGTCTTGGCCTGAGCTTTGTGCGAGAAGTGGCGGAACTCCATCGTGGTTCCATCGAGGTTTGCAATCACCCCAATGGTGGCGCAGAGGCTCGTCTGACGCTGATGGGCTGAGACTTCACAGATACTTCACAAAACGACATCATGCCTTCTCACGCGTTCCGCAAGCTTCCTCCATTCCCTACTGGAGGTGCTTCATGCGACGAATCCTGCTTTGGAAAGGCCTGGCGGTTTTAGGCCTGGCCTTGCTCCTGCTCATCCCCCTGGCCATGATCCAGGGCCAAGTCGAAGCCCGCAATCAGCGGCAACTAGAGGTCAAGGCCAATGTGGCGGCCAGCGCCGCAGGAAGGCAGCAAATCGTTGGCCCGCTGCTGGTGTTCACCTACACGGAACGGGTGGTGCGAGAAACTACCAACGAGAAAACCGGGCAGACGACCCGCAAGATCGAAGAGATCGAAGGCCACCAAATTGTAGTGCCGAAGAATCTCCAGATTCTGGGCCACGCTCGAGTGGAAGCTCGCCACCGCGGTCTCTATAAGGCGCAGATCTACCACCTGAATGCGCGGCTCTCGGGAAAGTTTTCGCTAACACCCAACTTTGGTATGGATCTATCCCGCCGCGACGTCACGCCGGGTCGCAGTTTCCTCGTGGTGGGCATCCCAGATGTCCGAGGCATTCAAAATCAGCCTCAGATCAAATGGGATGGAAAGGAACTAGCTTTTTGCACCGCCGAAAAATGGACCAGCGTACCCAGCGGAATTCAGGCAGACCTCGGAAAAATCGATCTTCGGGATCCCAGGGATTTTTCTTTTGAGCTCCCGCTCGAACTCACTGGATCGGATTCGCTTTCCGTCGCACCGGTGGCCGAAAGCACCCACATGACCCTGACGTCCGATTGGCTCAGCCCCAGCTTCGGCGGGCTTTTCCTGCCCCTGAAACATGAGGTCGGCGACAAAGGGTTTCAAGCGCAATGGCAGGTTTCTTCCCTGGCCAGAAAGCTGGATCGAATCCTTCGCACCGATGAGAATTCCCTTACCAAAGAAGCCTTTGAGGTCGCTTTCATCGAACCGGTAAACATCTACCTGCAAACGGAACGGGCAGTTAAATACGGCTTCCTCTTTGTGGGCATGACCTTCGCCGCCTTCTTTTTCTTTGAACTACTCAAGCGGCTCCGCATTCACCCCATGCAATACCTGCTGGTAGGCTTCGCTTTGGCGATGTTTTTCCTGCTGCTCCTCAGCCTCACAGAGCACATCCCCTTCCTGTGGGCTTACGTGATCGCGAGTGCAGCCTCCATTCTTTTGCTTGGCGCCTACCTCGTGCACGTGCTCCAGAGCGCCCGCCATGGCATCGGCTTCGCAGCGGGTCTTACCCTGCTGTTTGGCGTACTCTACGGCCTGCTCATCTCCGAAGACAATGCCCTGCTGATGGGCTCTGTGCTGCTCTTCGCTGGATTGGCCACCGTGATGCTGGCCACTCGGAAATTCAATTGGTACGGGTTGTCCGAAGGCCAGCCATGCCCACCACCGCTACCAACACCTAAATGCGATTGACATTAACGGCATCGAGTCCGGCGGCCTCCTGGCTTATCTCCGAAAAAGGTCGCCGATTCACCCCGCGTGCCACGGGTTCCCCGTAGGATGAAAGAGTACTGGGAGGCTTCGTGGGGAACAGGGATGAAAAGCAAAAAAAGCCGGTCTCTGTTTCGAGTTCCCGGGTGAATCGTTGAGCAGCACCGCCAAGGAGCGCTTGCACAGCCTGGATATTCTGCGGGGCTTGATGGCGCTTTCGGTGGCGGTCTACCACCTATCGATTCTCACCAATCTTTTTGCGGTGGGCACTCGGACCAACAATCTGATCGCCATTCTTGGCAACTATGGCGTGGAAGGGTTTTTCATTGTCAGTGGTTTCTGTTTCTTCTATCTCTACGAAGACACGCACTGGAATCTAGGGGAACTGCGTCGTTTCCATATCAAGCGCTTCTTTCGCATCGCACCGCTGTATTACTTGGCAGTGGCCTTGAATCTGGCCTTGCGGCTACAGGTCGGTCCTGGAGCCACACCGCGAATGTTGGCAGAAAATGCCACACTGACCTTTGGCCTCTTTCATCCAAACCACTCACTTGTGCTCGGTGGGTGGTCCATCGGCATCGAATATGCCTTTTACCTAGCCTTTCCCTTGCTGGCCTACCTGGCCCGAAACAAGACCGTGCTGGTGGTACTTACGTTGGCTTTTCTGGCCATGGCGTGGCCTTGGAGTTTTGGCGCCGTGCAAGCGGCCTCATTCGTGGGCAATCAAAAATTCCATACGTACGTGCAGATTCCCAATCATGCCTTTCTGTTCCTGTTGGGAGGCATGCTTGCATGGGTGCGGGGCATAACAACCTGGCGTCTCTCCTGGCCCTGGTTCCTCGGTTCCCTGGTGGTTGTTGTGCTCATCGGCTTGCCCCGAGGACCCGTGTCCTACGACCATTTCGATATCATGGCCGGTACCGCGCGGGTCAAATACGTCGCTCTCTGCTGGGCCGCTGTCGCCCTGTTTGCGTTCTACTCCGTGCCGGATCACACCTGGCGAAAGCCCCTCACCTTTCTGGGCGATGCTAGCTATTCCGTCTACCTGCTGCACCCCTTCGCGATCTTGGCGATCCAGACATGGCTGCCCTCAACGGTGCCTCCAGCGTTGACTTTCCTACTGGGTTTAACGCTCACCCTCTTCATCGCGGGCATTGTCTACCACTGGGTCGAAAAGCCTGCCATGGGTTTAGGAAAGAAATTGGCCGCCCACAAGGGTTGATTTTTTCGGTTTCCAGCTTCTAATGCTTAGACACTCCAGTGGAGGAACCCAGAATGAAATCACTGAAGCACCTGCTCGATGAGAAAAAGCGCGACGTCATTTCTGTGACCCCCACCGATACCGTTTTCCAGGCACTCAACCTCATGGCCAAGCATGATATCGGTGCCCTGCTGGTGATCGAAGATGGCAAGCCTGTGGGTATTTTTTCGGAACGAGACTACGCCCGCAAAGTCGTGCTGCATGGCAAGACCTCGAAGGACACTCCCATCCGCGAAGTCATGAGCCGCAAGCTCTTCTACGTTACGCTCTCCCAAACGGTGGAAGAATGCATGGCCATCATGACCGACCGCCATGTGCGCCATCTTCCGGTCATGGACGAGGCCGGTGATGTGGCAGGTTTCTTATCCATTGGCGATTTGGTTAAGGAAACCATCTCACAGCAGAAATTCATCATCGAGCAGATGGAGCGGTACATCACCAGCTAATGCGCATCGCCTTCATCACGCCTCCCCTAATCAAACCTTCGGAACCGGGCCTCTCAGCGGCTGCGGCGGCACGTGCCTTTCGAGATCGTGGCGTGGATGCCTTCGAGATCGATGCCAGCATCGGATGGTACCGCCATGCCCTGGCACCAGAACGATTGCAGGCGGCCTTTCGGCAAGCCGAGGCCGAGGGCTACGCCCAAAGTTCCCTGAATGCCTTCCGGCAGGCCATGCGCGATTCGGCTCAGCCCATCGTGCCTCTGCGCCGCGCCGCGACCTACCACCAGCGGCGCGTGTACAGCTCTGCCACCAGTCATCTGGCCAACGCACTGCGATTGGCTTCGGTGCCCTATCCTGGCTTCCATTTGCGCGTAGCCGATGTGGAGGTCGAAGGTCGTCGACCCCAGGATTCCCGGGATCTGGAAACCCTGGCCGGAATGCCTGGCCCCTTCGACGCCTATTACCGCGAGGAGCTGATCCCACGGTTGCGCGCCGCCAAGGTCACCCACGTTGGCTTGTCCTTGACTTTTCTAAACCAGGCCTTCGCCACCTTCCGCCTTGGGCAGGTCTTGCGAGAGGAATGGCCCGAGGTCCAGATCATTCTCGGCGGCCCCTTGGTGGCCTGCTGGAGCGCCGTGGGAGCCGGATTGGATGGTCCTGCCTTCCATCGCTTTCATCGCGTACTCGGCACCTCTTCCGAGACCGAAATGGACGACTTGGCCATCGCGTTGGGAGGCTTCGCCCTGCAGGAAGCCAGTGTTTTGGCCCCGGATCTCGGCACGGTGGAATGGGAGGCCTACCTATCGCCCCAACCGGTGGTGCCCGTGGCCCTGGGGCGCGGTTGCTATTGGCGGCGCTGCACCTTTTGCCCCGACTATCTGCATCCTGCGTATAACCCCGGCGGTCGCGAGAAATTAACGCAATGGCTCCGAACCGTAGCCGCGCGCTTTCCCGAGGGCGCCATGCTGCACCTCACGGATTCGGCACTCTCACCCGCCATGCTCGGGCACATCGCCCAAGTGATCCGCGATGAGCGGCTGCCCTTGCGCTGGCATGGTTTTGTGCGACTCGAAGCCCGTTTCGCCGAGCCTGGCTATGCCCAACGCTTGGCCGATGGTGGCTGCGTCATGCTGCAGTGGGGCCTGGAAACCGCATCCCCACGCCTTTTGGAGCTCATGGACAAAGGCGTCTCCGCCGAGCAGGCCCGCCAAGTGCTGCAAAGTTCCGCCGCCGCCGGCATCAAGAATCACGCGTACCTTTTATTTGGGTTGCCCACGGAAACCGAGGCAGATCGTGAAATCACGCTGGCCTTCGTCCAAGCCGAAGCGGATTCTCTGCACGATCTAAACGCCTCGATTCTCAACCTGCCGCGCCGCAGCCCCATGCACGACGAACCCGATCACTACGGCATCACGGCCCTCAGCTCGTTTGGTCACGATACGGATCTATCGCTTTACGCGGATTTTCGCTGCGGAGAGAGCCACCCTCGCGTGGAGGCCCGCCGCTGGCTCTCCGCACGTTTTTTGAAAGACCCCACGGTAAAACGCATCCTGGGCGATTTAAACGGGCCGTTTAAAGAAAACCATGCGTGTTTCTTGCCGAAGTGACCTGATTTCAAAGCCCATCACTCCTGACATCCGGTTTACCGCCGCGCCAGCCATGGCGGAGCGTGTTGGACGACAGCCGCAAAGCTCGGGCAGGTCTCCACATGAGCCCCCGGCAGATACCCCGTGGACATCAAGAATTCCCCAACAATCTCCCCGCCTGTAAATCGGAAGGTCTGCTTGAACAGCTTTACCCACTCTGTCTTGGGCAGCGGGTGGTGCGCATCCAACCAGCCCTTGAAGGAACCAAAGCTCTCGCGAAGCGTTACGATGCGCCGCGCATTTTCGATGGCGGCATCGACCTTCAGCCGGTTGCGGATGATGCCCGCATCCGCCAAGAGCCGGGCTCGGTCGGCCTCACCGTAGGCCGCGATACGATCCACCTCGAAACCATCGTAGGCCCGGTGGAACCCTTCGGCTTTTTTGAGAATGGTGGTCCAGGAAAGACCGGCCTGATTGATCTCCAAGATCAGTCGTCCGAATAGCTGGGCATCATCGTTCAAGGGAAAACCATACTGGGTGTCGTGGTAAAGGCGGTGATGGGAGCCTTCCGGCTCAGCCAAGGCAAATTCGCAGTAAGTTGGCATGGGGTCGAGCTCCTAGAGTTGGATGCGTTCCTGGCCACCACGTTTACTCTTTCTTTCCCGCCGTAAATACAACTCCGGGATAGGCCACAAAATGGTACAGATTGGTGGGGGCAGTGGCACCCATTCCGAGCGGTTTAACTGGTAATTCCGGGGTGTCTACTGAGTTACCAAACGCCACCGGAAAGCCCTCGATGATCGGCAATCCAAGCTCTTGAGCCGTGCTTTTGAGCAAAAGCATCCCGAAGGGAATCGAAAAGCGCCCACACCAGGGCAAGCGATAGTCATCGGGTTGCTCTGGGTTCACACAGGCCTCAAAAAACGCCTTGGTTTTCTCGCGGGTTACGATTCCTGCTAAAGGTCCTTGAAGGAGTTTGCGATCCACTGCCATTGCCTTTGTGTAGGCCTCTACGCCACCGGCACCAAAGGGTGTGTGTTTAAAATCGGCACCGTAGTGAACACCGTCGCTGGAAATAATGACGGCGACGTCCTTCCCCAAGGCAAGGCCACGGCGCTTCATGGCGGCAGCGAGCGCCACGCCCAATTCCGAGGCCATTTCGTGAAGTCGCTCGAAGGAGGCCGAAGGCAAAAGGACTGGAAGAATCTCCACGTCTGTCCGCTGATGTTTGAGCCAATAGGCGATGGCCTCTAGGCTGTGTTCGCTATCGTGACTAGCCGCATCCTGGGTGAAATCCGCCTTCGGCAAAGCCTTGAGCACTTCTTCCCGCAGCTCGGAAACCTTGATCTCGCCATCGGGTGAACGCCACGCGCGGTAGGGATCAAAAATTATTTGATTCTTAGCGGCGAAGCGCCGGTATTTGTGAAAAACCCCCACCAGCACGATCGTTCGCGCCGTCACCAAAGGCACCACCTGCCGGTGCATTCGCCCTGCAAATAGATAATCGTCATGGGGACAGATCGCACCCACGATGCCTGGCGCAACGGCAGGACCAAAGGATTCCGGCCTGGGTGGTAAATCCGAAAGTTTCCAGACCTGGGCCATCTGGTCCGCACGCGACGCGAAACCCACGATATCTTGCTGCCCTCGTACCTCGGCGGTGGAAGGAATGCCCATGCCCTTGCGCACTTCCTCCAAGGAAGGAGCCGCGCTGACCCTCTCCGTTCCTTGAGCGCCAAGCGAACAGGCACAAAGCATTACGGCCCATAGGTTCTTTAGGTATTTCATGGAGCACCTCGGTTCGAGTCACCAACGGCCATGGAGAAGGGTTCAGGGTATACCGGGCTGTAGCTGTTTTCAGGCTCCGCAACCCGGGGAACGTGGAAAACTAATCAGGCTTGGAGAGACGACATGTTGCCCACTTCTACCGCCCTGCTGCTCATCGATTGCCAACTAGCCTGGGATGATCCCTACTGGGGCCAGCGCAACAACCCCGGCGCCGAGGGACAGATTGCCTTACTGCTATCGGCATTTCGTCAGCAGGATCGCCCGATCATCCATGTGAAGCACAATTCCATGGACCCTCATTCACCGCTGCACCCAACCGTACCCGGGAACGCCTTCAAACCCGAATCCATGCCCCTTCCAGGTGAAATGATTTTTGAGAAACATGTTCATACGGCCTTCCTGGGCACTTCGCTGGAATCCTATTTGCGGGACCATGCCATTGATCGCCTAGTGATCGCAGGTTTCATCACCAACTGGTGTGTCTCGAGCACCGCCCGCATGGCCAATAATCTCGGTTTCAAGGTCGTGGTGATCCACGATGCCTGCGCCACCTTCGCCTTCGAGGATCCCTTTGGTGAAATGGTCCCGGCTGAACTGTTGCACCGTGTTGGCCTCACGGAATTGCATGGCGCCTTCGCCACCGTGATGGCCACCGAGGATCTGCGGGTCATGCTTTAGGCACGGTGCGCGAGGACCCGCTACCATCACAAGAACGAGACCGACAAACCGGAGCATAAGCCATGAACACTCTCATTCTGGGCGGCGGTATCACAGGCCTGCTAACGGCTTGGCATCTTCATGAGCGCGGCGAATCGGTGGAAGTCTGGGAAGCCGACGCGGTCATCGGCGGGTGGGTTCAGACGCTGCCCTGGGCCACCGAAGATGGTCGTTCCGGTCGCCTAGAAAAAGGGCCCCAAGGCATCCTCGTGCGCGCCGATAGCCCCGCCGACAAGCTCTTTAGGAAACTTGGCCTGCCCCTCAAGAGCCCCGGCAAGGGCGCACGCTGGGTCGGAAAAAACGGTCGCCTGATTCCGGTCCCCGCTCACCCCGTGGGACTCGTCACCAGCGATCTCATGCGCTGGTCCACCAAATTCCGCATGTTCCTGGAACCCTTCCAGCCCGTCCGCCCCGCCGAGCCCGAGGAGGGTCTTTCGGATTTCATCGCCCGACGTGCAGGGCGCGGCATGGCCGAAGAATTATTGCCGCCCATGGTGGCTGGCATCTTGGCCACGCCTCCCCACCTGTTAAGCGTGGATGCCATTCCCCTGCTGCGAAAGTGGGAATCCCACGGCAGCCTTTTCAACGGTGTGCGAAAGAGCGGCATCAGCCATTTGATGGTGCCCGAAGGTGGCATGGGGGCCTTGCCCCTGCGCCTTGCAGAGCTCCTACCCTGCGTGCGGGCGGGCCTTCGCGCCACCCGCCTGGAAGCCTTGCCGGATGGGCGCTGGCGAGTGCATGCAGCCGACCATAGCGTCGAGGCGGACCGCGTGATTCTGGCGCTACCCGCCTTCGAGGCCGCCGCGCTGTTGGCGCCCCACGCCGCCCCCTGCGCCGAGGCCTTGGCCGCGATTCCCTATACCTCTGTGAAGCTCTGGCATAGCCGTCACGAAATTCTTCCGCCCTATCACGATGGCTTTGGTTTCCTGATCGACCCGCCCTCTGGGCGCCCCTACCTCGGCACTTTAGTGCCCAGCTGGATCGATAAGGGTTGTGCACCTGAGGACCGCATGCAACTGCGGAGCTTCATTGGCGATTCCAAGCTATGGGAAGACCCTCACCCCGAGGAAGCGAAGGATTGGGCCTGGACCGAAAAGCGTCTGAAGCACTGGCTGCCCGCTCTTTCGGCGCCATTCCAGACCCGCGAGGAAATCTGCACCAACGCCATTCCTCGCGCCGAAATGGGCCATCGGGACCGCGTCCGCACGGCCTTGGCAACCTTGCCGCGCAACATCGACTGGTTCTCCAATGCGCGTTTCGGACCTGGCGTACGCGATGTCATCGAAGGACTAGAGGATTGGGTAAAGGAATCGGTTTAACGTTCAGAAAAGGGGCAACGCCCCTTTTCTGAAATGGAAAAAACAAAAGATCCTAGCTCTTCAAACCTAACTTCTCGCGGATCTGGGCTTCAACTTCGTCGGCGAGTTCAGGGTTGTCCTGGAACAACTTCTTAACGTTCTCAGCGCCCTGACCCAGGCGGGAGTCCTTGTAGGAATACCAGGAGCCGCTCTTCTGGATGATCTCCAGCTGAGTGCCCAATTCCACCAATTCCCCGGTGCGGCTGATGCCCTCGCCATACATGATGTCGAAGGTGGCGACCTTGAGGGGCGGGGCGACCTTGTTCTTAACGACCTTCACCTTGGTCTTCTTGCCGACCACGCTGGAATCTTCGTCCTTGGCGGCCACCAGCGGATCGTTGGTGTTGCCCTTGATGGACTGAACGCTGCGCACATCCAAACGAACAGAAGCGTAGAACTTCAGCGCGTTGCCACCGGTGGTGGTCTCGGGGTTGCCGAACATCACGCCGATTTTCATGCGGATCTGGTTGATGAACACCACGCACGTGCCAGTGCGGCTAATGCCGGAGGTCATCTTGCGAAGGGCTTGGCTCATGAGACGAGCCTGAAGGCCCACATGGCTATCACCCATCTCGCCGTCGATTTCAGCCTTGGGCACCAGGGCCGCCACGGAATCGATGACGATGATGTCCAGGGCGCCGCTGCGCACCAGCTGATCGCAGATTTCCAGGGCTTGTTCGCCGCTATCGGGCTGGCTGATGAAAAGGTTTTCGATATCGACCCCCAGCTTCTGGGCGTAATCGGGATCCAGGGCGTGCTCGGCGTCGATGTAGGCGGCAAGGCCACCCTTCTTCTGGGCCTGGGCCACCATGTGCAGGGCGAGGGTAGTCTTGCCGCTGGCTTCCGGCCCGTAGACTTCCACCACCCGGCCTTTGGGCACGCCACCCACGCCCAGGGCGGAATCCAGGCTGATGGAACCCGTGGAGATCACCTCGATGCCGTCAGCGTTCTGATGATCGCCAAGCTTCATGATGGCGCCCTTGCCAAAGGCACGTTCGATTTCCGCCAGCGTGCGGTTCAGGACTTTCAGGCGATCATCTTGGTCAGTGGCAGCCATGGACTTCTCCTCGGTTCAGTCATCAAAACCCAAGAGTGGGGCAAAAAGCGAAAAAAACAAGAATAATTTTAACCCAAGACACCATCCGGCAACTGGCAACCAAGATTTCTTGCTCGAAATGAAAGCTCTGGCCACCCTGACCGATAGCATTAATGACGGCAGAATCAAATGCACCCCACTCTCGCACACCACTTGGCCCAACTCGAAGCCTCCGGCACTGCCCTTCCTCAAGGTGCAGCGTGGGAGAATTTTCTAGGCGCAATGGAAGCCACCCTGGCGATTCAGCCCAGCACCAATCTGGCCAGGTACCAAGGGATGGTGGCCCATCTCAAGGAAGTCATCTTTCAGATCGATCGAGAAGGCCGCTGGTCCTTTCTTAACCCAGCTTGGACCGAACTCACCGGCATCACGGCAGAAGAGAGCCTAGGAATGCCCTTCCTGGGATTCATGCACCCCACCGACAAGCAGCGGTACATGAATGTTCTGAATTACGCCATGGAAACGGATCAAGACACGCTCCAGGGCGAATTCCGAATGACCACTCGAAGCGGCGAATATCGGTGGGTCGAAATGTCCAACCGCATCACGTTAGACGCCAAAGGCTCCGTCGTGGGGGTCTCGGGCACCCTCACCGATATCACCCAACGCAAACAGAGCGAAGCCGCCCTGGCCACGATTACGAGTCGATTGAAGGCACTGATCGAAAACATGGAAGCCGGCATTCTCGTGGAAACCGAGGATCGCCAAGTGGCGCTGATCAACGAGACCTTCTGCCGGATGTTCGCGATTCCAGTGCCCGCGAATCTGTTGGTCGAGAGTGAAGCGCAAGAGCTTATGGATATGTGCCTAACCCAGATGAGTGACGAAGCCGAAGCGCGACAGCGCGTCGGAAAGGCCATCCAGGCGGGAGTCGCCTCGTTGGGCCAAGAGATCGCCCTGAAGGATGGCCGAATCCTCTCCGTTGATTTCGTTCCCATTGCAGGCGACGAAGGCTTTTACGGCCACTTCTGGCAGATCCACGACATCACCGAACGCAAGCTCGCCGAGCAGCAGGTGACCCAGTTCTCCATGGATCTAGAAATTAAGAATTGGCAACTGGAGGAAGCCCGCGATGAGGCCGTGCGCCTGGGAGGCTTGAAATCGGAATTTTTGGCCAACATGAGTCACGAGATCCGCACCCCCATGAACGGCATCATCGGTATGACCGATCTGCTGGTGTCTACGCCCCTTTCGGCCGAGCAAACCGATTACGCCCACACCATCCGTTCCAGCGCTGGAACCCTGCTGCACCTGATCAATGACATCCTCGATTTTTCCAAGATCGAAGCCGGTAAGTTGGAACTGGAATCCACCCCCTTCGATTTACAGGAATTGCTCGATGACCTGCTCGCCGTGCTCGGCGTAAAGGCTTACGGCAAGGGCCTGGAACTCCTCGCCCTTGTCGCTGGCGATACACCCACGCAGCTTTTGGGCGATCCAGTGCGCGTTCGCCAGATCCTGACCAACCTCACGGACAACGCCCTCAAATTTACGGCGGAGGGTGCTGTCACCATCCATGTGAAACCCGAACAAGTCGATGAATCCAGTGTCACCTTGCGCATTCAAATCCAGGACACCGGCATCGGCATGAACCCCGAGGTCGCTTCCAAACTCTTTCAGTCCTTCTACCAGGGTGATACCAGCACGACTCGGAAGTACGGTGGCACGGGCCTTGGGCTCTCCATTTGCAAACGCTTAGCAGAACTGATGGGCGGTGAAGTCGGGGTGGAAAGCCAGCCCGGAGTGGGCAGCATCTTCTGGTTCACCATTCGAGTGCAGCTTCAGCCCGAACCAGAGGTGCGCTGGAAACCCGACCGTCCCTGCCACTTCTTCCTGGCTGGCCTACCCAAAGCCACAGGCGAGACCCTGGAAGCCCAGTTGCGTGCCTGGGGCCTGGAAGCCGAGCGGGTTCAAGGTACGGATCAAGCCTTGACTCGCCTCAAGGCCATCGGTGCCTCGGATGCCATTTTGCTTTACCACCCCAAAGGGTCCTTTGCCTTCGAGGAACTCCGCGCCCAGATTACGAAAGAGGCCTTCCCACACGTGCGATTCGTGACCCTGCGATCCTTGTACGAGAAGGAGACGGAAGCCTCGACCCAGACCCTTCCCCTGCCCTTGCGCAAATCCACTCTCCGAGTGCTTCTCGATCGCCGATTGGAAACCCAAGCCATGCCTTCGAACCCCCAACATGTGCGGGTTCCCCTGGTGGCCGGAACCGATAATTCGGCTTTGAAGCTGCTTTTAGCCGAAGACAACTTGGTGAACCAGCATGTGGCGCTAGCCATACTCAAGAAGCTCGGCCTGGGCGCCGACTTGGCCACCAATGGTCTTGAAGCCGTGGAAGCGGTGAAGACCAAGGAATACGACTTGGTGCTTATGGATTGTCAGATGCCGGAAATGGATGGCTTCCAGGCCACTCGAACGATCCGAGAGCATGAGGCTGGCGGGCGCCATGTGACCATCATCGCCATGACCGCCAATGCCATGCAGGGCGACCGGGAGCGATGCCTGGACAGCGGCATGGATGACTACCTACCCAAGCCTGTCACCATCGAAAACCTCAAGAACGCGCTCCGGCAGTGGCTTCCCGTCACCCCGGTGCCCAATGGGTAGCCTGCGCCATGTCACCTTCTGAACGCCTGATCGAAGATGCTCTGTCCATCCGAATGCTTTTTCAGCGGATGCTTGTTGCCAATGAACAAGTGACCATGGCATTCCGCACGGAGCGGCGCGAATTCACGTTGCTGGGGCTAGAACCCGAAAGCCTGGCCCTAGCCATGGAACGGCCTGAGTTCGAAAACTGGAAACTGGGGCCCGCCGAAAAAGTGTCCCTTAACCTGGAAGAACGAGGTTTGAAATACGAGGCCGTGGCAACCTGCCAGGGGCTAGGCCGCACCGATGATCTATCGGCATGCAAATTGGACCTTCCACGCACCTTGCGCCGCTCAGATAGCCATCGCTTAGTGGATTTCGCGCCCACGGAAGATCTGCCGCGCGGCACCTTCTCCAATGCCCGGAATGTCCTGCTGGATGGCCAAGTAACCGGCTTTGGTCGCCAAGGCTTAGAGCTTTCGCTACTGGACCCACGTCAAAAAGTTCACGACTACTTCCGTGTTGGCGAGGAATCCACCCTGGACCTACCCCTAGGTGACAATCTCCACTTAGTAGCTCCAGCCCGAGTCGCCTATTTGGATGACCGCGTCGTCGGCCTAGAATTCACCGAAAAAGCAGATCGGGATCTTCTGGGCAGCTATCGAACTTGGCTGGATGGACAGGAGCGCATTCAAGCCCAGAAGGACCGCGAGGATTTTGAATCCGGTGGCCGCAAGCATCTTCGCCGCACCGGCGCCGATCTGCCACCGGCTCGAATGCTAATGGATCGCGATCCACTCATTCTGGTAATCACCGAAAGTGAGGACTTCGCGCGCCGTGCCGCGGAAAGCCTCGGGCGAAAATTCGGGTTCCTGGCCCTGGATTACATCAAAGGCAACGTCGTACCGCTGCTCAAGGATTGGAACGTCACCCCCAAGGACTGGGGCCGCATCCGCCTGATCCTGATCCATAACCGGCTGCGGCTCGCCAGCCCATTGGAACTATGCCGTCAGTTGGTCGAACAGGAAAAATGCACCCTCCCGATTCTCTTGGCCGGAACGGACGAGGACCTAGAGCTCAAACGCGTGCGCGCCCTGGAGGCCGGGGCCGTGGACTATCTTTCCGTGGAGCCCTTCAAGATTCTTTCGGTCCTGAAGAAACTGGACGAGACGGTGCAACTCTTCGCAAACTAGATGGCGTTTCCGCCTTAGCCAGCTTCTTTGTTTGCGATCCCAATCGCGAAACCAACCTTAGGACTGCCGATGAACGCCACGCCCTGGTGGAAAGAAATCACGCGTGAACAGTGGTACGCCCTGTTGGCCGGGAAAATCGGTTGGGCGTTGGATGCTTTCGATGTGCTGCTGTATGTCTTCTGCCTCAACACCATCATGGCGGAATGGCACCTGAACCCCGCCACCGCAGGCTTCATGGTTTCGTTGACTCTCTTCGCCTCCGCCTTCGGTGGCATTGTTTTTGGCGCTGTGGCAGATCGCATCGGACGTAAGAACGCCTTGCTCATCACGGTTGTGCTGTTCTCCCTTTGCTCGGGCCTATCGGGATTGGCCCAAAACCTCACCCAGTTAGCCATTGCGCGCACACTGCTGGGTCTTGGCATGGGCGGCGAATGGGCCTCCGGGGCCTTGCTGGTTTCGGAAACCTGGCCCGCCAAACACCGCGGCAAGGCCATCGGCCTAATGCAGGGTGGCTGGGCGCTGGGCTACATCGCTGCCGCCATCGCCGCCGCCACGGTACTGCCTCGGTTCGGCTGGCGGGTCATGTTCTTTCTGGGCATCATCCCGGCCCTTTTTGCCATCTGGGTGCGCACCAAGGTTCGCGAGCCTGAGGTCTGGCTGAAGCAGCGACAAAACGAGGAACGGGATCCCACCGCCAAGGGCAGTTTCTTTCAGATTTTTGCCCCCGACCTTCTGCGCTTCACCTTGATGAGCACGCTCATCTCCACATTGGTGATGTTTGCGTACTGGGGTCTTTTTACATGGCTGCCCAGCTTCCTGGCCTCTCCCATCGAGAAGGGCGGTGCGGGGCTTTCCATGGTCAAGGCACCCATGTGGATGATCCCCATGATGGCCGGGGCCTACTTCGGCTATGTCTCCTTCGGTTTCATCGCGGATCGTTTTGGACGAAGACCCACCTTCGCCGCCTACCTCGTGATCTCGGCCCTTCTCGTGTTTGTCTATGGCAATACCCGCAATGCCACTGCCCTGATGGTGATGGGCCCCTTTGTCGGATTTTTCGGTTCGGGCTATTTCAGCGCCTTCGGTGCCTTCGTGTCCGAGCTATTCCCTACTCGCGCACGGGGTTCCGCCGTGGGCTTCACCTACAACACGGGCCGCATGATCAGCGCCATGGCGCCTACGGTCATTGGCTTTTGTGCCGCCCGATTCGGCGTCGGTGGCGCCCTCGCCTTCACCGCCGTCGCATTTCTCCTGGGCGCCATGTCCATTTTCCTGATTCCCGAAACGTGTGGAGCGGAACTGAGCTGACATGGCGGAGAACCCCAGCAGAAGGACCCCTCCTGGCCCTCCTCGGGTGGAACCCTTGGGGGATCGGGCCTTACTTTTGACCTTGGGCGAAGGTGTCGACCCTGACATCAACGATCGGGTTCATGCCCTCGTTTCAGCAATCAGGGATAGCGAACTGCAAGGCATTCTGGATCTGGTGCCCGCCTATGCCAGCCTAGCCGTGCACTACGATCCGGCCTGCTGGGCGCGACCCGGAATATCGCCCTACGAAGCCCTCCACCAGGAACTTCAGCGCCTCTGGAGCCAGGTGCGAACTGACCGCCGAATACTCTCGCGATTGGTGGAAATCCCCGTCTGGTATGGTGGCGAATTCGGGCCCGATCTCGCAATGGTCGCCGAGCATTGTGGGCTATCCCAGGCCGACATCATCGCTCGCCATGCCGCACCCGAGTACCGGGTGTTCATGCTGGGCTTCGCCCCAGGGTTTCCCTATCTCGGAGGCCTCAATCCCAGCCTGGCCACACCTCGCCGCGAGACACCTCGACTCAAGGTAGCCGCAGGCTCCGTGGGTATCGCGGGCAATCAAACGGGAATCTATCCTTTGGATTCCCCCGGCGGGTGGCAGATTATCGGCAGAACCCCCGTCAAGCTGTTCGATCCAACCCTCCAAGAACCCTGCCTTTTCGGGCCTGGGGATCGACTCCGCTTCGTGCCCACCGAGAACATGGGGAACCACCCATGAGCCTCCTCGTGGAAACGCCAGGGCTTCTGACGACCTTTCAAGACCTAGGCCGATTCGGTTTTCAGCATCTTGGTGTCGGCCCCAGCGGTGCGCTGGATGAGGTTTCCCATCGCTGGGCGAATCTCCTGGTGGGCAATTCACCCGAGGCGCCGTCTTTGGAAATCACCCTGGCTGGGCCGACGCTGAACTTTTTTCGCGAAACGCTGATCGCCCTAACCGGAGGCGACCTCTCGCCCGAAATTGATGGCCGAGCCGTTCCACAATGGCGCCCTGTTTGGGTTCGCATGGGCTCGCGGCTTTCCTTTGGCAAGGCCACACAAGGGGCCCGGTGCTACATGGCGGTGGGGGGAGGCTTCCGCCTTCCCAAGGTCATGGGCAGCGCCAGCACCAATATCCTCGCGGGTTTCGGCGGCCTCCAGGGGCGTCCACTCAGGGCGGGCGATCGCCTCGAAACGGGTGAATTGTCTCAACAAATCTGGCCGTCGCTGCTAGCCAACCTTCACCGCCAGGACGCACCCTTTCTCGGACTGAATTGGTTTGCACCCTGGTTCCGCGAAATGGATTTTCTTCGGCCTGCCACGCTCCGAGTGGTGCAGGGGCCCCAGTGGGAGGCTCTTACGGCCCACTCCCGCGCAGCCTTTCTCGCCGAAAGCTTCACCGTCGCACCCAATTCAAACCGCATGGGGCTGCGCCTTCAGGGCTCCAAGCTCTCACTGGAAACCCCCATGGAAATGATCTCCTCCGGCGTCACCACGGGCACCCTGCAATTGCCTCCCGACGGCGCCCCCATCCTGCTCATGGCCGATCGCCAAACCACCGGCGGTTATCCGCGCATCGGCGAACTGGCCACCGTGGATCTCTCCAAGGCCGCCCAACTGCGCCCAGGCGAGCACCTCCGGTTCAAGCTGATCACGCTGAGTGAAGCCCAAGAGCTCGACCACCGACGCGAAACCCACCGCCGCGAGGCCGCAGCAACGCTGCTCCAGCGCATGCTTGGATAGAGTGGGGAATTGCACCAACGACATCGACCCCGGCGAGGCCACATGATCCACACCATCGATCTGAATTGCGATATGGGCGAGAGTTTTGGAACGTGGCAATTGGGCCACGACGATGCCCTGCTTGACCTCGTCACCAGTGCCAACATCGCCTGCGGCTTTCACGCCGGGGATCCCGCCACCATGGAACGCACCGTCAAGGCGGCCTTGGCCAAAGGCGTTGCCATCGGGGCCCACCCCTCGCTTCCCGATCTGCAAGGCTTCGGTCGACGCGCCATGGCCATCTCTCCAAGCGAAGCCTATGGTCTCGTGCTCTACCAAGTGGGCGCCCTGAGCGCCTTCGTCCACGCATCTGGAGGCCGACTCCACCACGTGAAACCCCACGGAGCCCTGTACAACATGGCCGCCCAGGATGCGCCCTTGGCGGAAGCCATCGCCCGTGCCGTGCGCGATTTCGATGCCGATCTCATTCTAATGGGGCTCAGTGGTAGCGAGTTGCTGAAGGCCGGTGAGAACCTTGGCCTTGGTTGCGCCAGTGAAGTCTTTGCGGATCGCGGCTACGAAACCGATGGCAGCCTGACTCCTCGCAATCTCCCAGGCGCCATGATCGATGACGAAGACATGGCCATCGCCCGCGTGGTGCGCATGATCCGCGAAGGCCTCGTGCAAACCCGAACCGGCCAAAACGTGAGACTCAAAGCCGATACCGTTTGCATCCACGGCGACCAGCCCAAGGCATTCGCCTTTGCGCAGCGGCTGCGAGAAGTGCTCTCCAAGGAAGGCATTGCGGTTAAGGCGAATCGAGTTAAATAGAAATGCAATGGATCGGATAGGCCAATGCCTAGTCGAGTAGACCTGGTGGATTGCTCACCCAGGCATATCAGATCTGCACATGCTCAAACCGAATAAAATGAGACCTTGTTCAGCCGGAATTTCCTTGCGGAACTAAAGCCCGTCAGCCTTTTTCGTGGGTTGGCGGAGCGGTGTTAGAAGCTCCAACCCCGACGGTCCGTGACGTTTTCGGTGCGGCCATTTTTGGAATGATCTTGCAGGAGCTTGGTGATGTGGAGCGTGCGCAGACTAACCACATCTTCAGTTAGACCGCTGATGAGAAGGTCCCCCGAAGGCGACGGCTGGGCTCCTATGACGGCCTCCTTGAACCGATAGGAGTAGCCCTCGTGAGTGGCCTGATGGGCCTCGATGCCCGCCACTTGGGCGCCTTCCACCAGAGCCACGGGGTCCCAGGGGGAACGGCTTGGACTCCTGCGCCCCCAGGCCCGCCAGCCCTGCAACGAAGTAGAACAGTCGAGGCATTGGGACCCCCTGAGTTGCGCTGGCTCAGATGAAACCCATGGATTCGGTGTGACGTTTCTGTCCCTGGGTCGTCATAGACGCCATCAGCCCGGCATCGAAATCACACGTTTCTTCCCACCCTTCTGCAGGGCCCCGCCCCTGCCCATCCCAGGAGACTCCGATGTCCGCTCCCACCATGCCCACCGGTTATGGCGCATTCTGCTGGAACCAGCTGAATACAAAGGATGTGGCTGCCAGCAAGGCCTTCTACGAGGGGCTCCTTGGATGGCGCATCGTAGAAGAGAACGTCGGTGGCATGCCCATGCACCTCCTCTATGCCGGCGATTCGTGCGTGGGCGACATGATGGTCTTGCCCGAGGGGCTGCAGGCGCCTTCCCACTGGCTCTCCTACGTCTGGGTGAAGGACATCGACGCCGTGGTGGCCAAGGCGGCGGCAAAGGGGGCCACGATCCACCTACCCATCACGGCCATCGCGGAAGTGGGACGCATCGCGGTATTTGCGGATCCCACGGGGGCCGTGCTTGGGGTCTATGCCTCGGAGCAGGCACCTGGGGATCCCCAACCCCTCAGCCCCGGCCAGTTCTGCTGGTACGAGTGCATGACCCGCAACCTGGAGGCCACCAAGGCATTCTACGGGGAACTCTTCGGCTGGACTTCCAAAGCCCAGGACATGGCAGGGGAATTCACCTATCACCTGCAGCACCGAGGAGAGGATCAAGTCGCCGGCATGATGGCCATGGAAGGTGACATGTGGAACGGCATTCCCGACCACTGGATGGCCTATGTGGCGGTGGCGGACATCGAAGGCACCGTGACCAAGGTGGAGGGCCTCGGCGGCACGGTCTGCGTACCCGTGACGGACATCCACATCGGCCGCTTCGCCGTGATCCAGGATGCGGTCGGCGCAACGATCAGCGTGTTCCAGGGCGCAGAGCCGCCATGCGAGTGATCCTGCTGGTCCAAGACGAAACCACCCTGACCTTCGATGGCCCCAACCGGTCTAGCACGGTCGAGCAGATCCTCGCTCTATCGGCTCGGAAGAGGTCACCACGCGTCAAACCGGGTCTTCGAAGGGGCCAGCTACCGCTTCCGCGTAAATCCTCTTCGCCCATGTGTCCTGCGGGACCGAACCCCAATCTCACCCTGGAGGCCATCGCCGGGTCCTGCGGTTTCTAGGAGGCACAACAACTCCGTCGGTTGTAGACACTAAACCTTGGAACAAAACTATCCGAATCCAGATCCAAGGTATTGAATTCTTGAACAATTTTGCAGCCGACACCACGCACCGCAGGAAAGGGAGTCCCCAATGCAGTGCCTCCATGACCCTCAGATCGATCGCGATCACGATTTCCTCATCAATCGTTTTTCGGACCTCTACGGCACCCTGTGCTGGGAGGCCTCCGAGCACAGCGCGAACGTCAACCTGCTCGATGAATTGAAAACCCATGTTTTCGAACATTTCACTCGGGAAGAACGCGAAATGAAAACGATGTGCTTCCCAGACCTGGCGCAGCACCGCCGCGCCCACCAGGCAGTGCGACGCGCGTTCATCAAGGGACTCAAAAATTTGGTTCTTCACGAATTTG
>JFJP01029703.1_pt1 | contig 21789 bp, 16 predicted proteins | sample 431651 | NCBI WGS metagenome assembly JFJP01 (sample SAMN02602958, study PRJNA72255) | Microbial mat metagenome, whole genome shotgun sequencing project. | biome: fresh water; feature: sink hole; material: water; isolation source: purple microbial (photo- and chemosynthetic) mats found in...
AAGCAGACAACAATAAGACAGGCTGATATGGCTCTGTACAGCGAGATCACGCAGTTGCAGCGGTTCGGAAAAATGGTTCTGCATATAGTCCAGCAATTCGGAAAAAGCCTGATTGTCGACTCGGACCTCCATCTCTGTTCTGCCTGAAGCCATGGCATCCGGAGCTTGATGCACCTTCTCATCAAGACGGATTTCCAACCTGCGCAGAAGGATATCGGCTTCCTCAAGCGAGACGGGCTTCACCAGAAAGTCCAGTGCACGCCAGTGCATGGCCTGCTTCGCATACTCGAACTCGGAAAAACCGCTGATGATAACCACCTCAGCCTCATTTGCCTTTTCCCGCAGCCGCTGCAGCAACTCAAGACCAGTCATTCCGGGCATGCGAATATCCGTGAAAACCACGTCAACCGCTTCCTTCTCCAGATAATCCAAGGCAGTCCGGGCACTGGAAAACCGCTGCATCACCTGGAACCCTCTGTCCGCCCAGCGAAATGATTTTTCCAGACCGGCCAGTGTCCAGGCTTCATCATCAATCAAGATCACGCGATACACGCTTTGCCTCCTGTTAATTCGAGCTGTGTTCCGCCCTCACGTCGGGCTGCGATGCGAACAACACCGATCAGAATACTCACAGTGCGAAGACCGTACAATGAACGCAATTCCTGTAAAAATGGACTGATTTCCTTTCGATGCATCTCCATAGGGTACATGTATATATAAAAATTCTTTATTTGTTATATTTTACACGATTTCAACCGAGTATAATGTATTTATATTTTCTTTTTATCATCTTTATTTTCGGAGGAATCCTATGATAAACAATACCAATTCTGTATGCTGGCACATTGGCGATGCCATCCTTCGTCTGCAGGAGGGGGCATTGTCAGACAATGGGGCCTTCCAGTACAAATCCGGAAATTTGATCTGCCTGACGGAAGCCATTCAGTCAGCTGATGCGCTTGTCTTTCGAACCCGAATCACGAACCCGACGGACCGGACCCTTGTTCCAGGCGACATTTTCCCAGTTGGAACAATCCTCATCGAGAATGGGATCCTGTTTGACAAAGTTCATACCGTGTGCAGGGATATGCTGGGTTTCTGCGGACCGCAGACATTCGACAGATCGTGGGACTCCTTTGGCGTTTTCGGACTGTCGGACGATCAGGGTACCCAGGCAATTGTTGCCGGCTATGAGGATGCTGCCCATTACAGCGCTCATTTTTTTGTGGAAAGAGAAGATGGACAAATCCGTATCCGCCCGGTCCTTCCTTTTGAATACAAAACCCTTGCCGCAGGGCAAACCGTCGTACTGCCGGCCCTGCAAATATCAGCCGGCCCATCCCTCAGTCATCTGATGGCGGCGTTCGCGGTCAGATTGTCCGACGCCATGGGCGTGCTTCCCGTTCTGCCTCCAATCCGTTCCTCAGGCTTCTGCAGCTGGTACAGCCACTACGGCACCGAATGCTGGGAAGACCTTGAACATCTGTTGGATTCATATGCTGCTTCCCCTCTCGGAAAGCGTCTGGAATATTTCCTGATCGACGGCGGATGGAACGAAGATGCCGGAGACATGGAATTCTTCTGGGGCGACTGGGAATCCGGCAACAAGTTTCCGCAGGGGATGAAAGCTGTGTCCGATGCCATCAAGACGAGAGGGTTCAAATCAGGGCTCTGGGTCGCGCCTTTTGCCGTCACCCACAACAGTTCCATCTACCGGGACCACCCCGATTGGCTGATTGCGCAGGGAAAGGACCTGCTGAACAATGGCGGACAAACTTTCGGCCTTGACCTGACCTTGCCGGCCGTCCAGGAATATGTTCGGGAAGTTGTGACGAAAATCTTCGATGTGTGGGCATTTGATTATATAAAAATCGACTTTCTCCTGTATGGCGCACTTCCGGGAGAGCGTGCCGACAACGAAAAAACTTCGGTCGAGGCGTTTCGGGAAGGACTTAAGATCATCCGGGAATGTGCCCGAGGTAGGCTTGTCCTGAATTGCGGCAGTCCACTGCTGTCGTCCGTCGGACTTTGCGATGCCATGCGGATTGGTCCGGATGTGGGAAGTCAGTGGAGTTTCCCGCTCAATGAAGGTGCCTGGCAGTACGGAAACTGCTGCGTCAAAGCCGGTATGCGCTATATCCTGCACAATCACTGGATGCATCGGAATTTCTGGCAGAACGATCCGGACTGTCTGGTGGCCAGAAGCCATTCCAACGGCATCGAATACCGGCAGTTCAGGCATTGGTTCAAGGACATGGACATCCGGGAAGCGTCATTTGGCCTGTCCCGGAATGAATTTCTTGCATTCGGAAAACTCGTATGGTTTACCGGCAGTCTTTTTTTCCTGTCCGATGACCTGGAAGGGCTTGAACAGGAGCGCAGGGAGCTGCTCCTCCGGTTTTCAGAACCAAACCCGCAGGAAGTGGAAACGGTGGACTGGTATGGCGCTTTCGATGTGACGCTGATGAAGACAAAGCAGGGTCCGCTGAAAATCGGTGTGTTCAATATCGGAGAGCAGACGGAATGCATACGGATACCCTTGGAGAAATTTGCAGAATTCCAGACCTCGTCAGGGAATTTCCCGTTGGAACGGGTTCGTCTCAGGGAAATGACCGAATCGCTGGAATTGTCTGTGGAGGAAGGATTGCTCGTATTTCCTCCCATTCCTGCAAGAACCGGGTATGTCTTTGAAATGGACTGAATGTTGTCATGGAACTAGTTGCTCTATGGAGCCGTCAAGAAGTGGTTCGTTTTTCGGAGGAATAACTTGCCCTATGAATTTCAAAAAAGAATGGTCAACTTCGCCATTCTTTTCTGAAAACGAACTTGGTATTTTTCCATATAAATTATTGAATGGTGTACCCGCCATCCACAAGAAGATTGGTTCCCGTCACCATACCCGCCGCATCACTGCATAAAAATGCGATGCAGGCAGCGATTTCATCCGGTTCCGCAAAGCGTCCAGCGGGAATCTTCGCCTTCATGTCTTCTCCACGCTGACCAGCCCATGCATTCTTCCCCAACTCTGTCATGACGACCGTGGGCGATATGGCGTTGACACGAATGCCGTATCGCCCCCATTCCCCTGCCAGAACCTGCGTCATGCCGATGATGGCGGCTTTGCTGGCACAATAGGCGGCATGGAGATCCAGCGCAATGACTCCTGCCTGGGATGCCAGGTTGATGATGATGCCGTCCTGCTGCAGCATCATCTGCCTGCCTGCAAGCTGCGCCATGAAGAAGGATGCCTTGAGATTCAGGTCCATGGTTCTGTCCCACTGGATTTCCGTGAGGTCTTCCGCCTTGTCCAGCAGGGCGATGCCTGCACTGTTGACAAGGATATCTATTTTCCCGAATCGCGCCATCGTCTTCTCAACCACCCGGCGGCGGAATCCGGCATCCGTGATATCGCCCGACATCCCCGAAAAATCAGGATGGATGCCGCGGAGGATATCTTCCGAACGCGGATTGAGATCCGCACCCACAACCTGTACGCCTTTTTGGGCGAAGAACGCCGCGGTTGCCTTCCCGATGCCTGCGGCAGCTCCCGTGATGATGGCAACCTTCCCTTCGAGACTGAAGTTTTTATCCACCTCCCCGTATTTCAACATGATTCAATCCCCCTTCCATGCGTCTGCCTCTCATATGCGTCAATGCGTTCCACCTTGGCGATGGACCCTCCCCCGGCAAACTCGCTCTGCAGCCATAACAGAACAAGCTGCTTCGCCAGCTCGATGCCGATGACCCGGGCACCCATGCAAAGAATCTGGATGTCATTGCTTTTGCGGGAGCGCTCTGTCGAGAAGGAATCATGACAGACTGCAGCACGAATCCCCGGCACTTTGTTGGCGGTGATCGCCATGCCGATTCCCGTACCGCACAGCAGGATCCCCCGCTCCGCCTTTCCTTGAACGACCGCTTCTCCAACCGCAATGGCCATGTCGGGATACAGAATGGGTTTCTCATCATATACGCCAAAGTCAACCATATCATGACCCATGTCCAGCAGCATGAGTCGAAGGATTTCCTTGTACTGAAAAGCGGCTTCATCACACCCGATGGCAATTCTCATCATTCACTCCCCTCTGTCAAACAACCTCAGGTTTGCTCGGTCATCTCCATATTCCTGTCAAACATCCTCCAGCAACTCATTGATCCCCTTCGCCATGGCCTGAAGCAGCAGGCAGCAGGAAGCCGCTCCGGCATCCAGCACACCACGGGAACGCTCTCCCAGACGGCTGGAACGACCAAATCGGGCGACCATGCCAACCGTGGCATCCCGCCCTGCCACGCAGGCCTGAACCATATCGTCAAGTGCCTGCCGGAAGTCTTTTCCGTCCCGCACTGCGCCTGAAAAGGCGTCCCTGGCCGGAAGCAGCACATCCATGAGTGTTTTGTCACCCACCTTGGCTTCAATGATTTCATCAAGACCTGCTATGCCCGCTTCAAGCATCGCCAGAAATGCATGTTCGTCAATCCGCGACGGAGTCTTGACGGCCCCCGCCATCTCCATGAAGATGGTCCCGTAAATGGGTCCCATCGACCCTCCTATCTCGGAAAAAAGGATATCCCCCAGGACTTGCAGTCCCTCCAGAAAAGATGCATCCATTGCCTGCAACCGTTCTTCGCAAAGGGTGAATCCCTTGTTCATGTTTGTGCCGTGGTCGCCGTCCCCGATCATTCCGTCAATTTCAGACAGGTGCGTTTTGTTGTCTTGAATCGTCCGGATCATCGCTTCTACAATCGGTAAACCACGCTCATTCGAAAAAGCCTGCATGTTTTGTACCTCCAATGACTCGAAGCCCTTTCAGACAGAGTGTTTCCCTGGAAAGCTCTTGAGGCCGACCGTATCTGCTTCCGCATCCAGACAGGCTTTCAATTCATCATCCAGTTTCATGAGCGTAAGGGTGACTCCCATCATTTCCAGAGAGGTAAAATAGTTGCCGACATAGGAACGGGAAATGCGGATTCCTTTTTCTTTCAATTTTTCTTCCACTTCCCCGAACAGAATGTACAGCTCCATCACAGGGGTGGCCCCAAGCCCGGACACAAGGACAGCCACCTCATCCCCTTCGCTGAATGGCTGATCCGGCAGAATGACGTCAAGCATTTTTTCTGCCATGACATTGGCCGATTCGAGGGTATGCACGGCAATCCCCGGCTCCCCATGATGGCCGATGCCCACTTCCATGGTTCCTTCCTGAATCTCGAAATTCGGGTGTCCTACCGCAGGCAGCGTGCAGGGAGACAGACCGATACCGATGCTTTTCGTCTGATCGATGGCTTTCTGCGCCACTGCGATGACTTCATCAAGAGTCGCTCCGGATGCGGCCTTGGCACCACCGACCTTCCACATCAGAATTTCACCCGCCACACCACGTCGCTTTTCAGATTGTCCTTTCGGCGCGGAGGCAACATCATCATTGGCAACCACAGTTCGAATTTCGATTCCTTCCCGCTTCGCCATCTTCATCGCCAGTTTCACGTTCATGTTGTCCCCTGAATAGTTTCCGTACAGGCAGGCAACTCCTTTTCCGCCATTCGCTTCCCGAAAGGCATCCAGAAAAGCGCCGGCCGTTGGCGAGGAGAAAACTTCCCCGACCGCCACCGCATCCACCATGCCGCGACCGAGATACCCGATGAATGCAGGCTTGTGACCGGATCCGCCTCCGGTGACCACACCGACCCGACCCTCCGTATCGCCGACGGCCCGCACGACGCGACTGTTCGATGTGGCGACCACGAGGTCGCTGTGTGCTTTCAGAAATCCCTTCAACATGTCTTCAACCACATAATCAGGACGATTGATGATTCGCTGCATGACGCACCCCTTCCTCTGCGACAGGTTGTTCCCGTGACAATCCGCATGTTATGCCGCCAGCCTGCGCGATGCCTGTACTCATGAAAACATTTCTACTTCGATTCCCATCATTTCGCAGACCATCTTGAGCTCCTCCACCAGGTTTCCATATACGGCATGGCAATGGTTCGCATCGAAACGGTCAAGAAAAACGGTGTGATCGAAAGGAAGTTTAGCAAAGACATGCGGCCATTCTTTTGTTGTTTCAGCCATTTTCTCTTCCGGCAGTGTGACGAATTCCGTGGGTATGATTGTCATGCGATAACGCCCCTCCGTCCGGTTGAGGCGGGCAATTGTCGCCTGTCCGGGTGCTGTCATGCAGTTGACATGGCAACCGCCGCCTGCGTAGATATCCAGACAGGGATACAATTTGACTTTCTTCAGATTTTCCGCGGGATTCTCCCTGTTCCGTCCGGCATAGAAGGTGGACTGCGACCCGCAGTTGCAGAAGACCATGACCTCATATTCCTTGTCATAATGCCGCACGTCCATGAAAAGAACCGGGTCGTCCGTCAGCATGTGGAGGATCTGCATGGTCAAAGCCGCGTCGGAATCGGCTTCACAGGCAAACACGACCGGTTCCTTGGGCCCATCCCAATCATAGGGATCGTTCATGAACGCAGCGCTGAGGCATTCCGTGCAATGGTGGCGGCTCATCTCATAATGGCACTTGACTCCGACAAAATCATATTGGTTCAGCCGGACAATCTCCTTGGTAGCCTCATAATGGCGAATCTGGGTTTTCAGCTTCTCCGGAGTCAACTTTTTATCATCATAATAGATGGCACCCATGTTCGTGTTCAACCAGTCGAATGCTTTCTCCACTTTCTCCTGAGGAATGGTTTCGGCAATACGAACGATTTCGGACTGATCCATGTGGTCGATGTCGACCCCGAATTTCTTCTGCCAGTCCTGCATGCTGACGGTTGCACTGTACATGCCCAGACTGCGGCCCCCTATCAATCCATACTTCTGCCCGTTGAGTCCGGACACGACTTTTGCGCATCGCGCAAAGATGGCAATCTTCTCGAGAATGGCCGGGTCATTGAAATCACCTGCGATCCGATGATGGTCGATGCCCAGGTGGTGCAGGGCTCCTCCTGCGGCAAGCATGGCCACCATGCCGGGCCAGTCGGGATTGAGGTTCGCTGCCAGCAGGAATGGGCCCTTCCCATTCTTGGCGGCAATGGCGGAAAAATTCGGAAACGCGAAGACGCCGTAAGAGAAAATTGTCGCATCGACGCCTTTCGCCTTGAGTTTTTCAGCTTCCTTCTTTGCCGATGCAACAGATGCGACCAGTTCGTCTGCGACGATGACCTCGATTCGACCGTCACACCTCAATGCTGCAGCAATCGCGTCGACTTGCGTCTGTACGATGTCCTTGAGTTCCGCATGCACCTCCGCATCCCCATCAGAGAACCCGATGATGCCAAGTATAGGTTTTCTTTTCATTTCATTCTCCTTCTGTCATGCCGACCCTTGAAAGCATCGTTCCTTATCGGCGACCCGTGTCTGTTCGATTGGCAGTTCTAGCCCTTGACTGCGCCGCCCGTAAATCCTTCCACAATATATCTCTGCACAAAGAAGTAAAAAATCATGATCGGCAGAACCATCAGAACGGCGAAAGCAAAGGCCAGGTTGACCTCGAGATTGTATTGACCGATAAAGTAATACTGCATCAGGGGCAGTGTCCTCACGGCCGGCTTCTGTGCGATGATGACGGAAACGATGAAGTCGTTCCATGTTCCCAGCGCGGTCAGGGCGCCCACGGTCATCGTGATCGGCTTCAACAGGGGGAAGATGATTTGCCAGAAGGTTCTAAACCGTGAGCAGCCGTCGATATGGGCCGCTTCTTCCAGAGAGATGGGGATCGACTTGATGTACCCGATGTACAGAAAGATGTTCAACCCGAGCTGAATTCCCGCCAGCACAAGTACGAGACTCGGCAGCGTATTCAGGATGCGGGTATCTTTGAGCAGCTTGTAAAGGGGGAACATGATGATTTGAAAAGGAAGGAAGATGGAGGCTTGAAACAGATAGGAAAGGATCCGATAAAAGCGATTTTTGTTTCTTGCGATAACGTATCCGGCCATGGAGCAGATAAGAATGGAGAACAGCACGGTAAAAACAGTCACAAACAAACTGTTTCCAAGAGAATGAAAAAAGTCGGACACTTCGATGGCTTTCACATAATTGGCCAAGGAGAATGATCTGGGCCAGGATAGTGGAGACGAAGCGATTTCTTCGTTGGACTTGAACGAGTAGGTGAACGCAAGATAAAACGGAGAGGCAAAAATGATCACAACCAATGAAATCAGCGCATTTGCGACCCATTTTGGAAGCATGGAACGAAAGCTTCTATTTTTCATTCAGTAATCGACCTCTCTTCGCCGCAGTGCCTTTGTGATCCCCCCGGTGATCAGTACGACGCCCAGAGACATGACGATGGCGGCCATCTGCCCATACCCGGATTTGTTGTAGGGAAATGCATAGTTGTACACATAAATGCCCATCGTCCAGGAAGCCTTGCCCGGGCCCCCGTTCGTAGCGACAAATGGATAATCGAACACCTTCAATCCCCATCCGATCCAGAGAGTGATGCAGGTTGTAAAGGCTGGTGCCAGCAGTGGAAGAATGATATGACGGCATTTCTGAAGAAACCCGGCTCCATCAATCACGGCCGCTTCCATTGTTTCCTTGGGAATCGTCTGCAGATTCGCGTAGTAGATGGCCATGGCCAGACCGGAATCCCGCCAGACGCAGATGATGACAATGCCAAGCATGACGGTGTCTGGACTGCCAAGCAGTCCCCGGATCCCAAACAAGCTTGGAAAAACATCGATGTAGATGTTGGTCCACATGAAGGCAGCCAACACAAGGCTGGTGGAGATCGGGAGAAAAAAAAGACTTTTCAGAAGATTGGACCCGAGGAACTTTCCGTTCAACCCGATTGCCATGACCAACCCAATCAGATTCACGAAAAAGGAGGCGACTACCGTAAAGAACAAGGTGTTTTTCAAAGGACCAACCACACTCTTGTCGGTAAAAAGAATTTTCAGATTCTTCAGGCCGACATACTCATATGTTGCAGAAAGACCGTTCCAATTCGTCAGGGCGATGCCCACGCCATTCATCAACGGGATAAGAATAACCGCTGAAAACACCAGAAGCGCTGGAAGCACAAAGAAAAATTTTCCCATCTCATCGCGAATCTTATTGGTTCTCATGGAACTTTCTCCGTTCAAGCATGCAATCTCGTTTTCGTTGTCACGCTGAGTGTTTCCAAGTTCCCCGGATGCAACAGGTGAAGGAGGGACGGCACAGGCGCGCCGCCGTGCTGTCCCTCCTGCGCAAATCAGGACTTGGCCTTGATATTGTCAAATGTCGCATCCAGGTCTTTGAGAAGCTGATCCACGCTGATCTTGGGGTCCAGCAGGAATTTGATCAGCGTGTTGGTGAACTCGGCATCATATTCGCCTGCCAGCATGGGTGTCATGCCATCCAGGACAATCGGCCCCTTGTTGATGGACGAGATGGCATCGGCGAGCATGGGGTCCGCATTGTCGAATGTTACGTCCTTGACGGCGCTGATCGTCTGGATGGTTGAGGCCCACAGTTCGGCCACTTCTTTTTTCGACATGTGGTCGAGAAACAGCAGCGCGGATTCTTTCTGAGCCGACTCTTCCAATATCATGAATCCATCATCGATACCTGCGCTGACAACATTGCCCGCGGCATTGTCTGTTGTCGGCAGCGGGAAGTAGCCGAAATTTCCGTCCTTGCTGTATTTTCTGATTTCAGGAATGCAGTAGCTTCCATAGATGGCCATGGCTGCTTCCCCGGTTGCAACGGCCTGCAGGGATTTCGTGTAGTCGACATTCCAGCCGTCGGAATTGACAAACCCATAGGTTTTTCGGATTTGTTCGAAGGCAGGTTTCATTTCGGGTGTTCCGGCAAAGGTGATTTTCCTGTCCATGGCCTCGCTTCGCCAGTCGGGATACTGGTTGAGCATTGCCCCATACAGGTCGCACCAGTAAAGCATCAGGACCGGCCATGATTCCTTGAGGCCCAGTGAAACGGGAACAATTCCAGCCTTTTGGATCGTTTCGCACAGGGTATAAAACTCCGTCGTCGTAGTCGGAACCTTCACGCCGGCTTTTTCAAAAACGTCTTTGTTATAAAAGACACCGGTTGCCATCAGATCCACAGGAATGCCGTACACTTTTCCACCCAGTGAGGATGCGCCAACCGCGCCGGCATTGAAGTTCTCCAGGAATTTCTGTCCCGTAATATCCATGATTTGTCCGGACGAAACCATTTCCGAATTCTGTGCGACGCGTCCGAACATGATGTCCGGAACATCGGCCGCGGCGATTTTCACCTTCAGCGTATTCTTGTAATTGCCGAAATCGATGAACTGTGCATCAATGGCCAGGCCTGCTTGGTTCGCAGCAAATGAGTCCACCACACCTTGCAGCGCCGATTTCTTCGCCTCTTCCCCCATGTGGTGGAAAAGCGTCAAGGTTTTCAACTCGGCCGCATTCACATCCGCCGTAGCAGATTCACTTGCCTCGGTAGTTTCGGAAGGTGCTGCGATTTCACTCGCCTGGGCAGTTGCTGAAGGCACCGCAGCACTGGTTCCGCATGCGGCAAAAACACTCAGGCACAGGACGACGACAAGCATCAGGCTGATAGTTTTCTTCATTTTTCCTCCTAATATCGTTCAGAAATCTGAATCTATGCTCATCACGGCAAGGATGATTCAGCGCATGACAAAACAAACCCGCATTCTGCGTCGAGAACCAACCGCCCATGTTATTGCCCCTGGATCCTGTCGAGTGGCATCCTCCGACAATGGAGAAGAATGCCGTTCATCAGTTCTGTTTGTTCATGAAGATACACACCGGGTTCATCCCGTCAGGACAGCTGCCTGCCTTTGTATTCCAGAGCATGTACCTCATATGGCTGCAGAATGAAGGCGGCCTGACCCGCATGCGCCTCTTCCGTTCCGTCCCAATGGATGATGATGGCGTCCTCCGCGGAGGCCTGCGCTTCAATGCTCGCACAGCGAATGTCGGCTGTGGTATTTGCAACAAGAACAACACCCGAATTAAGTGTGTGATTCCGGAAATGCTTGACCACAACCCCCTCTTCACATTCAACCGCGATACCGTCCTGATCTTCAAAATCGCCATCTGCATAGGTCTCGCGCAGTCTCTTCTTGAGATCCGACAGCTTCTTCAGATACGCCTGAAACGCAGGAAAATCAGAAAGAATGCCTACACCGCCTTCAATCTTTAAGTCGAAGAGCATGCCATGGGCAAAACAGAAAGCCGCTTCGGAATAATCCATCGCATCAATCTCACAAGAGAATCGCATCCACGGGACACTGTATCGGACAACAGCCGGATTCTCCAACTGATTCCAGTTCCAAAACCCGTCGCACCAGCTGGCTGTCAAATCAGAGAAGCCCTCTCCAATCACAACACCCTCTGGATTGTAGGCCCGCAGGTCATCCTTCAGTTCTTTCAGCAGAGAGGTCAACCCATCCGTATAGGCTTTTTCAGGTGCGGCATGTCCATGCCCGGGGTCATAGCAGACGAAGGACTTGTGGGCCAGCTGGTCCAATTGGATATTCCCCGTCTCATAGGTGCGGCTCAGCCGACGGACCGTATCCAGAAACCATTTACCGCCTTCTTTGCCCGTGATGCACACTTCATACAGCATGTTGTTGCGTGTCATCGTATATCCGTGATAGGTTGTCAGCGGGAAATCAAACACCGGCCTCGACCAGTCCTGACCGCCGTATCGGCTTCCCGTACTGCCCTGAACGCACCATTTCAGCAGATCCGGCTGATTTTCGAGCAAGCGTGAATCCATCAGGGTCCCATTGAAGAAGGGAATCACCCGAACGCCTTTCTGCTTCAGTTTGCGCACCTCTTCCACAAATCTGGACGGCCCGCCCCATGCCTCGTTCGGTAAATAAGCCATGTCGTAATCATTGTCATGTCCCTTGTCATAGAGGCCGAACAGCATGATGTTGTCAATTCCAGCATCCAGAGAGGCCTGCGCCATGGCTTCCATCTGGCTGAAATCCCTGATTTCCGTGCCATCCTGCAGCTTCATCAGAAAAAAATGCCAGCCAAGGCTTTCTCTGAAACCGGCCGGTGTCTCCGGCCTTTTCATCACGGTCTCCAGCCAGTTCCGATGTGATTTTGCGGTCTGATGCCAATCGGCCGTGTGGACACGCAGAATACAGCTGGGAGATTCCCAGGCCCCCCCCGGGGAGATGACCGGATAAAACTGCGTCCCCGTAAAAAGTCCACGGATGGCCTGTTCTTCCGATTTTTCATTTTTCCGGATGACCTTCTCCATACAAAAATCGAAGATCGTTGCATCTTCCGAACGGATGTCGAAAGAAATCCCGCCTTTCTCATCGGAAAAATCCACCCATGCCGTTACGAGTTCCAATGGATAGCGTGCCTGAAGAAACCGTCTGTCATGAAACCATTCCTTGTGACTATCACGTCCCAGATTCAAATACGGCTTTGAGACAACCCGTTTGTTGATTTGCGTCTGAACCGGCCAAACCATATCCATGTCACGGCTTTCTTCACCGAATCCGCTGACTATTGGAAAGATGACGCTTTTAACTGTCATTTCGCCTTCATTCCGCACGGACATCCTCATTTGGATGTCTTCCTCCACCAGCTTGACATAAATGACACACCGGATGTTTTCAGCATGTGTTTTTTCTCTGTTCCGCTCGGTCACACCGGAGTGGGAAAGATTAAAGTCAAAATCGGCCATCTGGGGTGCGAAGTCAAGGCTATCAAATCGAATCTCCAGTTCCGAGTCACCATGCGCAATAAACGCCGGATTCATCTGATAACTGGAATCAGCATGGCTTCCCGCCCAAGCTTCTGTCGGGGTGAAAATACGGAATAACCCTGAAAAAATGCTGTGACTCAAATAGGTCCGCCTGGTTCGTTTATCTAAAATGCTTACAAGAGAGCCACTTTCATTGAAATGTACCGATAGGATGCGGTTTTGGATGATCATTTTCTCATCCCTCCTTGCGCCGGGCAACAATTTCATATATGATATTGTTATTTCATATTTGATATTCAATCATGTTGATTCTTCTTTGTCAAGAGACATGTGCCAGGTAAATCAACTCGTTCAAACAAGCCGCTCCGTGAAACATGCTTCGCGGAAAAGCCAGAGTATTGTATAATAAGAATGCCGACTTTCTTGCACTCAAGGAGGGAACAACGTGACATCACCACTCGCCAATGGATCTGATGTACCTGCTTTGGACCGCGGCCTCAGCCTGCTGGAATATGTCATGGAAGCCAACCATCCCGTCAGCATGAAAGAGGTCGCGCAAGCCCTGTCCATTCCTTCCGCATCCGCTTTCCGCATCATCAGGAATCTGGTTCATCGCGGATATCTGGAGGAGATCGAGACTTCCCAGTTGTTCTATCTGCCAGGAAACAAACTGTTTCAGCTGGTTCAGTTCTATCATATGAACCATTCCCTGCACGCATCCGCCAGGAAACCGCTTCAGGACCTGGCAGCCCGCACTGGGCAAACCGCCCAGCTGGCGATCCTTCAGGGGGGCGCCATCGTCTATATTGACCAGGCTATACCGAAGGAGCCTGTTTCCATCATCGCTTCCCTACATACGCCGGTCCCCATCAATGTAAGCGCCGCAGGAAAGATCATATGCGGACAATTGCCCGAAAGTGAGCTCCAGAAAATCATTTCAGAAACCAGCCTGATGCAGAAGACTCCCCAGACCGTCATTACGGTGCAGGCTCTTCTCAAAGAAATATCGATTTCCCGAAAAAAAGGATACGGAACAGATTTGGAGGAATTCGCGCGTGGCATCGGCTGCGTCGCCGCTCCCATATACGGTCTTCACAACCTATGTATTGGTGCTGTCGGCATTACAGGTAAAATCGAGCATTATCATGACAAGAAATCATTCAAGGAGAATGTTATCGCAGTTTTGGAAACAGCCCGGGCCGTCACGCTGTCCATGGGTGGGCAACCCAAGAACCCGTCATGCCAGAAATGACTCGCTCAGAAGCAATGCCTCCAGACTGTACCCGGTTTCCCATGGGCGATGACGAACCGTGATCGTGTGCCCGTTTCTGTAATACTCGTCCCAGGAACCATTTTCATTGGCATACGCGCGCACAAGGTTCCTCGCCTCTGTAATTTCCTCCTTCGTTCCGCCATGTCGGCAGAGCGCGTATAAAAGCATGGCCGGTTCATGGCCCGCCACCACCAGGTTTTCTCGATCCATGCGCATGAAGCTGCGTGCCATCCGCAGCATTTCCGCATCGTTGAACAATGCGGAGCGGAACCAGGCGGGGGTGACCAGCACCTGCCCGATTTCCTTTGCAGGCTCTGCCTCCCCGCGATAACCACCCGACGGGAGTTCCATATCCCTGACAAAGTGTCCCTTTCCATCATGCAGCAGCAAACCGACATAAAAGGCTTCGTGTCCGAAACGGTGCCCTGAAACATAATCCGCCTGAGCACAAACACCGCGGTTGGCGGAGAGACAGGGCATATCGGCATCCATCCGTCGCGGATTGTTCGCGAGGAGCTTTCCTTCCGACAGAAAATTCCTGCGATAGACTGCTTTTGCCTTGAAGGCGGCTGCTTCCAATCCGAAGACCTCACGGGTGCGACCGTTGCGTACAGCCCATCCACTCAGCCACAAGGCACCTTCAATGAACATCAGGGTTGATTCGGCAGACCCGTGATTCACCGCGCTGCGCCCCAGCAGGCCGCCTGCGATATACGTCTCGTCTCCGTTGAATGGCAGCATGTCGTGATGCAGATACGGAATTTGAACCTGAAGGCACCAAAGAAGCATTGGGAAGACCATATGAATGTAGGTGTCGTCTTTGGTGGCCTGCCAGTAGTCACGCGCCGACAAAACCGTATAGGATGTCTGCTCCACTTCCTCGTTTTCCGAAAAATGTCTGGGTTCGAAACACCCCATGCCCTCCGCATTTCTCAACGAGCCGAAAACACGCCATTTGTTGAATCGGAAGTCCAGCACCTTGCGGGCATCCTCATGATATCCCAACGCCAGGAAAGCCCTGGAAGGGCCATAGTTGTCCCGGCTGTATCCATACTGCAGTTCCCTGCAGGAAGGCAGCCCGCCTTGAACAGACTGCTGGGTTTTGATGCAGACGATGGCGGCATCCACATAATCCGGTTCGCCTGCTGTATTCCGTCTTGCTGCATACCGTTTCCAGAACACCCTTCTATCCTTTAAGTGCGAAGCAGTTAGAGGTCCTGCAGGTGCATTCGCGTGGACGCATACATCCCTATCCACCTGGATTCCTTCCAGTCCGGAACCGACGATTTCCCTCAACCCGAGAATAACCGTACCGGCATCCTCCGCGCCGGATGCCAGCAGCATGGTTTCTCCGGGAGAACAGGTGATTCGCCATCGGTTTGCGCCAATTTCCGCGATGCTGGAACATGCGCGGGAGATCAGCACATGCCCGGTGAAAGGTGTATGGGAAGTATGAAAAATAATCGGGTTTCCACCCTTCACGACATAGGTGATGCATTGGTATCCTGCATCAGCAAACAATCCGCTCATATGGGAATCTGTGATTCCCGGAAAACAAAGCTCCAGAGAAAAAGTCTCCGCACTCCGGATTTCCCGGATCAGGCAGGGATAATCGGTATGGCAGTAGTCCAGCATATGAATTCTGTCACACCCTTCTCCCGCATGATGATGGTGAATATCCGTATGGGGTTCACGACTGGTCTCCCAGGTGCGTCCATCCGATTCCACCTTCAGGGTGAAATGGTTCGGCGAGGTGTACGGCGCATAAACACTGACGATGTTGGGTCCTTGCCCATATCCGATGATGCTGCCGTTCCCGATGGAATGGATTGCACCTGTGTCGCCCGTTTCATTTTGGAATATTCTTGCCTTGCCGGCCATGTGCATTGCTCCTTTTCATGTCGTCTTCGACTTCAAATACCGAACGATGGCTTCGAGATTGATACCCGTGCGCATCTCAGGTCCAGAGAAAGGCAAGGTCAGCCTCCACCTCGGAAATATGGCCATCGGTCCGCCGGGGCCCCAGCGTGAACCACCGATGCACCAGATTGGTGTTCCTCACGGTGGTATCCACGATCCGAACCGGGATGTCCTCTATATAGCACTCTCCAACGAGGCTCCCGGTTCCGGGAATCCGGTGCATATCCAGATGAATCGGATGCGTCTTTCCATTGCGGACCAATCGCAGGGATTCCCGTTGGAGAAAATTCGGAGAAGTGTACCCTGGACCAATCAGAAAATTCCAATCGCAATCCCCGTCCACGGTTCCGGCTCCGACAACACCGCTTCCAACGAAGGATTTCTCGGGAGAACCCAACGGCATGCAGGATTGGACTTCCCTGGGGCGCCCTTCTTGTATCTTCATGTTTTCCCCTCAGATATCCACAACGGAATACACGTATTCATCGGAAAGGACCAGTTTCACGAACTTTGGCTTCCTCACCCGCACGAAGGTCTGCCCGTTTTCCTTTTTCACATGAACCACCATTCGTCCGTTCGGAACAGGAACAGCGCCATAGGCCCAGTTCAAATCACCAAGGACCGGCCGGACCTCGACCGTTGCAAAACCAGGTTCAACCGGCTTCACACCGAGAATATCACGCAGGAAGAAATAACAGGGGGCCGCAGACCAGGCATGGCAATGGCTTCTGGTCAAAATTTCCTTTTCCCAACCGGGGAATGTTTCGAAACAGGTTGTTGCCCCATAATCCAGCATTTCGCCCCATTTTTCACGGATATCGGCAATCAGGGTTTCCGTCATGCCGGCTTTTTCCAGCGCTTCATAAAGAAAGAAAGAGGCAAACGGGCTGTTGATCTTCTGAAAATCCCTTGGAAAACCCTTCAGGAAGTGGGCTTTCAGAATTTTCTCCTGTTCCGCGCTGCAGCAGCCGCACAGATAGGCCATGCTGTTGGCCTGTGTGGAAAAGGATTCCGACAGTTTTCCTTCCTGCAGGCTGTCAGCAAAAGCCCCTCTGTCCCGACTCCATAATTTTTCCATCACATTTTGCTTCAGTGTCTCACCGATGGCTTCAAATCGGTTCGCGTCTTCCTCTTTTCCGAAAGCGCGCGCAAATTTGCCAAAGCAGCGAAGAACATGGTACACCTCGGCGTTGACATTGGTGGCTGTCCTGCCGGCTCCGATGTCCATAGGCGCCCAGTCCAGCATGTCGTTCCACTCAAGGCGGATCAGCCCGCTTTCATCGATTCGGGAAACAAAGACTTCGACGCATTGTTTCATCTCGTCGTAATACTGAACCGCTTCCGGATTAGGGCGGTAAAAATACAACTCCCAGAATGACATCAACCAAAGCAGCGTCCAGGTGGGGGTGATTCCCTGGGGAGCTGACGGAACGGATGCTTTTGGCAGAATTCCTGTTTTCAAGGCACCGAGGGCAACCATATGACCGTTTTCGATAATCTTTTCCGAATTGTAGAGATAGAGGGATATCAAAGCTTCATTTCGAAAATCCCCAATCCAGAAAGACTGTTCATGCCCCGGACAATCAACGAATGTATCCTGCATGCACAATTTTGTGGTTCTTTCCGCTATTTCGAAAATCTTGTTCAGTTTGTGGTCATCACACTGAAACTCCCCGATTTTTGTTACAGGATAACTGCTCTGATATAGGCCGATTTGCCTGATTTTCATTCTTCCCGCGCTTCTCACGGTTACGTTCAGATAACGGAACGCCCTAGAAATATGGGAAATGAAAGACTGCTTCCCCTTTTTCGTGAGATAACGCAAGCCGTTGTTGACCCCGTCCATTTCCTGATTTTTTCCATGCCAATCCCGGTATTCAAACCCGGAAAAATCAAGAATTTCTCCGGCATCCGACTCGTCGATGTCAAAAAAGACATATCCGGAAACCTCTTCCCCGAAATCAAGAAGAAAATCCTTGCTGCCGGGATCGAGCACGCAGGCATCCTGGTTGTCCAGGATGAGGTTTTCGATGTTCCTGTCGATGGACAGGCTTCCCATCTTCTTCTGCGTCAGGATGCTGTGCTGCGGGTGCGCATGGCTGACATTGATTTCCCCGATTTCCCTGACCCAGTTTTGCAATTGCAAATCACCGGCATCGCATCGTCTCAGCTTCTCCCAGCAATCCGTTCGGGCATTCTCTTTCAAATTGTCCGCTACGTTCGGATTGACAGGATGATTGATCCAATCGCCACTCGCCAGATTCACCAGATGGCTGTCCGGGTTCAGGAGAGAAGTCACGCCACACCAGGCTGTTTTCCCGGAAAATGGAGAAATAAATTCAATATCGCCTTCCGCGCAGTCAAAATACAGGCCGACATGCATGCCCATTGCGATATTGTCCATCCGCATCGCAAAGAGATTGTCGCCTTCATCCAGTTCAACCCTCCAGGTTTTTGAGCCGGCTGCAATCGGTTCAAAAACAAAATCCCGCATTTCCGTCGCATATTCCCGACCGTTGATCATGAATTCGCCATAGCAGCACCAAAGCCTGCTGTAAGGGAATGTTGCATTGCATGACAGGGCTTTCTCCGCCCGAATATTCGTCACAAGGTAAAAGAACTCCGGTTTTTGAATTTCACCGATGAAAAACGGATGGAGATCGATGTGGATCAGCTTTCCATCAAGCGCGACCTCGCTTGCCTCAAGCACCCGGACGGCCGATGTTCTTTCGAAGGTTGGGGCCGCCAGCACGGATTTCACCAGCGCGCCCCATGGCATCATGCCATATGCTCCGATGACGTGGGCATTGCGCCATGCCTGTTCCCCGATATCCGCGTCATACAGCTCGGAATAGGCCTGTCCGGCACTGATGCGGATGTTTTCCTTCATGAACCCGCAGGCATCGGAAAACAGCCATCTCTCATCTGTCACGACTGTTTCGCAGCTGCATGCATACTGCATTTCCATGGAAGCGATCAATCCGGCCCGACCCAAAATGTATTGATGTGTGCTCATTCCGATATGATTGACTTTGATTTCGATGAGATTGGTACCCGGCACCAGGTGCCGTGCGATATCCATGCAATCAAACTGATAGCTTTCCGGGAATGCCTTGTTCGGCCCTTTATGGACCCTGACCCCATTGAGGTACAGCAGATACCGGGAGTCTGCCGTTATTTCAAGCCGGGCCTCCCTCAAATCGTCCTGAACCTCAAATTCCCTTTTGAACAACACCCATTTGTTTCTCGGATTCTCTTCCCTGTCGGCCCATATCCATTTTGCCTTTTGTATCATGCATTCCCTCCTCGCGGGTCGATGCGTCAGATTTTTGGTCAGATCAGCGTCTCATCGGAAAGGTACAGTTCCGCGGCTTCATCAATCATGCGGTAGAGCTGCCTGGGAACTTCCTTATGGCTGATCCCGTTCTGCTGTGTGAATATTTCCAGCGGAAAATCGGCCTTGACGACGCATTCCGTAAAAGGCTCCCCCTTCGCGGCAGGAATACCGTCCATATCCCAGATATTGCTGTCCCCCCATCCAAGGTGGGTTGGCGTGACAACAACGACATTGGCGCGAACCACCACCATTTTTAGCAAGGTAGCAAGCGCGGCCTGATTGTTGAGAACCATCTCCCGATGGGCATGGGAAGAAAAGGACCCGATGCCTGGAACCACCATCTCTGGATGCATGTCATTGAAATGCGGTGTGAAAAGAAGTCTTGCTCCTTTCAGGCGCATATAGAGCGCGGGTTCGACAAACGAGGTTGTATGGCAGATGGCAATACCGAATTTCACGCCTTTGGCTTCAAAAATCCTGATGTCGAGTTCAGACTGGAAATAGCGGTTGTCATACCCCTGTGTCAGCATGATCTTGGTCTGAACGCCAAGAAGCCGACCCCGGTGGAGCACAGCCTGGGTGTTGTATTCACCGTCCTTGCGCCGTTCGCTCAAACCAACGAGTATGACGGTGTCGTAATCCGCTGTAAATGCAATCAGATCAAGAAAGCGCGGATCATCCAACGCAATGGCACTTTCCTTGATGGACGCCGGTGCGTATCCGGACAGATATGTTTCCGGGAAACAGAGGAAGTCCAGCGAGCCGGCATGTTCCGCAACGACTTCGCGGACTTTGCGCAGGTTGGCTTCCAGATCGTTTTCTGCGACAGGCCCCTGAAAGCTGCCGATTCGGATTCGGATTCCGGATGTGGACGGATGGATATTCATCATGAAAATCACCTCCCATGCCTTGCAGCATGCACTATAACCTGTACAGATCAAACGTATTGCGTCCAAGAATCCGATCGGACATATCAAAAGCATCCTTCACGCTCAAGAACCCGCGTTCGGCTTTATCCGCCAAAACCTCGCACAGAACATCCCGGGTGATCGAAAGACCCCCCGCATACTCTTCGAGACAGGTCGCGTCGATGGATGCCGTGATTCTGGAAGCGGGCACCATCCCGATATACTCATGAAGTGCCTTGCGGAGAATGTCTGGAGACTGCAGCGCCTGCCAGGACGTGTCCACCCAGACATTCGGATTGTTCCTCGCAAGATAGGCTGCCTCCGAAATGAAAGGATACGCATGAAGCAGGACAAAACGGACATTCCGGTAACGACGGATGACAGGTTCAAGCAGGCCCGGATTGGAATCGGAAAGCGTGGTCATGCCCGTATGGAACTGGTATGGCATACCGCGTTGATCCGCCTCCTCCAGTATTTTCCGCAACGTATAGTCCTGAACGCGGATTGCCTCTTCGCGGTATTTTCCGAGACCACCGGCTCCCCGCGCAGCAAGCGGGGTGGAAAGTGATTCAGCCATCATGTCCCGTGAAACTTCCCCGATGGCCAGATTTCGTGAATAGGCCTGAAGCTGCTTGAGCGACCGGATATCATACCGGTCGCAAAGCGAAAAGAACCAGGCGATCATCCGCTCCAGACTATCGGCATCGGTGATGGAAAAACCCGCCACACGCTCGACACCGGAAAAGTCAAGAATGAGCGTGTCATCGTAAAACCCTACGAGAGATTCAACCCGGGCGATGGGAACGGCAAAGTCGAGTTCTTCCGCACCCTGGCCTTCGCTCATCCGCAGAAGATAGTCGGGATGAACCGGCTTGAGGATGCGCAAAGTACCGGTTCGACGCATCACCTCCGCATACCAGCGAAAATAATCTTCATACCGTTCCGTGATGGCCAGATTCAAGGCAAGCAGGCGCGTGGGTTCAGCGTCCGCCAGCGCCTCCTGCAAGCCGATTCCGTAGAGATGCTTCAGACCGCGGTCGATGGCGGCAAGCACACCGATTCCTGCCGCGGCGGAAAGCGCGGGCCGAAGGGCCTGCATGGTCCGAAGAAAGGCATCCTCCCGGCAGAATGCTTCCGGAGGCGGATAGGACGCGCCCATCGCGAAGAGTTGTGAAGACGCATAGGGTGTGAACAGCAACTCCAGCAGTGTCGTTCTCGTCGGCCTGAGAGCCGGCTGGACATCGGAAGGAAACCACGGGCCAGGTGAGTGCCCGAACGAGGTCAATGAGCCGATATGCTCATGTGCGGAATGGACCCGCGAAACCGCGGTGTGCGCACGGATCGCTGCACGGATGTCAGGAAGCAGCGACTGCGAATATCGGACCACGGCAGACCGTGCGGGCACCCTGACATTTTCCGTATTTCCGGACAGACGTTCTTTGCCGATGCCCTGCAGCCCGGCGGCCAAGCGGGCAAGCGGCAGAACAATCGCCACTTCTTCCTCCGCCATGTTGAAAAACCCGATTTCTCCGTTCACGCCGTCTTCCTGCAGGATGACGACCTCCGCGGCCGCATACTGGTCCACCATCCGGACTCTGCCGGCCAACCGTTCGAAGCAGCGCATTACAAGCGACTTTCGGTCCTCGGGAAGTTCTTCCCA
>JFJP01002157.1_pt1 | contig 21787 bp, 19 predicted proteins | sample 431651 | NCBI WGS metagenome assembly JFJP01 (sample SAMN02602958, study PRJNA72255) | Microbial mat metagenome, whole genome shotgun sequencing project. | biome: fresh water; feature: sink hole; material: water; isolation source: purple microbial (photo- and chemosynthetic) mats found in...
TGGCGGGCTATGGCGTGGTGGTGAGCTACGGCGATATCACGGCACACCTGGAGGCGGAGGAGCAGATTCGCAAACTGGCCTACTTCGACCCGCTCACCGGCCTGCCCAATCGTCGCTTGCTGATGGATCGACTGGGACATGCCATGGTGGCAAGCCAGCGCAGCGGCGCGTACGGCGCGGTGTTGATGCTGGATCTGGATTATTTCAAGATCGTCAACGATACCTGCGGCCATGATGTCGGCGACCAATTACTGATCGAGGTGGCGCGGCGTTTGCTCGAAAACATCCGCCAGGTGGATACCGTAGCCCGCCTGGGCGGCGACGAATATGTGGTCGTGCTCGACGATCTGGAGTCGGATTTCGAGCTGGCGTCGGCGCAGGCCGCGCGGGTCGCCGAGAAAATTCGGCTTGCTCTGGCTGCGCCGTATCAATTGAACGGCGATGGAAGCGCCAGTCAAAGCAGCGCCAGCATCGGCCTGACCCTGTTTCAGGGGTGCGAGAAGTCGCCAGAGGCTTTGCTCAAGCAAGCCGATGTGGCGCTTTATCAAGCCAAGGCGGAAGGGCGCAATCGGGTGCGGACCTGATGCGTCGGGGCCTTGCTCAAGGTGTGCAATGCGTATTCTTTTTCTGACCCATGCCTTCAACAGTCTGACTCAGCGCCTTTATGTGGAACTGGCGGCGCTGGGGCATCAGCTTGCTGTCGAATTCGACATCAACGACAGCGTTACGCAAGAAGCAGTGGCGTTGTTCCGGCCGCATCTGATCCTGGCGCCGTATTTGCGCCGGGCGATCCCGCCGGAGATCTGGCGTCAACATGTCTGCCTGATCGTGCATCCGGGCATCGTCGGCGATCGCGGGCCGTCGGCGCTGGATTGGGCAATCCACCACGGCGAAAGCGAATGGGGCGTCACCCTGTTACAGGCGGAGATGGCAATGGACGCCGGCCCGGTCTGGGCGGCGGCAACCTTCGTCATGCGGCCGGCGATGAAATCCAGCCTGTATCGCAATGAAGTAACCGAAGCGGCGGTGCGCGCGGTGCGGGCGGCGCTGCAAAAACTGCCGGATTACCTGGCCGGGCATTGGCGGCCGCAGCAATTGCCGCTGCAACCGATGCATCCGCTGCTGCGCCAGGAAGATCGCGCGATTGACTGGAGCCGCGATACGACCGCCCGCGCGCTGACCCATTTGCGCGCCGCAGATGGCTTCCCCGGCGTCCGCGATACGCTGTTTGGCCAGCCCTGCCAACTATTCAACGCGCATGCCTATGCCGCCAGCGGCGAACCCGGCGCAATTCTGGGTCGCGCCGGCGAAGGGGTAGTGCGGGCGACCATCGATGGCGCAGTGTGGCTTGGTCACGTCAAGCGGCTGGATACCGCGATCAAACTGCCTTGCGTTGCCGCCTTCCCGGAAGCGGCGGCGCTGCCTGAACTGACGCCGAACGTCGATGAAATTGAATATTGCGAAAGCGGCGAAATCGGCTATCTGTCGTTCAATTTTTACAACGGCGCGATGGGAACATCCGCCTGCGAACGCCTGCTGGCGGCCTTTGCAGCCGCCAAATCGCGGCCAACCAAAGTCATCGTGCTGCTCGGCGGCGAGGATTTCTTCAGCAACGGACTTGATCTGAATCGCATCGAAGCGGCGGCAAGCCCAGCCGATGAATCGTGGCGCAACATCAATGCGATGGATGATCTCTGCGCGGCGATCATCCACACGCAAGACCGCCTGACCGTGAGCGCATTACGCGGCAATGCCGGCGCCGGCGGCGCATACCTGGCCCTGGCCGCCGATTACGTCTGGGCCAGGCGCGGCGTGGTGCTGAATCCGCATTACAAGAATATGGGCAACCTCTACGGCTCGGAATACTGGCGCTACCTGTTGCCGCGCCGGGTCGGCGAGCCACGCGCCAAGGAAATCATGCGCCGGCGCTTACCGCTCGGCGCGACTGAAGCAGTCGAGATCGGCTTTATCGACGCCAGCTTTGGCGACGACTGGCAAGACTTCGACCTCACCCTGCGCGCACGCGCCGAAGCCATCGCCCACGCCCCCAACTTCACCGCCCAACTCGCCGCCAAACAACACCGCCGAGCAGCCGACGAAGCCAGCAAGCCACTGGCCACCTACCGCGCCGAAGAACTCAAACAGATGCAGCGCAATTTCTTCGGCTTCGACCCCAGCTACCACATCGCCCGCCATCACTTCGTCCAGAAAACCCCCGCCTCCTGGACCCCCCGCCACCTCGCCATCCACCGAGAAACAAGCTGGGCGATTCCCGACTGAATCCGTAGGATGCGGTGAGCTTCGTAGGGCGGGCCAAGCGCAGCGCATCCACCTTTGGCGCGCACGGAATGGCGGATGCGCTACGCTTATCCATCCTGCAAGGGCTCTGCCGACATTGGATTTACACGTTTTTGCTCAATGCGCCGGGTGCGCCGAAGCCTCTTCGCGCTCATGCGCCGGCCGTTGCCTTCAACCTTGATTCCTCTGTTTGCGGATTAAATCGTTACGTATCAAGGCATTGCGCGTGACCTGTAGGTGCGAATTTATTCGCACATAACGCTGTTTGAACCGTGCCCGCGCATCTTCTTGACCGCACTGGAAAGTTACACTCCATCCGCGAGGGGCTGGCCGGGTTTGTAGCGTTTGCCCTCTATCCCGAGTTTGCGCATTTTCGAACGCAGGGTATGCGGATTCAGCGCAAGCAGGCGGGCTGCGCCGAAGGGGCCTTCGACGCGACCGTGACATTGACTGAGGGCGGATTCGATATGCTTTCTGGTCGCGTCTTCCAGGCTTGCTGCCGGTGCTGTTGAAGTCTGCACTGCTGTCGGCGCGCTGAACTCCGGCGATACGCCAAGCGCACGCGCTACTTCCAGGCGACGCCCATCACCCAGAATGGCGGCGCGTTCGATCACCGAGGAAAACTCGCGAATATTGCCTGGCCAGGCATAGGCGGTGAGCAAGGCCAGATCTGCCGCATCCGGCATGCGCGGCGGCAACCCCAGACGTTCGGCGGCGCGCAGGCAGAAATGTGCGGCCAACGCCGGGATATCCTGCAATCGCTCGCGCAGTGGCGGCAGCGGTATCGGGAACACCGCGATGCGAAACCACAAGTCTTCGCGGAAGCCGCCTTCGCGCACTGCTTGACGCAGATCGCGGTTGGTCGCGGCGACCAGGCGGACATCGACATTCAGGCTGCGTTCGCCGCCAACGCGCTGAAAACTGCCGTCCTGCAACACACGCAACAGACGCACTTGCGCCGCCAGTGGCAATTCGCCGATTTCATCGAGAAACAAGGTGCCGCCATCGGCGCGCTCGAACCAGCCCTTGCGCGTGCCGACCGCGCCGGTGAAGCTGCCGCGTTCATGCCCGAACAGTTCCGAATCGATCAATTCATGCGGAATCGCGCCGCAGTTGACGCGCAGGATCGGGCCGTTGGCGCGGCGGGATTGCGCATGCACGGCGCGCGCTACAACCTCCTTGCCGGTGCCGGTTTCGCCCAGCACCAACACCGGTACCTCGGCGCGCGCGACCTGACGTACCGCCGCCATCACTTCGCGCAAGCCTTCCTCGGCGCCGACGATGGCCTCATTCAGGCCGGCGCGCTTGCGGCGGAAGGTATTGCGTTCCTCGCCCAGGCGCATCAGCAACTGGCGCGCGCCGGGCCCCAGCGTGTTGCCGAGTTCGGCGAGGAAATCTTCGATCCCCGCGTCGCTGCCGATGCATTGCGCGGCCAGCACTTCCAACGTGTCAGAGGTAGCTGAATTCCGTTTTATTTCATCAATATTCATCATGTTTCATGGATTTTCCGTTGCATGATCCAGTTTAGGCACGACAGCAGCCTTTTGATAGGCGAAAAATCGCATGGCATGACTTATGCAAGACAGAGGCACCCCAACTCGCAAGGAGTCCTTCATGTCTATCCTGTCGCCATCCGTCCTGTCGTTAAGCGCGCTGCCGCCACTCTCCAGTCGGCGGACCCAGGTGTGGTTGTTGCTGGTGGGCGGCGTGGTCGGCTTGCTGGTCACGCTGCACTTTTTGCCCGGTTGGGAAACGCCGACGCATGCATCATTGGGTTTGCCTACGCTCACTGTGTTGGCGATTTTCCTCGCTGCGCTGGCCTGCGAGTACATGGATTCCAGCTTGGGCATGGGCTACGGCACGACGCTGACGCCGGTGCTGTTGCTGGCTGGATTCGAGCCGTTGCAGATCGTGCCGGCTGTGCTGTTGAGCGAATTGATGACCGGTCTCGCCGCCGGATTGCTGCATCAACGCGATGGCAATGTCGATTTTCTAGGCGACGCACGCGCCCGCAAGACTACGTTGTTGCTCGGCAGTTTAAGCGGCGTCGGCGCGTTGCTGGCGGTCTGGGTGGCGGTCAGTATTTCAAAATTCTGGCTCGGCCTGTTCATTACCGTGATCATTCTGGCGATGGGCGTGATCATTCTGCTGACGCGCAATCGGCAAGTCGCCTATCGAGCCAGCGGCATTGTCGCGGTCGGCGCGGTGGCGGCGTTCAACAAGGGTTTGTCCGGCGGCGGTTACGGCCCACTGGTCACCGCCGGCCAGGTTGTCTCCGGACTGCCGGCAAAAAACGCGGTGGCGGTGACTTCCGTGGCGGAATCGCTGACCTGCCTGATTGGCGTGCTTGGTTACCTGGCAATGGGCAAGAACATCGCCTGGGAACTGGCCATGCCGCTGGCTTTGGGCGCGCTGCTGTCAGTGCCGATGGCGACCTTGACCGTGCGCCGCTCGACCGAAGCCGGGCTGCGCGGGGTGGTCGGGGTGGTGACGCTGATTCTGGGCGGGGTAGCGCTGCTGAAATTGCTGTGACGAACCGGGAAAACGATCCAAATCGATATCCGGTGCAATCATCGCCCTGCCGCATTGATAGCGCGGCCGGGTAGTGATTGCGAGCCAACACCGCCGAATTCGACCGCATAGCCGGTCTGCGCGTTGAAAACTGGGCAAGCTGAAGCCGCAGCTATTTTCGGCCAACCGCTCGTTTCAACGCATCCGCCATTGCGCCGCCTGCCGGTTCCGGCTGCTTGCTCTGTGCCGGCCTGCCGCGTCCGGCTGGCGCGGTTGTCGGGCTGGCCGGTTTGACTTCGTCTTGCAGGCGCATGGTCAGCGCCACCCGCTTGCGTGCGACATCGACTTCCAGCACCTTGACCTTGACGATGTCGCCGGCTTTCACCACTTCACGCGGATCTTTGACGAACTTGTTGGATAGCGCGGAGATGTGCACCAGGCCGTCCTGATGCACGCCGATGTCGATGAAGGCGCCGAAGTTGGTGACGTTGGTGACCACGCCTTCGAGCTGCATGCCGGGTTGCAGGTCTTTCAGGTCGTTGACGCCATCCTGGAAGGTAGCGGTCTTGAAGGCGGGGCGGGGGTCGCGGCCGGGTTTTTCCAACTCTTTCAAAATGTCGCGCACGGTCGGCAGGCCGAAGCGGTCATCGACATATTTGCCGGCGTCGATCCGCTTCAATACGTCGGTGTTGCCGATCAGGTTGCCAATCGAGCCGTTCTTGTCCAGCTTCAGGTCGGCCAGGATGCGTTGCACCACCGGATAGGCTTCCGGGTGGACCGACGAGGCATCCAGCGGGTTGTCGCCGCCGGGTACGCGCAAGAAGCCGGCGGCCAGTTCGAAGGTTTTCGGCCCCAGACGCGGCACTTTTTTCAATGCTTCACGATTGGCGAACGGGCCGTTGGCATCGCGATGCGCGACGATCTGGTTGGCCAGCGTGGTATTGAGGCCGGAAACGCGGGTCAGCAGCGCGGCGGATGCGGTGTTGACATCGACACCGACGGCGTTGACGCAGTCTTCCACCACTGTTTCCAGCGCCTGGCCCAGTTTGGCCTGGCCGAGGTCGTGCTGATACTGGCCGACGCCGATGGCTTTCGGTTCGATCTTGACCAGTTCCGCCAACGGGTCTTGCAAGCGGCGGGCGATGGAGACCGCGCCGCGCAGGGTGACATCCATTTCCGGGAATTCGCGCGCGGCAAGTTCCGAAGCGGAATAGACCGATGCGCCGGCTTCGCTGACGGTGACCTTGGCGAGGCTCAGTTCGGGGTGCTGCCGCGAAAGTTGGGAAATGAGATCGGCGGCGAGCTTGTCGGTCTCGCGGCTGGCGGTGCCGTTGCCGATACTGATCAATTCCGCGTGGTGTTTGCTGGCGAGTTTTGCCAGCGTGACCAATGAACCATTCCAGTCGTTGCGCGGCTCGTGCGGATAAATCACAGCGGTATCCAGCACCTTGCCGGTGCGGTCGACCACCGCGACTTTGACCCCGGTGCGGATGCCCGGATCGAGTCCGATCACCGCCTTCGGCCCGGCCGGCGCGGCCAGCAACAGGTCTTTCAGATTGCTGGCGAAGACGCGGATGGCTTCGGTTTCGGCGCGTTCGAACAGCGCGTTCATCAGATCCAGCTCCAAGTGCAACGACAGCTTTACTTTCCAGGTCCAGCGCACCGTGTCGAGCATCCATTTGTCACCCGGGCGAGCCTGGTCGCGCAGGCCGTGGTGGGCGGCGATATGGCCTTCGCACGGGCTGGTGGCGGCGCCTGCCAACTCTTCCGGCAATTTGATGGCCACCGACAACACGCCTTCGTTACGGCCGCGAAACAGCGCCAGCGCGCGATGCGATGGCATTGCCTGCCAGGGTTCGTCGAATTCGAACCAATCACGGAATTTCTGCCCTTCGGCTTCCTTGCCTTCGATCAGACGCGAGACGACGCGGCCGTTGGCTTGCAAATAGCCGCGCAGACGTTCGATCAATGCGGCGTCTTCGGAGAATTGCTCCATCAGAATCTGCCGCGCACCATCGAGCGCGGCCTTGATGTCGGCGATGCCCAGATCCGGGTTGAGGAAGGCAACCGCTTCGACTTCCGGCGACAACATCGGGTCGGCCAGCAGTTTCTCCGCCAGCGGCCCCAGTCCGGCTTCACGGGCGATTTGCGCCTTGGTACGGCGCTTCGGTTTGTACGGCAAATACAGGTCTTCCAGGCGTTGCTTGGTCTCGGCGGAGAGAATGTCGGCCTGCAATTCCGGTGTCAGCTTGCCTTGCTCTGCAATACTGGCGAGCACGCTGGCGCGGCGGTCTTCCAATTCGCGCAGATAGCCGAGTCGTTCTTCCAGATTGCGCAACTGGGTGTCGTCGAGGCCGCCAGTGGCTTCTTTGCGATAGCGCGCGACGAACGGCACGGTGGCGCCATCATCAAGCAAGGCGATCGCTGCGGCGATTTGATTGCGGTGGACATTGAGTTCTTGGGCGATGCGGTCTTCTATCGGGTTTAACATGTTTTCCGCGAATTGTTCGGTCGGTTGGCAAGGGGGCGAGAGGATGAGCCAAGCGGTGTTGATGAACAAGGCTTGACAGCGCATTCGTTGCTTTGCGGTAGAGACAGCATTTTTTTCTGGAAAATCGGGCCTATATAGATGACGAATGATTTATGTTGATTGTTATGCTTAGGCGATGGGCTGTTGAATGATTGTTGGGTGTCTCGATAAATCGGTACTACGATGTTTCAATACGAACGGTATCTTTGAAACGGATGACTTGCGGTAACCGGTCCGCCTTTACAAGTCACTCTGATGAATAACCATGATGATGATATTCACGATGTTGGAATCCGATACACGCCGGCCGGAGTATGCCGGCTTTCGGTTGACTCGCCCCTGTCGCTGGCATTGGAGATGAGTTGATGTCGGATGCCGCATTGCTGGATAGTTGTCGCGACATGGTCGCCACACGCTTGTCCGAAGATTTGGCGGAAGTGCTGGCGCAGATTGCCACTGCGTTGAATGAACTTCTCGGCAAGACTTCTTCCCAGGAGATGTACATTCTTTATGCCGATAGCGCGGATTTGGCTCGCGGCAAGAACGCTGCCATCACGGCGGGCTTCAAGAAGTCTTTTTTCACGCGTTTCAACGAAGAAAAAAGGCGTGGTAATGCCGAGCCCGGGATCCGTAATCTCGACCTTTCCAACCTGAGTCTTCTCGAACCGGACGATCTGGAAGTCTCCCTGGCCGCCAATACCATCGCCAATTCGATAGGCAATATCTGCGGCGAAGAATTGTTCGGCTTGGGTAAACGAATTGGGGTGCTGCTGAATCAGCCGGATCTGAAAACCGAACAGATTCCGCTTGGCCCGGATGTCATCGGCTTCGCCCTGCTTGACGCCCTGAAAGATCAGGACGCCAGCATCAAAATCAAACTGTTGCTGGTCACCCGGATCAATAAATTATTCCCCGCCAAAGTGCGCGCCGTCTATCAGGAAGTGAACCGCTATCTGGTCGAGCAAAATGTGTTGCCGACCATTCGCGTCGGCGCGCCCCGCGCCGTGCCTTCGCCGACGTCGACACTAACGTCGACACCAGCGCCGCAACCCCCGTCCGCGCCGGCAGCGCAAGCGCAAGAGATGTCAGCCTTCGCCGCGCCCGAGGCCAACCCGCAAGACATGTTCGCGATGTTGCAACAGTTGATTGCGCTTGGACGCGGCGGCGGCGGCGGCGGTGCTCCGTTCATATCTGGTTTGCCGGAAGTGCGCGCCGGAGCGGCGATGAATGAGGTTGGCGCGATGCTTGGGCAAGGTGGCGAGAGAGTGGTCAACCCGATGCCCCCCTCGGCGATGGCCAACCCGGTGGCGATCAACTCGGCGGTGATGCAGGCGCTGACCCAGCTTCAGCATGGTCATTGGGAAGGTCTCGGCGCGCCGAGTCTCAACCACGAGCAGTTTGCCAGCGGTCATGTCAACGTGCTGCGGGAGCTGAAAAACTCGCCAGCGGCCGGCATGATGGGGCAGATGGAGACGATGACGCTGGATATCGTCGCGCTGGTTTTCGATTACATCCTGGATGACAGCCGCATACCGGATTCGATGAAAGCGCTGATCGGCCGTCTGCAGATCCCGGTGCTGAAGGTGACGATGATGGACAAGTCATTCTTCTCGCAGAAGGCGCATCCCGCCCGCCGGCTGCTCGATCTGCTTGCCGATGCGTCGCTCGGCTGGGATCCGGCGGAAGGCCATGGCAGCAGCTTGTATCAAAAAGTCGATCAGATCGTGCAGCGCATCCTGAATCAGTTTGATGATGGTCTGGAAGTCTTTTCCGATGTGCTGACCGAGTTTGAAGGCTATCTGGCCGAGGAAAAGCAGGGCCGGGATGAACTCACCCTGCGCAGCGCGCAATATTTGCGCAATCGCGAACAGTTCGATGTTGCGCGGGTGGTGGCGCATGACACCGTGATGGCCAGCCTGCTGGATCGTCCGACGCCGCCGGCAATCCGCGATTTTTTGCTCAAACATTGGGAAAGCTGGCTGGCTCGGATTTGTGTCGACAAGGGTGAAAGCAGCCAGGATTGGGCCGATGCCGTGGTAACGATGGACGATCTGCTGTGGAGTCTGACGCCGAAAACCGATAAGGATGAGCGCCGAAAATTGATTGAATTGCTCCCCCGTTTGCTGAAGCGACTGGATAGCAGCATCAACACACTAGGTCTCGGACAAGCGGTACGTGATGCGTTTTTCTCCGATCTGGTGAAATGCCACGCGGTGGCAGTCAAGGCCGGCTTCCATGGCGATAGCGAGATTGCCGAAGAAACCGGTCTGCCGAAGTCTGAATTGCCGGTAGCCGAGGCAGGCGCATACGGTCCGCGAGATTTTGAGGCCATACCGCTTATTTCTGCGGCCATCATCCCGGATGCCGCGTTATTGCAGGAGATTGCGGCAGCCCAGGAAGAGGCTTCCGATGTCGAGGAAATCACCATCAGCGGGGTGCGCGGCGAAGCCTGGGATGAGCCGCGCGACAGTCATTTCGAAAGTATGGTCAAGCAGCTCAAGCGTGGCGTCTGGATCGAATTCAAACAGGATGACGGCGTCGACTTACGCGCAAAACTGGCCTGGATCAGCCCGCTGCAAGGCACCTATCTGTTTACCAATCGACTCGGCCAGCGCGCCGTCTCGATCAATGCGCAGGGACTGGCGGTGAAATTTCGCGAAGGACGCGCGCATGTTATCGAGAACGTGCCACTGATCGACCGCGCCGTGAACAATGTGTTCCAACATTTTCAGAAGGGTGGCTGAAGCATGGCAACTGCCTCAGCGACTCGGACAACGGCTGTCGACGGCATCGCCAGCCTGCAACGTTTTCTGACCCGGCAGCCGATTCTGAACAACCATCACGGCATCGTCGGCTATGAACTGAAACGCCGCGATATGACTGCCGCCCCGATACCCGGCGCTACCTCGCCCCAACAAGCGGCAGACGAATGGCTGTTGGCCAGCACTATCGATCTGGCGTTTCAGCGCGCTCTGGGCGACAAGTTGACCTTTCTTGGCGTTGCCGCCGAGACGCTGCATAGCCCGCTGATGCAGCAATTGCCGAAAGACAAGGTGGTGGTGGCGATACACCCCGAGCGGAGTTCGCCCGCCCTCATTGCCCGCGCTGAACAACTGGCGCATGAAGGCTTGCAACTGGCGCTTGACGATCCGGGCGACAACCACGATCTCGCCGCCTACTGCCGGTATATCCGGCTCGATACAACCCGCCATGACGCCATGGCGCTGGCTGGGGAAGTGGTACGCAGCCTGAATAACGGGCCGGGCAAGAAACCGCTGCTGATCGCGACTCAGGTTGACACCCCGGAAGTTTACGAAGCTTGCCGAAAACTCTCGTTCAATCTCTACCAGGGGTACTACTACACGCATCCCTTGGCTGCCGGCGCGCATCGCCTGGACAGCAGCAGCATGCGGGTGATGGAGTTGCTCAATCTGGTAAAGAATCGCGCTGACTTCGCGAAAATCGAAGCCACCTTCAAGCTCGACCCGGCGCTATCGTATCGTTTGTTGCGCTATATCAATTCACCCGCCATCGGCCTGCGACGGACCATCGAGTCGATCGGTCATGCGCTCATGCTGCTCGGTCACGATCAAATTTACCGCTGGCTGACGCTGCTGCTGTTCACTGGCGGCGAGGTCGATCCACGCAGCCAGTCATTGCTGCGCAATGCGCTGGTGCGGGCGCATTTCACCGAAAGCCTGGGCCGCGACAGGCTGAAGCCCAACCAGCGCGATGGACTCTTCATCGTCGGCATTTTTTCCTTGCTCGACGCCTTGCTCAACGTGCCGATGAAGCAAGCCCTGGCCGGACTGCAACTGCCGCAAGCGGTGCTGGATGCGCTGCTCGATCGCAGCGGCCTGTATGCGCCCTACGTCAAGCTCGCCCTCGCGTGCGAGCATTTCGATCAAGCCGCTATCGCTGCTACCGCCGCCGACATCGGGGTTGACGCGGATACCGTCAACCTCGCCCACGTCAATGCATTGATCTGGTCAGAAGGCATTGAAATTTGATGATCACCGTTTGTCACCGATCGTCTCCAGCCTTTGCTCTGATGCGGGTTGGTGACGTCGATTTGTGTCATTGCCGACCCAAGCCTGACCGGCTCAACGTAATCTGGCTGCATTGAACACGCGGCATCCAGTTAAAATCCGACGCGAAAATTGAACCAGAGAGAATCCGGAATCCCCTGTGCAAACAAAATCCTGCGCGATCATCGCAAGAATTCATGAAATCTCCGGGCTACCCCGGATAGTCTGTTAATAATCAACTCAACCTATTGAATACCCAGGGGAAATAATGAAACAAAACACACTTGCCCTCGCGCTGATGACGGCCGCGACGATACTTCCCGTGCCGGCTCGCGCGGCGGACGACTTTTGTTCTCGCATCATCATCTACGCGATCAATCAGTTCTGCCAACTGCTGCCCAATGGCCAGAGTCTATGCCAGCCGATTGCCTTGGCTGGACCCGCTCCGGGCTATCAACTGCCCGGCCTGCCCGATCTATTTCAATTTCCGATGGGGCCCGCTTCGATCCAGATGCCGACAGCTCCAGCCGCTTCATTTGGCTCGAATCCTTACCCTGCTCAGCCTTTTGCCGGTAGCGCTTACACGCCGCTTTCCGTGCCGCCCCTTTCTTTACCGCAGTTGCCAAACCTGACATTCGCATCGCCGCCGAGCACCCCTTTTACCTTTCCCACATTCACGATGCCGCCGATGGCGCAAGTCACTTTACCGGTCGCGAATCCGCCCGTCGCCGCGATGGCTGACGGGCAAGCGCTGACCCGCTTGATGCCTGTCACGCCGCTTGCGCCGCCCGATTCCATCGATACCGAGAAGGCTGCCGCGCCGGTGGTGGTCGCGGAAGCCGCGCCCAGCGTGCTGTCCGCGCCTGGCTTGATGCCGGTCACGCCGCTTGCGCCGCCCAATTCCGTCGATGTCGAAAAGGCCGTCGCGCCGGTGGTGGTCGCGGAAACCGCGCCCAGCGTGTTGTCTGCGCCTGCCCAGCCGGAGGCGGAAACGATCACTCCGCCGGCTGCTTTGGCGGTTGTTGCGGTTGTCAGTTCGCCCCCCACTGCGGCCGCCCCGGCGGAGCCGGTAAGCGTGGCATCTGTCGCCCCCGAGGGGGTGAAGTCTGATCCGGCCCCCGTTCCGCCAGCGCTCGAAGTTGTTCAAACCGAAGCGGTAGCCAAAACTGAAGCAGCCACGCCGGCGAGCGCCGATATCCAGCCGGTTGCGGCAACGGTTGCGGTTGTTGACAAAGATGCGCTGGCTCATTTCGAGTTCGACAGCGCCGAGTTGACCGAAGCCGGCCGCGCCATGCTGGATAGCTGGCTGGCGGAATCCACCGGCAACTTGCCGATTCAGGTCACCGGCCACGCCGACCGACTCGGGCCGGAACCCTACAACAAGCGACTCTCATTGCAGCGCGCGGAAACGGTAAAGAAATATTTGACCGAAAAGGGGGTTTCTCTGGAGCGGATTCAGTTGCAGGCTAAAGGTGAAGCCGTGCCAGTGATCAACTGCCCCGGAGGTGCAAACCTGGAGACCATCCTTTGCCTGGCCCCCAATCGCCGCGCCGAGGTGGTGGTGCAAATGGTGGTGCAGCCCGCCGCGACAGCGCTCGCCAAGACCGCCATGGTTCCGGCTACTGATCCGGTCATCAAAGCCGTTGTCAAACGTGCCGCAAAAGTTGCCCAGCCGAAGCGACCACGCTGAACCGATGTTGCCAACATGCTGCATCACACCAGCGCTGATTTCGGCGAGGCAAAAGCGTAACAAACCGCTTTTTCTCATCACAAAAGCACGGAGCTCTGAATGAACGACCCGCACCAAAAACCCACTTTCTGGATCGGCAACGGTCTGCTCGGCCTCGCCTTGGCCATGTTGTTCTTTATTGGTCCGCTCTCCGAAATGTTGGGGGTTTGGGCGATGGTCTTGTGGATGGGCTTGGCGGGTGTCGGCATGTATATGATTACCAGGGACAAGGGTCCGTCTCCCGATCTGCCGGATTGATTTTTTATTTACGAGAAATCGCATGTTGCATGTCTTGTCGCAAATCGAAGCACGCGTCCTTGGCGTGTTGATCGAAAAATCCAGAACCACGCCGGATGCTTATCCGCTTACAGTCAATAGCTTGACTGCGGGCTGCAACCAGAAAACTTCCCGCGAACCCGTGATGTCGGTGACGGAAAGCGAAGTGCAAAGCGCGCTGGAAAGCCTGCGTGGCAGTACGCTGATCATGGAAAGCTACGGCGCTTCCGGCCGCGTTCTGCGCTATGCACACAACTTTGCCAAGGTATATGAGGTGCCAGCGGCGAGCATGGATTTACTTGCGGTTTTGATGCTGCGCGGCCCCCAGACCGCAAGCGAATTGCGCGCCAATTGCGAACGCTTGCACCGGTTTGCCGATGCCTCGACGGTAGAAGCTTATCTGGAAGAATTGGCCGACCGAGCCAGCGGCGCAATGGTGCTCAAACTGCCCAGGCAGCCCGGCGCACGTGAGCAACGCTGGACGCATCTGCTTTGCGGGGAACCTGTCCTGGAGCCCGCCAGTATCAGCTTGAGCGCACCGACAGCCGATCTGGAAGCGCGTGTCGATCAGCTTGAACGGGAAGTCGCCGAACTTCGCGCAATGCTGGTTTCATTGGTCGGTGAATAGTTCAAGTGAACGAAACTGACTCATAATTGAAAGCCTATGATTTCAGCAATGACATTACGCTGGTTTGCGCCAGCCACTTTTCAGCCCCAATTTTTTTAAACAATCGGATTCAACGCCATGACCGACCTCGAAGCAAACTTCAACGTCAGCGACACCACCGAAGCAATCATCGCCAGTTCTAAACGCGTTACACCAGAGTCAACCGACGAGATACGCCTGATTCTGCTTCGCATCGATGCGCCTGCTTTTTATTTTCTTGAAGGCCAGACCATCGGTGTCCTGACGCCTGGCCCGCATGCTTTTGGTAACCCGACGCATCATCGTTTCTACACCATCGCCAACGCGCGCAAATCGGCCGATGGAGAGGGCGTTGAGCTTGAACTCCTGGTTCGGCGCTGCTTTTACATTGATGAGGTTTCCGGTGAGGAATATCCGGGCGAGGCCTCCCACTATCTGTGCAACGCGCAACTGGGCGACAAAATCACCATTACCGGTCCGCATCGCAGCCCATTCCGGATTCCCGCCGACAAGACCAGTAACTTGCTGATGCTCGGCACCGGCACCGGTATTGCGCCTTTCCGCGCCTTCTTGCGGCGGATTTACGATGAGCAAGGTGGCTGGGAAGGCAAGGTAAGGTTGTTTTACGGCGCCCGGAACGGCACCGAAATGCTCTATATGAACGACCTCAACCAGGATTTGACCAATTATTACGATCAGGCCACCTTCTCCGCGATTCAGGCCTTAAGCGCGGGAGTGCTCAAAGATGCGGGCGATGCCCTGCATAGTGGCATCGAAGATCATGCCGCCGAAATCTGGAAGCTGGTGCAAGACCCGAAAACCCACGTCTATCTTGCCGGCATGAAGAAAATCGCCGCTGCTTTCGATGCCAGCATGGCCAAGACCGCCGGTTCCGAAGCCGAATGGGCAAGCGTCAAATCCGCCATGATCGAAGCAAAACGCTGGTCGGAATTGACCTACCACTGATCCAGACAGGCGAGTTTTATTCGCCTTCCACGAAGGTCAGCGACACCGAGTTGAGGCAATAACGTTGCCCGCTCGGTGCTGGGCCATCCGCAAAAACATGGCCTAGATGGCCGTCGCAGCGGGCGCAGCGGATTTCATCCCGAATCATGCCGTGGCTGACATCGCGCAGCGTACGCACGTGTTGCGCGTCGAACGGTTGCGAAAAACTCGGCCAGCCGGTGCCGGATTCGAATTTGGCGGTGGAGCGAAATAAAGGCAGATTGCACAGACGGCAGTGATAAACGCCACTCGCCTTGTTGGCCAGCAAACCGCCGCAAAACGGTGCTTCTGTGCCTTGGTTCAAAATCACCCGTCTTTCCTCTGGAGTGAGTTCGGCGGCCAGCCGATCTCGTTCGCTGGCGCTGAGCGGACTCAAGTCGTGACCCGATGCGGAAATGTTCGGCATATCGGCGTGGCTGGGCGGCATAAAAATAATCTCCTTGAGTTGTGCTGAGCAAAAGTGATCTGGTGGCTTCGCTTGATGAGTTTTGAAATTCTCTGATTCGACTATAGCGCATCTGCTCAAGGTGCCGATTCTGGTAGGTGTCGCACCTTCATTAAGTAGTTACTTCCTCCCTGTTCGGTAAATTGATGGGCACGCTTTCCTTTGCCATCCTGCGGGTGATCCGACTATCAACTCCATTATTTACGGAAGCATGTTTTTCGACTTTCTCAAACGGGAAATTCGAGTTCGATGATGTTGCGTCCGTTGGCGTGACGGTAACGTATCGCGCTGGTCATGGCGCGTACCAGATTGAGGCCGACACCGCCGATACGCTCCGTGCTGGTTGGCAAGGGTTGCGCCGTGAGCAGGTCGAACGGTTTGGCGCAGTCGCTGTAGGTCAGTTTGATTCGCTTGGCATCGACATTGAAGGTGAGTTCGATACTGGAATCGCATTCGGTTTCGTGGCCATGCAGGATGCTGTTGGTGAAAAGTTCTTCGATCACCAGTTGGATTCGTTTTGTCATCGTCGGATCAATTGCGCAGGTAGAGGCATTGATCTCGATCCAGGCTATCAGGCGTGGCAATTGGGCAAAGCGCGCGGCGACGGAAATTTCACCGGCGCCTGCACTAGAATCGAATCTGTTGCGTTGAGGTTCTGAGCCTGAGGACAAGATGGTTAAAGCAAATTGGGTGGTAGCTGCGATTTTCGCTTTTTTGACGCCAAGCGCCATGGCGGATGCGGATATTGCCGCTGGCATGATCAAGGTCAGCAAAGGCCAGGTCAGCATTCTGCGGGCTGGAGTGATGTTGGCGGGGACAGTGGGCGCGCGGGTTTATGCGGCGGACAAGATCCGTACCGGCGCGAATGGTTCGGTCGGCATCAGCTTGAAAGACAATACCTTGCTTTCGGCCGGACCTGATTCAGCGATCAGTCTCGACAAGTTCACCTTCAATCGATCGACCCATGCCGGTGCGATGTCGGTTGGCATCAAACGAGGAACATTGTCTGTCGCTACCGGCAAGATTGCCAAGCAGACCCCGGAGTCGGTTGATTTTCATACCCCTTCTTCGATTCTGGGCGTGCGCGGCACCGAGTTCGCCATCGAAGTCATCGCCAATGAGGATGAGTGAAATGTCGCGCGCCGTGCTTTTATTCAGCTTGATCTTGTTATCCGGCTGCGCCAGCGAGCGGATTGTGTTGTTGCCATCGGCGGATGGCCGCGCGAGTGCGCTGGTGTTGCAAAATCTTCAGGGTGAACGGCGGATTGAGCAAATTCTCGATCAGCCCTATGCCGTCAGTGTGCGGCGAAGCGCTTACAACAGCATTACCCCGGTTGCACCGGAACAGGTGCAACAGCGCTTTGCCGCTGCTTTATCGGCGCGGCCGCCACGGGCGCGCAGCTATACGCTTTATTTCGAATCCGGCAGCGATCTGCTGACCCCCGCGTCAATACTGGAGTTCGAGCAGGCGAAGGTTGAATTTCAGTCACGCGCGGCGGCGGAGATCATGATCATCGGGCATACCGATCGGGTTGGCGAGTTGCAGAACAACGATGTGTTGGGGCAAAGCCGGGCCGAGGCGGTGCGGCTGTTGCTGATCGCGGCGGGGATAGCCGAATCCGCGATTGAAACCACCTCGCGCGGCGAGCGCGAGCCGCTGCTGGCGACCGAAGACGAGGTTGATGAGGCGTTGAACCGGCGTGTCGAAATTAGTCTGCGTTGACGTTTTTGCCGCCCCGCCAATGAAGCAGCAGCAAAGTCAGGTCGTCGGCGGCCGGTTGTCCCGCTTCAAAGTTTCTGACCGCATCGCGCAAATCCTCAATGCGTGCTTGCATACTGGTTTCTCTGGCTGGCGCAATCATTGCGTCAATCAGCCGATCGACGCCAAACAAGCTGACGCCATTACTGGCCTCGGTGACGCCATCGGTGAACAAACAGAGCAGGTCGCCAGGCGCTAATTGCGTTTGCGCGGCCTGATAGGAAAAGTCGCCGACCGCGCATAGCGGCGGTCCGGCTGCGGCTTCGGCATCGATGCGCAGGATCTCTCCGCCGCGCAGCAGCAATGGGGCGTCGTGGCCGGCACGGACGAAATCGAGTTGGCCCGTTTCGACGTCAAGAACGCCGACGAAGGCGGTGACAAACAGGAATTCAGGATTTTCACGATTCAATTCCACTTCAACCTCGCGCATCGCCTGGCCGATGTCGGGTGCGCGGCGGGCGAGGGCGCCAGTGAGGGTTTTGGCGACCGCCATGAATAAACTGGCCGGCAACCCCTTGCCGGAGACGTCGGCGATGGCAAAACAAAGTCGCCGCGCATCGAGTGTGAAGCAATCGTAATAATCGCCGCCCACCGCGCGGGCTGGTTCGAGCAGGGCGGCGACTTCAAAACGGTGTTCTTGGGCAAAATCCTTGCTTGGGTTTGGCAACAGCCCGATCTGGATGCGCCGCGCGGCATCGAGTTCGCCGCTCATCCGCGCGGCTTCTTCCCGGCTGCTGTGCAAGGCGTGTTCGGCGCTGCGGCGCTGATTATCGGCGACGATCAGGGTGCCACTTAACAGCGACATGAAGATCGGGCTGAGCAGGAGGACGATGGCGGTGCTGTCGAACAGCCAGCCGCCGACCTTGAAAGCGATGTAGCCGCTGAGCACCCAAGCCAGGCTCAGGCCGACAAAGGTGGCGGCGGCATAACGTGGTCGCATGGCCGGAATGACGCCGATCAAGATCAGCCCGCTCATCAGCAGCGCGGCCAGTTCCAGATTCGGCAACCAGGGCGGACGCTGCAAGGCGATGCCGGCGAGCAGGCTTTCGATGACCTGCACGTGGATGTCGACGCCCGGCAAACTGTCGCCCAGCGGTGTGACGATACGATCTTGCAGGCCGCTGGCATTGAAACCGATCAGCACCAGACGCGAGGCGAAAATTTCCGCTGCAACCCGGCCCGCCAGCACGTCGGCGGCGGAAAGGTAGTAGTGCGAATCCGCCTTGCCGAAATGCAGCAGCACTTCCCCATTCGGCTGCGTCGGCAGGCTGTAGGCGCCAATATGAATGCGTTGAATGCCTTTCGCTCCGAGATCAAGCCGGGTGGCGCCTTCTTCGCCCAGCGCCAGACGCACCATTTCAAGTGGCAACGAAAGAAACGGTTGTTGCTCGATCAGCGCCAGCGTTGGCACTCGCCGCAATACGCCGCGCTCTCGCGTTGCGGTGAGTTTTTCCGGCGAGGGATTGATGAAGCCTTCCCCAGCCGCTGCGTGCTCAAGGATCGGCAGGCTGGTCAGACCGGCGGCGAAATGAATCAGCCGGGGGCGGGCTGATTCCAGTTGATCAACCTGGGTGAGCGGTTTTTGCGGCGCGCGCGAACCGGATAATTGTCGCGACAGACCCGAAATGGCCAGCACAGTCGGGCCGCTGGCCAGCACTTGCGCCAGATGCCGATCCGGATTCGGCAATTGCTGTAGGGCGGTGGGGGAAAGCGACGGCAGGCGCTGCGCGAGCGCTTCCGGGCTGTAGTGGTCCTGTTCGCTGAACAGCATGTCCAAGCCAACCGCCAGCGGTGCGCCAGCCAGAATGCGTTCGACCAATTCGGCGACTCGATCCCGCGACCAGGGCCACTGACCGTATTCGGCCAGACTTCTGCTGTCGATCTCGACCACGATTGCCGGTTGTTCTTCCCGGGGGCGCGGCATTTGCCGCTGGTAGTGGTCGAACTGCGCCGCATGCAGATTGGCCAGGGGGGTGTCTTCAATGCGGTAAAGCACCAGACCGGCCAGGCCCAGTAGGGCTAGCGCAAGCAGACGTCCTTGGCTGAGTCGAACAAAAAAGAACGTTAAGCGACTGCTGATAAAGCTCACAGCTCGACAGTCAACCCATCGTAGGCGGACAAGATTTCCAGCGGCGCGCGGCCATCTCGGGTGATTTCCTCGAACCGGCGGGTCTCGTCGAGCAGGCTGCACAACTTGGCATCGTCATGAATCGGTTCATGGTGAAACATCGCCAGACGTACCACCTCGGCATCCTGGCAAAGCTCGACGGCGATGATATTGCTCGAATGCCCCCAGTCCGCTTTGACGGTGATCGCATCGGCAAGGCTGTACATGGTGTCGAAGATCACCAGATCGGCTTTGCGAAAAAAATCGATGAAAGTATGTTGCTCGGCGCGGTTTTCGAGTTTGTGTTCAGAATCGGTGGAGTAAACGACTGATTTTTCGGCCTGTTCGAAACGGTAGCCATAAGAGTCGCCGCTATGCAGTTGCAATTTGGCGCGGACTTTGAAGCCCGCGATTTCGTAATCGCGGCCCGGTTCAAGAATATCGAACTCGACTGTTGCGCCAATCTGGCTGAAATCGACCGGAAAGCAGGGGGCTGACATCTGTAGTCGAACGGCGGCTTCCAGATCTGGATGGCAGCCATGCATGACGATGCGGTTGCCGGGAATGTAGATCGGCACGAAAAACGGCAGCCCCATCAAGTGATCCCAATGCAGATGCGAGACAAAGAAATGGTAGGTCTGCGGTTTGCCCGGGCCATAAGCCGCCAGTTTGGCGTGACCTAGCGGCCGGGCGCCGCTGCCGATGTCGCAAATGACATGTTCTTCGGAGGCACCGATCAACTCGACACAGGATGAATTGCCGCCAAAACTGCCGACGACGGCAAACGGAAGACTGTCTGCAAAGGTTGCTATTTCGCTATTTGATGTGAATTGCCGGCCATTAGCCGCCTCAAGCGCGGCGATGATCTTCTTTTTGACTTCGCCAGCGGTGGCGGCCACCGGTAATGAACCGCGTGTTCCCCAGAATTTCACTCGCATGCCGAAAGCTCCTTGGTGGCGGACTCCAATGTATCAAAACAAGCGATAACCAGATTGAAACGCGCAATGTTGAAAACTTCTTGTACTAACGGTTGCAGCGCAACGATGGCGATTTTCCCGCCGCTGCTCTTGGCTTGCCGTGAAGAAACCATCAGCGCGCGCAAGCCGACGCTGGCGATGTAATCGACAGCGGAAAAATCCAGCAGCAGGGGAGGTGAGTCGGGGCCATGCGTTGCCAGTAAAGTCTGAACTTGCGCCAGAAATGCATCAGCGCTGGCATGATCGATACGCCCGACCGGGGCGACAATGGTTGCGCTGGCGTGCTGGGAAACAGTGAGTTGCATCGGAATGTCTCGATCCGTAGCGAGAGGCAAATTATGCTGCTTGAAACAAGACCGCGCATCTTCGTCGAGGTGTTCTGGAAACCCTCTTTTTCAGTCATCCAGCTTGCCATGAAGAACATCGCCCAGTCTTGTATGGCCTTGTCGACCGTCCATTACTTGATTCGCATGCCAGGTTGCGCGCCGCTGTCCGGGGAGAGCAGGTAAGGTCCGCCACGCTCGTCGCTGGCGGCCAGAACCATGCCTTCACTGAGGCCAAACTTCATTTTGCGCGGTGCCAGATTGGCGACCATCACGGTGAGGCGGCCGATCAGCGTTTCCGGGGCATAGGCGGCTTTGATGCCGGCGAATACGGTGCGTGTTTCAGTGCCCAGGTCGAGCGTGAGTTTCAGCAACTTGTCGGCGCCTTCGACATGTTCGGCGTTGGCTATACGGACAATGCGCAGATCGATTTTAGTAAAGTCGTCGATGCTGATGAACGGTTCCCAAGGCGAGGCGGCGACTTCGGCTTTGGCTTCATTCTGCTGGTGTTCTGCGTGCTTGAATGGCGCCGGGACGACGACTTCAGGAGTGGGGGCCAGACTTTGTTTGTTCTCTTCCACCATGGTTTCGAGCCCTCTGCCAGCGGCGCCCAGGCTTCGTTCCAGGTCAGCGGCGGAATATTGAGGAAGCTTTCTACCTGTTCCGCCAGCTTTGGCAATACTGGTTTCAGGTACAACGTAAGGTCACGGAACTGGGTCATTGCGGTAGTGCAGACTTCATGCAACTCTGCTTCGCGGCCTTCTTGCTTGGCCATTTCCCAGGGTTTCTTTTCGGCGATGTATTGGTTGGCGACATCGGCCAGCCGCATGATTTCTCGCAGCGCGCGGCCGTAATCACGTGTTTCGTAACTGCTGGCAATCGCACCTTCGGCAAACGCCGAGCTGAATTCGGCGGCGGCGTTGATGTCGCACACGCCCAGTTTGCCGGCAAAGCGCTTGCTGATGAAGCCGGCGCACCGACTGGCGATGTTGACGTATTTGCCGACCAGATCGCTGTTTATCCGCGCAGCGAAGTCTTCCAGGTTGAGGTCGATGTCTTCCATCGAGCCATTCAATTTGGCAGCGTAGTAGTAACGCAGCCATTCGGGGTTGAGGTGGTTGAGGTAACTTTCGGCGGTAATGAAGGTGCCGCG
>JFJP01020379.1_pt1 | contig 21785 bp, 17 predicted proteins | sample 431651 | NCBI WGS metagenome assembly JFJP01 (sample SAMN02602958, study PRJNA72255) | Microbial mat metagenome, whole genome shotgun sequencing project. | biome: fresh water; feature: sink hole; material: water; isolation source: purple microbial (photo- and chemosynthetic) mats found in...
ACTCGGTGGTGTCATTCACGTGCCATCGAAGAGCACTCTCCAGCGCATGGAATCGGAGGTCCCTGTCGAACTGATCCATGAAGTCCACACGGTACTCCTGAAGCGATCTGTTTCCGTGGATGCGCATGGGAGATCCGTTCTCGATCTCGCCGAACCTGTCGACCTGTCTCTGGTCTGGATGGATTCGACCTGCGCCAAACTCGACATCCACTATCCGGCAGACTGGATCCTATTGCGCGATGCGACGCGGACCATCATGAAGGCCATCGTCACGATCCGATCGCACGGTCTGCTGCATCGGATGCCGGCTCCCGAGCGGTTCATCGCCAAGATGAATGCGCAAGCCATGGCCATGACTAGTTCAAGCCGGCGTGGCCGGGGTGGCGACAAAAAGCGCGAGCGCAAAAGCACCCTGCGGACCATGAAGCGGATAATCGGGACCGTGCGCACGCACGGCAAGCGTTACCGCGATATTCTTGAGAAATCGTGGGCGGAGACAGACCTGACCAAGGCACAAGCTCAGCGTATCATTGATCGCATCGACGGTATCCTGAAGCAGATCCCCGTGGCCATCAAGCAGGCGCACGAACGCATCATCGGAGAGCGCGTCGTTCCCAATGCCGGCAAACTGCTCAGCCTGTATCAGCCTCACGCCCAGGTGTATGTGCGCGGCAAAGCCGGAGCCGACGTTGAGTTTGGCCTGCAACTGCTGATCAGCGAATCAGCCGAAGGACTTATCATCGACGGCTACCTGATCGACGAGATCACCAACGACAGCAAACTTCTCATGCCGGCCATCGAGCGCATGCGCAAGGACTATGGCGACAACGTGGCCTGTACGGTTGTCACAGATCGTGGCTTTGCCTCAGCGGGCAATGATGCCGCGTTGGAGAAGGCGAAGATCACCAACGCTACACTGCCTCGAAATCCCGATGCGATGGTGGCACGACTCAAGGACCCAGTTCATCGCCGCCTACAACAGCGACGCGCCCAGACCGAAGCGCGCATCGGCATCTTCAAGGGGAAATTCTTGGGCGATCATGTGCCGACCAAGGATTTCGAGGCACAGCATCGATTCATCGCGTGGGCAGCGTTGTCACACAACCTGTGGGTGCTGGCCAGGCTTGAAACCGCAGATGACGCGGTGGCCGAAGCAAGCTGAACAGCATCAGGTAGCAGGATCCGATCCGAGCGAAGACTCGACGTGGGGGCGGCGTGTCGCCGCATCAGGACATTCGCAGATTGGGGTCCGGCGACCCGGCCAGAATCAGGATTTCAGCCAGAGGTGGGTGGAGACCGTGCGATTCGGGCAAGGTTGCAGGGCACGGACGCCGGACGATTCTAAATTCCACGCCGAATGGGACAGGCTCGAGGTATTCGCGGGCGAGCCATTGCGGCATGAAGCCCATCTTCCAGGCGCCGACATGCTGGTTCGGCAGCAAGATGTAGCGCGTCTCGGGCGTCGACTGGATCTGACGCAGCAGCAGGTTGGCCTGATCGACGCGACGACCGGTGGCGAACGGCCAGTAGCTGCCGACACCTTCGCTCTGCAGTCCATCGTCGCCGACGATGCTGGGGTTGGCGTGACCGCGCGGGGCGACCAGGCGCCACAGCCAGGCCAGCGCTGGCGGCAGCACATGCATCAGGCCGAGGATGCCGTAGGTCGGCAGCTTGGCGGTGCAGGGCGGGCAGCGCACGCCGAAGCTGCGCACATCCACCTCGACCGGACCATCGACGATGCCTGGGACGATGCGACGGGGCAGGATGACGCGCGGGTTGGGGCAGCGCACCCCGGGCTTGTCCTCGCAGTGCTCCCAGATCAGCGTCGTCGCTCCGACCGTCCCCTCGATGTTGATGAACACCAGGGGTACCGGCGGATGGATGGTCAACTGCTCCAGCTGATGGTCGGTGCCGTAGCGCTCGATGTGGTTGACGCGGACGAACCACGCATCCTCGGCATCCTGCACCACCAGCTTGCGCTTCTGCCCCTGGTCGAGGGGATGGCACAGCGCCATGTCATCGGTCACCGGACGCAGTCGGCAGCCTTGCGGCATGCGGATGTGCCGCGTCTCGTCGGTCAGGACGTTGGTGCCGAGGAGCAACTGGCCGTCCTGCTCGCGGTGCGCGTATTCGAGCATCTCGCTCTTGCCACCACCGCTCGCGCCCTCGTGCAGGATGGTGACGGTGTTGTCGTACGGCGTGACCACCTGCACGGTCGCGCCGTGAGCGGTCAGCCAACCCTCCTTCTCGCCGATGTGCAGCAGCACGCCGTAGATGCCCTTCTTCGCGCTGGGCCCCGGATACAGGTTCAACGAGTATAGTTCGTGGATGTCGTCGGTGCGGTTGTGCACGACGACCTGCTTCCCCTGGCACAGGGTGTGGCGGAAGGTCGGCGCCAGCAGGATGACCGCCTTGGGGGTGAACGTCGCGGGCAGTTCGGCGGCGGGGATGAAGCCCTGGATGTCGGCCAACCCGGCGGCGAAGAAGCCGGCATTGGCCGGCGCGATGAGCAGAGCGCCATGGCCGAGCGCCGGATCACCAGCCCAGAACGGCAGCACCAGCAGGTGCTGGGTCGACAGCCACTCGTGCACCTGCTTGCGGGCGGCATAGAAGGGTTTGCCGAAGCGCTGGGCGAACGTGGACTGGTCGGTCGGCAGGCCATCGGCCACCACCATGCAGTCCGGATCCCGCCGTCGCATGTACGGTTCCGCATAATTCACCACCACGCCATTGCGGCTGCGCACCACATCGGCCTCGATCACAGTGCATCTGCCGGGCACGTCGTAGGTGACGCGGAAGGAGTCGGAATCCGCTCCGCCGACCGCCCGATCGACCAGTTCCTCGCGCGTCAGCGGCAGAGACCAGGACGGAGCCTCGTCCAGGATCCGGGCCAGATCGTTGGGCAGTTGGATGTGAGATGGGTTCGTAAGAGCCCTCATGGTGGCCTCCTGGAACACCACGCTATCCGGTCATTCGTGAGTGATATACACACATTGACAGATAGATGTGCGGTTGAACCTCATATCAACGCCACCCATCGCTCGCGAGCCACATGTGTCCCAGACATCCAAGATTCCGATACATAATGACTTACGTGACCTGCTGCGGCTCAACCACCACCACATGCTCTATTTCGCCGCCGTCATGGACTATGGCGGCATCCACCCCGCCGCCCGCCACCTGGGCGTGACCGCGACCACCATCAGCGGCCAGATCAAGGCCCTGGAGGCGATCGTCGGGCAACAGCTGTTCGTGCGCCGTCGCCAGCGCCTGGTGCCGAGCCCGTTCGGCGAGCGGGTCTACATCCTCGTCTCGGCCTGGCTGGCGGCCGGCCGACGCGTCCTGGCCTCGGTCGAGCAGACCGCCGGGGCCAGACCGGCGCCGCTGCACATCGGCATCGCCGACGGCGTGCCGCTGCTGGTCGCGGCGCGCATCCTCAAAACCCTGCGGCGGCGGACCGGCGACCGGCAGATCATCTGCCGCACCACCAGGCACGACGCCCTGCTCGACGAGCTCACCCATCACCACCTGGACCTCGTCCTCACCGACCGGCCACCGTCGGCGCGCTCCGGCGTCGACCTGTCGATCCGCTGGGTCGAGAGCAGCAGCATCGCCTGGTGCGCGACCGCGGTTCCGCAGCTGCCGTTCCCTGACTGCCTGCACCGGGCCGCCGTCATCCTGCCGATGCGCGGCTTCGCCATGCGCGAATCGATCGACGCCTGGCTGACGCAGCAGGGTCTGGAACCGCTGGTGGTGGCGGAATGTAGCGAGAGCGCCCTGGTCAAGACGCTGGGCTCGTCCGGCATGGGCATGTTCCCGGTCCCATCCATCGTCGCCGAGCAGGTGTGCTCGCAGTACGCGGTCACCGTCGTGGGCCGGCAGGCCGGCGAGACCGAGCGCTACATGCTGGTGACGCACCAGAGCCAGCCGCTGGCTGAGCTCGACGGCAAGGATCCGGCAGTCCGCTGATGGCCACGCGGCGAAGGCGTAGAACAGCAGGCCTCCATCAGCGGTCCCTGTTGCCGCCGATGAATCCCGCCTGCCAGGCCCAGTAGAGCAACCATAGCACCGAGGTGGCCGCGGCAGCGACGTAGGTCAGGCCGGCGGCGGTGAGGACGCGGTCGACGTGGGTCGCGTCCTCGTCCCGGCCGATGACACCGTATTCAGCCAGCAGGACGCGCGCGCGGGCCGAGGCATCGAACTCCACCGGCAGGGTCACCAGGGTGAAGGCCGCGGCCAGACCGAACAGTCCAAGACCGACCGCAGCCAGCCACCAGGCCAGGCCCGGGGCGGCGTGCTGCTGCACGGCGCCCAGGACGATGCCGCCGATGACCAGCCAGGGGCCGAGCATCGAGCCCAGGTTCGCCACCGGCACCAGCAGGCTGCGCAGCCACATCGGCGTGTAGCCCTGGGCATGCTGGATGGCGTGCCCCGCCTCATGTGCGGCGATGCCGACGGCTGCGGCGTCGCGCCCATGGAAGACGTCATGGCTGAGGGCGAGGGTGCGGGTCATCGGATTGTAGTGGTCGCTCAGCACACCCGCGTGCTCCTCGATGCGCAGATCGTCGAGGCCGGTACGGCGCAGGATGAGCGCCGCCGCCTCGGCGCCGGTCATCCCACCACGGCTGGGCACCTGACGGGCCTGGGAGACCCGGTAGCGGACCAGCCCGGCCGCTGCCAGCGACAGCAGCATGGTGACGCCGGCGATGACGAGATAGAGCAGATCGAACATGTGGTTCCTTCGTGGTCGATGGCGCCATCAACCGTCAGTGATGATCCTGCCGGAACGAAGCCAGGCGGCGCAGGCGTCCGGCGAGACGGGCCAGGACGCTGGCGATGCCCTGCTCCGGCGAACTTGCCGCTCCTTCGACCAGCAGTTCACCGCCCTGCGCGAGACGCAGCCGGGCCAGGCAGGAAATCCCCATGCCGCCGCGTGGTCCGTTGACGTCATCGAGGCGGATCGCGACGCCTTGCACCTGGCCGCCGAAGCGGGCAAAGGCGAAGGCGGCACGGCGCTGGGTGAATTCCAGCAGCTTCGTCCGGTCTGGCAGATGGCGGGTGGAAAGGTCGATGTTCATGGTTGTCTCCTGCGATCAGCCTATCGCTGCCGGCACGAACCTCTGTTCGGAAGCGACCTGATCATGCTTCGGCAAAACCGAATGGTCTGATCTCAGGCGATGGCACTTCCACATCCAGCAGCAGGCGCAGGATGCGCGGCATGCCCACCCTGCCCGAACTCAACTACCACCATCTCCGCAGTTTCTGGGCGGTGGCCCGGGAAGGCTCGATCGCCCGGGCCTGCACCCTGCTGAAGGTGTCCCCATCGACGATCAGCGAACAGCTGCGCAGCCTGGCCGAAGCCATGCGCACCGAACTGTTCGTCCGCCAGGGGCGCCACATCCGCGTCACCGATGCCGGGCGGATGGTGATGGACTACGCCGATGAGATCTTCTCCCTGGGCCGGGAATTGCATCAGACCCTGGCCAACCGGACCACAACCCGACCCGTCCCGGTGGCCCTCGGCATCAGCGACGCCGTCTCGAAGCTGATCGCCTGCCGGCTGGTGGCCTCTGCCGTGCGCCTGCCCGATCCGGTGCAGGTGACCATCTACGAGGATTGCCATGAGGCGCTGCTGCAGCGCTTGTCGACCCACATGCTCGACATGGTGGTGTCCGATGCTCCGCTGGAAGCGCACCTGCGCATCCGTGCCTTCACCCACCCGCTCGGCGCCTGTCCTCTGGCCGTTTTCGGCGCACCATCCCTGGCCAGGCTCGCACGCGGCTTCCCCCGTTCCCTGCATGGCGCCCCGCTGCTTGCGGGACTGCCCACGGCCCCGCAGCGTCGGGCCTGGGATGCCTGGTGCGCCGATCAGGGTCTGCAGCCGCGGGTGGTCGCCCAAGTGCAGGACAGCGCCCTGCTGAAGACCATGGGGCAGGCCGGCCTGGGCGTGTTCCGGCGTGTTCCTCGCCCCCGACGCCATCGCCGAGGACATGTGCAGCACCTTCGGAGTCCGGGTGATCGGCCGTCTGCCCAATCTGCTGGTCCACCACTACGCCATCACCCTGGAACGCCGGATCACCAATCCGGCCCTGGTTGCCATCACCTCGCTCGGTCGCGATCTCTTCGCCCAGCCTGCTGAACCAACCCGGCCGAAACGACCCTCCGGCCCTGGGCGAGCGAAGCCCTAGTGACGATGGTCAGATAGGTGGCGAGTGCGAAGGCGACGATCACCGACACAACCCCGGCGGCCTCGCCAGACCAACCGACCCTGGCGAAGAGGTCCTTCACCTGTTGCCCGAAACCTCGTCGATGACCACGCCCATGCCGATGGTCGCCCCGGTGATGCCCACCTGATGCATCTGGCGACAACCTGGGTCCGGGTTCACGGTTGGTGCTTGGTCGGCCGCATCGGATCTGTTCTGATGCGCATATGCAGGCCGGGCACCGTGAAATCCCATTCAACTACACCTCGGCTGACGACCGCCAGGTCGTGCGGCTGCTGCTTGGGTCCGAAGTATGGGAGGCGCTTGAGCGCCTGCGCTCGCGCCGCGTCACCGGCCGCTCCGCCCGCCTGCTGCTGCGCCTCATCGGCGACCTCTTCGTGCTGCGCCGCAACCCCTACCTCTACCAGGACCTGCTCGACTCCCCGCAGCGGCGGCGGGCCTGGTTCCGCGGCGCCGAGGAGGATCTCGCCATCGTGCGCGCTGGCGGCGCCGATCCCGATGTCGGGCCGGTGGTGGCGCGCGTCACCGCGGCGCTGCAGGGGCTCGAACGCGAGATCGCCGGCGCCCCGGCCCGGCAGCGGCGCCTCCTCCGCCACCTGGCGCCGATCATCACGGCGCGCCAGGTGCGCTTCGACCCCTTCGCGCTGATCGCCCACAGCACCGACGCCACCGACTGGCGGCTGGAGCTGCCGGCGGCGGTGCTGACGCCCGAGCGCGAGGAGCAGGTCGCGCCGCTGCTGGCCGCCTGCGCCCGCCTGCGGCTGCCGCTCATCCCGCGCGGTGCCGGCACCGGTCTGACCGGCGGCGCGGTGCCGCTGCGGCCCGGCTGCGCCATGCTCAACACCGAGAAGCTGAACCGCATCCGCGGCATCCGGCCGCAGGAGTTCGCCACCGCCCGCGGCCCGGTCGCGGCGGCGGTGATCGAGCTGGAGGCGGGTGTGATCACCGAGGACGCCATGCATGCGGCCAGGCATGCGGGCTGGGTCTTCGCCACCGATCCCACCAGCGCCTGGGCCAGCACCATCGGTGGCAACATCGCCGAGAACGCCGGCGGCAAGACCGCGGTGCAGTGGGGCACCGCCATCGACAATCTGCTGTCATGGCGCATGGCGATGGCCGACGGCAGCGTCCGCGTGATCCGCCGGCTGGACCACCCGCTCGCCAAGATCGGACCGGACGAGACCGCCCGCTTCGCGGTGGAAGACGCGGCCGGCACGGTCCTGCGCACCCTCGACATCCCCGGCACCGATTTCCGCAAGCGCGGCCTGGGCAAGGACATCACCAACAAGGCCCTGCGCGGCCTGCCCGGCCTGCAGAAGGAGGGCACCGACGGCGTCATCACCTCGGCGGTGTTCGTGCTGCACCGCGCCTACGCCCACGCCCGCACCTTCTGCCTCGAGTTCTTCGGGCCGTCGATGGACGAGGCCGGCGCGGTGGTCATGGCCCTGGCGCGGGAGTTCATCGACCAGGGCCACGAGACGCTCACCGCGCTCGAGCATTTCGACGAGCAGTACGTGCGCGCCATCGGCTACCGCACCAAGGCGCCACGCGCCGAGCGGCCCAAGGCGGTGCTGCTGATCGACCTGAACGCGCACGACGAGGCCCAGCTGGAGCGCGGCTCCGAGCGCCTGCGCCGCCTGCTCGCACCGTTCACCAGCACCGCCATCTTCCAGGCGCGCACCCCCGAGGAGGCGCAGGCCTACTGGGCCGACCGCAAGAAGATGGGCGCCATCGCCAAGCGTACCAACGCCTTCAAGCTCAACGAGGACATCGTCATCCCGCTCGACCAGCTGGCGCCCTTCGCCCGCTTCGTCGAGGAGTTCAACCGCGAGGAGGAGCGCGTCGTCCAGGGCGAGGCCTTGGCTGCGGCCCTCGCCCTGGTCGAGGAGCGCGCCGCCGCCGACGTCGAGCTGGCGGCCAAGCTGCCGCAGCTGCGCGAGGCCCTGGCCCCGGCGCGCGCCCGCCTGGCCGGGGCCGACGCCGCCGCGCTCGGCGAGGGCGCCCTCGCCGCCGAGGGCTTCGCCGCGCTGGGCCGGCTCACCGCCGGCTTCGCCAGCCTCAACGCCGAACTGGCCCAGCTGCACAGCGAATGGCGGTCGCGGGTGGTGCTGGTCGCCACCCACATGCACGCCGGCGACGGCAACGTCCATGTCAACATCCCGGTGTTCTCCAACGACCGCTGGATGATGCGCCGGGCCAGCGAGGCGGCCGAGGTGATGATGCGCCAGGCCGTGGCCATGGGCGGCGTAGTCAGCGGCGAGCACGGCATCGGCATCACCAAGTTCCAGCATCTCGAACCCGAGCGTCTGCAGGCGCTGAAGGCCTGGCGCGACCAGGTCGATCCGCAGCGCCTGATCAACCCAGGCAAGCTCGAGGACGGCGACATCCTCGGCAGCGTGTACACCCCCAGTTTCAACCTGCTGGAGCTGGAGGCGCGCATCCTCCAGCACGGCTCGCTCGAACGCCTGGCCGAGCGGATCTCCAGCTGCATCCGCTGCGGCAAGTGCAAGCCGGACTGCTGCGTGTTCAGCCCAGGTCACGACCTCTTCTTCCACCCGCGCAACAAGAACCTCGGCATCGGTGCGCTGATCGAGGCCATGCTCTACGTGGTGCAGCGCCGCCGCACGACCCGCTTCGAGCCGCTGCGCTGGCTGCGCGAGATCGCCGACCACTGCACCATCTGCCACAAGTGCCTCAAGCCCTGCCCGGTCGAGATCGACACCGGCGAGGTCACCATGCTGGAACGCGAGATCCTCGCCCAGCACCAGGTCGGCCGGAAGCCGCTCGTCACCCGCCTGACCCTCGGCTACCTGGAGGAGCGCGGCGACCTCTACAACGCCGTGTTCCGCACCGGCATGCTGCGCCTGGGCGGCGCCGGCCAGCGCACCGCCTCGGCGGTGGCCCGGCGGCTGGTCCCCGCCGGCGCCAAGGCGTGGTCCGCCTTCCCGCTGCATATGATCAGGACGCCGATCGCGCCGGCCAGCGCCGATGAACTCTTCGACGCCCTGCCGCGCTGCGGCCCGCACCAGTCGCTGGTGCTGCATCCCGCCGACGGCAGGCAGGCCGGCGGCACGGTGTTCTACTTCCCCGGCTGCGGCTCCGAGCGCATGTTCAGCGAGATCGCCAAGGCCTCGCTGTGGCTGCTCGGCACCGTCGGTGCGACGGTGGTGCTGCCGCCGCCGCGCCTGTGCTGCGGCTTTCCCCACCGGGCCAACGCCTACCAGCCCCTCGCCGGGCGCATCGAACTGCGCGACACCGTGCTGCTCAGCCAGATCCGCCAGATGATGTCGCACCTCGCCTTCGACGCCTGCGTGGTCAGCTGCGGCACCTGCCGCGAGTCGCTCGGCCACCTCGGCGCCCGCGAGATCTTCGGCTGCGAGACGCAGGACGTCACCGCCTTCGCCCGTTCGCGCGGGCTCCAGGTCGCGGGCGCGGGCGAGGTGCTCTACCATGCGCCGTGCCACGATTCGCTCGCCGGCGGCGGCCTGAAGCTGCTGAAGTCCTGCGGCTGGTCGGCCACCGCGGTGCCGCACTGCTGCTCGGAGGCCGGCACCCTGGCGCTCAGCCGTCCCGACATCGCCGATGCCATGCGCGAGCGCAAGCTGGAGGCCCTGCAGGCCACGACCGGCGGCAGGACCGGCCTGTCCATCCTCACCAACTGCCCGAGCTGCCTCCAGGGCCTCGGCCGCAACGTCCCCGGCGCCGGGATCCGTCCACGCCACCTCGCCGTCGCCTGCGCCGAGCGCGCCGGTGGACCGGGATGGATGGACGGGCTGACGAGCCTCTTCCCGCGCATCGAGGCGGTGGCGTACTGATCTGGAATGGGCTGTGGCTGCCAAGGCAGGGAGCGACACCGACCTGCAACCCGTGCGGCGTGGCGTCCAGTGCGTTCAGCTGACCTGTACCCCGGGCGAGTTGGAGTTCGCAGGCCCCAGGGCCACCGTGCCGTCGGCGACAGCCTCGAGCAGGGCCTCCAATTCGCAGCGGCAGGACTGGCAGCCGGTGCAGGCGCCCGAGGCGCGGCGCACCTCGTCGAACTCCCGCACCCCCGTCTCGGCCATGGCGCGCAGGACGCGCTTCTGGGTGACGCCGGTGCAGTAGCAGTGGAAGATCGTAGCTGTGCTCACGCCGTCGACGCTAGCAGGACCGTTGCGGCCGGCAGCGGGAAACGCCGAACCCTGCCATGGGTATCGGATATCCGGATATCACGGTCCGGGTGTCGCAAACCAGGCTGCATCGAGCTGCGGATCGTCCTGGAACGAGCTGAGCACCAGGCGATGGCGGTTGTCGGTCGGCTCATCGAGCACCAGGCGGACCGGACGTCCGGCCGCATCGAGCGTCAGGACGATGCGTGCGATCGAGCCCGCCAGCGCCGGGTCGCTCGGCACCAGCCTCAGTTCTCTGCCAGCCGAGGCAGCGACCAGTTCGACCGCATAATCACGGCGCAGCTGTCCGAGGTCGAGGCGCAGGCAGGCGAAGGTGCGGGCGAGGAGGTCGTCGGCTGCCGGCCGCTTCTTCCGCTGCTCGGCCTCTCCGACCTCCATCTGCGAGATCTCCCAGGTCGTCTTGCCGTCGCTGACGAAGCGGTGGCGTTCGCCTTCCGGCTGGTCGGGATCGGTGATGACGACGTCGTACCGGCCGTCGAGCGCCACGGCGAAGCGCACCCGCTTGGCATCGCTGGGCGGTTCGGTGTCGTCAAGCCGCTGGACCGTGCGCATGCCCTCGCCGGCGACCACGCGGACGGAGGCGCGGGCGGCGGCGAGCTCGGCCAGACCGGCTTCGCCAACCAGCGGTTCGCCGGCAACCGCTATGGCAGCTGCCAGCAATACCAACGCCATCCGGAACCCGGAGCGCAGCGACCGGGCGGGCGCCGAGCTGCGGTGGACGGATACAATGGGCGAAGCCCAGCCGTCCACGGTTCCGGAGGCCTGCCGACGACATCGAGCAGCGACGAAGCCCGGGGGGCAGGCCCTCAGGGCCGTGGGGGCGAAGCCCCCAAGCAGCAGGAGCACTTGCACGCGCAGCATGGGATCGATGCTGATCCCCGCCGTCCGACCGCAAGGAGTCCGTGATGCCCAGCTGCCTGGTCGTGCTCGCCCCCGGGGCCGAGGAGATCGAGTACATCACGGTGTGCGACGTGCTGGTCCGCGCTGGCGTGCAGGTGGTCGCCGCCAGCGCCGGCGAGGCCCCGATGGTGCGCGGCAGCCGCGGCATCCCGCTGGCGGCCCACACCATGCTCGACCTGGTCACAGGGCAGACCTTCGATGCCATCTACCTGCCCGGCGGGGTCAAGTCGGCGGAACTGCACCGCGATGACGCCCGTATCCAGGAGCTGGCCGAGGGGCAGCTGCGTGCCGGACGGCTGCTGGCGGCGGTGTGCGCCGCCCCGATCGCCCTGGTGCCACGCCGATTGTGCGCCGGTCGCCGGGTCACCAGCCACCCCGCCTCGCGCGCCGTGGTCGAGCCGGCCGCCGCCGCGTGGCTCGACCAAGCGGTCGTCGAGGACGGCTGCCTGGTCACCTCACAGGCCGCCGGCACCACCCTGGCACTGGCCCTGACCCTGGCCCGCAGGCTGGCGGGAGCGGAGGTGGCAGTCAGGGTCGCTCGCGACATGATCATCCCCGACGCCGTGGCGGTCCACGCCTCGGCCTAGCACATGCATCAGCAGGAGCCGTCCATGCGTCTCGCCGCTCTTCTCGTCCTCTGCACCGCCCTGGCCTGGTCCGGGGAGTCGGCAGCGATCGCCGAGTTCAAGAAAGCCATGTCCAGCGACGACGGCACGGCCAAGAAGCAGGCCATCGCCGCCCTGGTATCCAAGGATGCCGGCACCGACGATGTGGTACTGCCCCTGCTGGTCGGCGCGGTGGCCGACCGCCAGGGCAACGAGCCGGCCATCCGGGCCCTGCGTGCACGCACCGGCCTGACGCCGCCGGCCCGCGAAGGAGCCAGCAGCTACCCCGGCTATCCGACCGGCGATAGCCCCTCCGACTGGCAGGCGTGGCTGACCGCTCGTACCCGTGACGTGGAAATGAAGAAGAAACTCGACAAGATCGACAAGAAGCTCGATGCGCCGGTGATCAGCAAGCCCGTGGCGGATGAAGCGCCCACCGAGACAGCCCCGATCGCCCCGCCCCCGCGCATCCCCACCGACGACCTCGGCAAGGTCGACCGCATCATCTACAAGAGCAGCCGCACGCTGACCGCCTTCGTGCGCTCGAAGCGCCTCGACGGCGATGGCAACCTGGTCTCGGTGCGGGTTGTCCATCGCGATGGCGCTGGCGAAGAGGTCATCGACGCCTCGGTCATCGCACGCATCGAGGAAGACATCGAGTGAAGGCGCTGTATCCCGGCTCGTTCGATCCACCGCACCTCGGGCATATCGACGTCATCCGCCGGGCCGCCAAGGTCTGCGACCAGCTGGTGGTCGGGGTCGGCGGCAATCCCGAGAAGAAGCCGTTCCTGCCGGCGATGACCCGCTGCGAGATCCTGCGCGCCGAGTGCGCCAGCCTGCGCAACGTCGAGGTGGTCCAGTACACCGGCGCGACCGTGCACTGGGCCAAGTCCAACGGCGTGCAGACCCTGGTGCGCGGCCTGCGCTCGGCTGCCGATCTCGACGCCGAGGCGCCGATGGCCTCGGTGCACCGCGCCAACGGCTTCGAGACCCTGTTCCTGCTCTGCGATCCGGCGCTGGCCCACGTCAGCTCGCGCATCATCCGCCAGGTCATGGCCGCCGGACTCGGCACCGAAGGCCTGATCCCCGGCCGGGTGCACGATGCCATCCGCCGCTGGACGGCGCCGTGAGGCGAGGGCCGGCCCTCGACCTCGACCTGCACCGCGACAAGCGATTGGGCTTCCCCGAGGTGGTCTATGCCGCGGGGAAGACCGACCTGGAATGCAGCGCGGCGGCCGAGCGTCTGGTCGCGGCGCATGGCCGCGTGCTGGTCACCCGCTGCCGTCCGGAGCAGCTCGCCGCCCTGCGCGCCGCCCTGCCGCGCGGCCGGGCGCACGCCCGCAGCGGCTGCTTCACCGTCGGCATGCCGGCCGCCACCCTGCCGCGCATCGCCGTGGTCTCGGCCGGGACCAGCGACGAGCCGGTCGCCGAGGAGGCCGAGCTGACGGCGCGGATGCGCGGCTGCGCGGTGCTGCGCTGCCCCGACTGCGGCGTCAGCGGACTGCACCGCATCGCCGCCTGGCTGCCGCGACTGCGCCGCTGCGCCGCCGTGGTCGTGGTCGCCGGCTTCGAGGGCGCCCTGCCCAGCGTGGTCGGCGGACTGATCGCCGCGCCGGTCATCGCCGTACCCACCTCGGTCGGCTACGGCGCGGCCCATGGCGGGGTCACCGCCCTGCACGCCATGCTGTGCAGCTGCGCCCCGGGCGTGACGGTGGTGAACATCGACAACGGCTTCGGCGCCGGCTTCGCCGCGGCGCGTATTGCCCGGGGACTCCGTCCCCGAACCCCTGCCGGGTGACTTCTCCCCTTCGCTCGGCGCCGACTCCCCGCCCGGGGAGTCGCGTCGGCTCCGCCGATGCCCTCGCTCACCCCGCTCGACACGCCGCGCTGACGCGCGTCGATTCGCCAAGCGGGGTGGTTCGTTCCAGTCTCGCTACGGACTCGCGACACCTGCCACACAGCGACAACATATCGTCCGTCGCTCGCCCGGGCGCTCGCTCGGCGAACGCCATCCACATAACGTCCTTACCCAGGCCTCAAGACTCAAGACTCAAGCCTCAAGACTCAAGACCGGCGATCAGCCGCCGTCGAGGCTCCCCAGCCAGCGTACCAGGGCCCCGCGCATGGCGGGCAGGCTGCACGGCTTGGCCAGGAAGTCGTCCATGCCGGCGTCGAAGCAGCGCTGCCGGTCCTCGGTGAAGGCGTTGGCGGTCAGGGCGATGATCGGCAGGCGGCGCGGCAGGCCCGCGCAAAGCTCGCGGATGCGCCGGGTCGCCTCGTAGCCGTCGCATTCGGGCATCTGGCAATCCATGAACACCAGATCGTAGGTCCCGCTCTCGATCGCGCTGATCGCCTGCAGCCCGTTCTCGGCCAGGCTGTAGCGGCAGCCGAGCTGGTTGAGCATCATATGGAAGGTGAACTGGCAGGTGGGATCGTCCTCGACCACCAGCACGGTGGGCTGGCGCGGCCACGCCGGATGCTCCGGAGAGGAACCCGGCCGGTCCGGGGCATCCATGGGGACGAGTTGCAACGCGACGGTGAAGCTGAAGACGCTGCCGCCGCCGGGCCGGGCTCCGACCTCCAGGGTGCCGGCCATCAAGCCGGCCAGGCGCCTGGCGATGGCCAGGCCCAGACCGGTGCCGCCGTGGCGCCGCGACGCGGTCGAGTCAGCCTGCGAGAAAGGCTGGAAGATGCGCTCCAGGAAGGTCTCCGGGATGCCGGGACCGGTGTCGCTGACGGCGAAGACCAGGCCGGTCCGGCCGTCACCGGCCGCGGCCGCGGCTGCGGCCGGCTGCACCGTGAGGACGACCTCGCCATGCTCGGTGAACTTCACCGCGTTGCCAAGCAGGTTGATCAGCACCTGGCGCAGGCGCACCTCGTCGCCGAGCAGACGGTCCGGCAGCTGGGGATCGATGCGCACCGCCAAATGCAGCCCCTTGCCCCGGGCCTGGGCGCCGAACAGGCCGTGCGCCGTCTCGACCAGCCGGCGCAGGCCGAACTCGGCCTGGTTCAGCTCGAGGGTGCCGGCCTCGATGCGGGCGAGGTCGAGGACGTCGCCGACCACCGCCAGCAGGGCCTTGCCGGAGTCCTCGATGATCTCGGCCATCGCCGCCTGCTCCTCGTTGAGATCGGTGTGCGCCAGCATGTCGGCCATGCCGATCACGCCGTTCAGGGGCGTACGGATCTCGTGGCTCATCACCGAAAGGAACTGCGACTTGGCGAGGTTCGCCGCCTCGGCCTCCGCCACGGCGCGGCGCAGGACGGCCTCCGTCGCCAGGCGTTCCCGCTCCGCCAGCTTGCGCGGGGTGATGTCCTGGAAGATGACGGCGAAGCGCTGGCCCGCCAGGTGGACGGCGGTGACCTCGTACCAGCGGCCGAGGGCGCGGGAATAGTCCTCGAAGTTGGCCGAGATGCCGGACTGGACCACCGCGCCGAAGCGTTCGATCCAGTACGCCTCGGTCGTGGGCATCGCCTCCAGCACGGTGCGGCCGAGCAGGTCCTGCCGGCGCAGGCCGGTCAGCCGCTCGAAGGCCGGGTTGAGATCGAGGAAGCGGTAGTCGCAGGGCCGACCGGCCTGGTCGCAGATCAGTTCGTGGATCGCCGAGCCGGCGAGGTTGTTCTCGAACAGCAGGCGGAAACGCTCGTCGTTCGGGCAGGCCGGCGCGGTCATGGCGCCGCCGGCAGGGTGAACACCAGCATGGTGCCGTGCTGGGGATCGGAGGTGAAGGCCAGGCGGCCGCCAAGCAGGCGTTCGCCGAACAACTTGGCCGACCAGGTTCCGAGCCCGCGGCCGGGACCCTTGGTACTGAACGACCGGTGGAAGAGCTGCTGCTGCACCGCTGCAGCCATGGTGCCGGGATTGTGCACGGCCAGCCGGATCTGGCCAGCGTCGGGCCGGCAGCTCAGGGTGACCACGCCGCCCGCCGGGGTGGCCTCCAACGCATTCTTGACCAGGTTGCCGAGCACGCGTCGGAACAGCACGCGATCGGTCAGCACGGCGGCGGGCGGGCCGGCCTCCAGATCCAGGCGGCGCCCGGCGGCGGCCGGGTGGTTGAGATAGGCCTGGTGGACCTCGCGCAGCAGCGCGGCGGCGTCCGCTGGGCGCAGCTCGGCCTGCAGTTCGCCGGCCTCGGCCTGGACGAGCTGCTGCTGGTAGGCGATCTCATCGAGCAGCTGGCCGGTCCCGTGGTGCAGCAGGCGGCGCAGCTCGGCCTCGGAACCCGGCGCGGCGGTACCCGCGGCCAGCAGGCCGGCCAGCCCGTGGATGCCGCCGACGGTGTTGCGCAGGTCGTGGAAGAACAGCCGTTCGAGGACCTGGCGCCGCTTGTCGGCGGCGAGGTCGCGCAGCGCCAGCAGGACATAGCGCTGGCCGTCGAGGTCGATAGGCGAGACATGCGCCTCGAGGTCGAGGGCCTGCCCGGTCCCGGGGCCGACCAGCAGGCGTACCTCCTCGACCGAGGCGCCGCCCTCCTCCACCGCGGCGACGATGCCCCGGACCCCGCCGCAGAAGGCGCAGCCCGGCGCCGTGCCGCAGCCGCCCGGGCTGCTGGCGGCCTGCTGGCAGCCGAGCACCTCGCCCAGGCGCCTGCCCACCACGCCGGAGACCTCCTGCTGCCCGATCAGGCGCAGCAGGTGCCGGTTCGCGGTCAGGATCTGCCGCTGGCTGTTGAGCAGCATCGCCGGGCCGGGCATGCCGGCGAGGCAGGCTGCCAGCCCCTCATGGCGGAGCAGCCTGGCCCGCTGCGCGCTCAGCATCTCGGGCGGCTGCCGCGGTGGCGGCGGCCTCAGGCCAGCCGGCACCGGCGCGGCCCCGGCGAGACGCGCGTCGATCGCCTGGCGCGTGCCGGCCAGCACCTGGCGGGCACGTTCCCAGCCGGCACAGCAGGCCGGCAGCGAACCGCCCCGGGCGAGCACGCCGAGTTCACGCATCGCCGCGCCCAGCGCACAGGCCCCGATGGTCAACGACGAGCCCTTCAGCTTGTGGGTCAGGCGTCCGACCGACGTCAGATCGCCATCCGCGATCGCCCGCACCAGGTCGACCTCGACCAGGGCCAGATCCTTGAGGAAGACGCCGAGCAGGATCGCCGAACTGCCAGGGCGCATGCGCTCGAAGTTGGCCAGGGCCGCCGGGTCGAGGATGGCGCCACCAGAGCACGCCGGAACGACCGGCGACGGCGCCAGCCCGGAGCCGAGCCAGCGGCCGAGCACCTCGCGCAAGGTCGCGAGCAGCAGCGGCTTGGTGATATGTTCGTCCATGCCCGCTGCGCGACTGCGCTGCGGGTCGAGGGCGCCGTCGTTGCCGCTCAGGGCGATGATCGGCAGTCGACGGCCCGGCGGCAAGATCTGGCGGATCCGGGCTGCGGCCTCGTAGCCGTCCATGCCCGGCATCTGGCAGTCCATCAGCACCAGCTCGACCGGCTGGGCTGCGACCAGGTCGATCGCCGCCTGCCCGCTGCCGGCCGTCAGCACGCGGCAGCCGAGTTGGCCGAGCTGCATGCCGGCCACGGTGCAGTTGATCGGCATGTCGTCGACGACCAGCACCAGCGGGTCAGGCATGGGCGGCCACCTGGCTGATCGCGTCGAGCAGGGCGCTGGCCGAGAACGGCTTGGCCAGCAGGATGCTGCGGCCGTTGGCCGGGTGCGGCGGCGCGGCGCCGGCAGCCTCGGGGTCGGTGCTGATCATCACCAGCGGCAATTGCGGCCGTCGCTGCCACAGCCACTTGGCCAGATCGTAACCGGTGCCGTCCGGCAGATGCAGATCGATGACCACGACATCGACCGCGTCCTCGTGGAAGCGGCGCAGGCCCTCGGCCACCGTGCCGGCCTCGACCACATGGATGCGCGCCGATTCCAGGGCGAAGCACATGCTGGTGCGCACCACCTCGTCGTCCTCCACCAGCAGCACGGACATGGTCAGGGTGGTCATGGCGGGCATCATCCGCTTAGCGGCAGGCATGCCAACGGACTGGGTGCGCAGGCTTCAACCTGCGGGCAACGGCGCGGTACGGGCAGGCTGAATCATGCACCCCCTGGAGGCCTGTCGCCGGACGGAGACAGCGCCTCACTCCTCCGCCTCCTCGCCGGCCGGGATGGCGATCCCCAGACGCTTCACCAGCTTGTAGATCGCCCCGCGGTGCATCTGCAGCAGGCTGGCAGCCTTGGTCATCGAACCGCCGGCGCGGACCAGCGCCGCCAGCACCGTGCGCCGGGCCCAGACGTCGGCGGCCTGCTCCTGCGCCTCCTTGAAGGGCAGGGCCGGGACGGCGTCGGGGAGATCGAGGTGCGCCGCCTGGATGGTCACCTGGGCCCCCTCCGGCTGTTCGGCGGCGGCGACGATGGCCGCGCGACGCACCAGGTTCATCAGTTCGCGGACATTGCCCGGCCAGGCGTGGCCGAGCAGCGCCGCCATCGCCTCCATGCCCAGGGCGCAGGGGCGCGCCGCCGCCGGCATGCGCTCGAGGATGATCGCAGCGATGGCCGGGATGTCCTCGGGATGCTCGCGCAGGGCCGGCATCACCACCGGCATGCCGTCGAGACGGAAGAACAGGTCCTCGCGGAACGCATGTTCGTCGAGCAGGCGCTCGAGATCGACGTTGCTGGCGGCGATGATGCGGGCGTCGCTCTTCTGGGTGGTGTTGGAGCCGACCGGCCGGACCTCGCCGCTTTCCAGCACGCGCAGCAGCTTGGGCTGCAGTTCGGCCGGCAGCGAGTTGATCTCGTCGAGGAACAGGGTGCCGCCGTTGGCCTGGACGAAGCAGCCGGCGCGCTTGGCGGTGGCGCCGGTGAAGGCGCCGGCTTCGTGGCCGAACAGTTCGCTTTCGGCGAGCTCCCGCGGGATGGCCGAGCAGTTGATGGCGATGAACGGCTTGCCCTGGCGCTTGCCCAGGGCGTGGATGGCGTGCGCCGCCAGCTCCTTGCCGGTACCGGTCTCGCCGCGGATCAGCACCGGCAGCTCGCAGGCCGCCGCCATGTCGATCTGGGCGTAGACCCGGCGCATGGAACGGCTGGCGCCGATCAGGCCGCCGCGCCCGGAGATGCCCTGGCGCAGGCCCTTGAGCTGCTCGATCTCGCTCAGCAGACGCATCAGCGTCGGGGTGGGGAAGGGCTTCTGCAGATAGGTGCGCGCGCCCAGGCGCATCGCCTCGACCGCCTGCGGGATCGAGCCCTGCCCGGTCATCACCACCACCTCGACCATCGGCCAGCGCCGCTTCAGTTCGCGCACGATGCTGATGCCGGCGTCCTCGGCCTCGGGCAGGCAGACATCGGTGAGGACGAGGTCGGCGCGCTCGGCGTGGCGCAGGGCCACCGCCGTGGTCTCGCCCTGGAGGATCTCGTGGCCGGCGTCCTGCAAGGCGAAGGCCAAACCCTCGCGCAGCGCGACGTCGTCCTCGATCAGCGAGATGATCATGCCGCTGCCTTCGGTTGCAGGCGCAGCGCGACCTCGAACTGCGCGCCGCCCTCGGGATGGTTGCTGCCGCTCAGCCAGCCGTCATGGGCCTCGCAGATGCGCCGGGCGACGCTCAGGCCCAGGCCGGTGCCGTTGGCCTTGGTCGAGATGAACGGGCGGAACAGGGTCTCGGGGTCGGCGCCCAGTCCTGGCCCGTTGTCGCGCAGGCGCAGACGCAACCAGCCCGCGCCGCCGCCCTCGACCTCGAGCCGCACCCAGCCGCCGGCCGGCACTGCGGCCAAGGCGTTCTCCAGCAGGTTGAGCAGCACCTGCTGCACCCCGTCGATGTCGATCGCGCCACGTCCCGGCGGATCAGGCATGGCCAGGTCCAGGCGCTTGCCGTGCTTGGCGAAACGCGGCTGCATCAGATCGACGACGGTGCGGATGACCTCGCCGACCTGCACCTGCGAACGCTGCGGCGAACGCTGGCGCACGAAGTCGAGCAGCCCGCGCACCAGCCGGGCGATGCGGTCGACCTGCTGGTCGATGACCTGCAGACCGCGATCGACTTCCGGCCGGTCCTGGACCCGCGAGCGCAGCGGTTCGATGTAGATCTTGATCGCCTCCAGCGGATTGTTGACCTCGTGCGCGACGCGGGCGGCCAGCCGGCCCAGCACCGCATCGCGCTCGCTGGCGATCAGCGCCGCCTCGGCCCGCCGCAGCTCGGCCAGTTCGCGGCGCAGGCGGCTGAGACGCCACAGCAGGTGCAGGCAGGCGACCAGCAGCACCACGCAGAGGATGGCCAAGGCGGGGAGCATCGTCCATCCAGTATGGCACGCTGGCGGTTCGGGCGCAACATCCAGACGGAGCGTGGTGGAGGCCGTGTCGCCAGCCGGAGACGGCATCTAAGCGCTGATCCCACAATGGACTAGTTCGACCATGCCGGCCCAGCCACCGGCCCCGTGTCGCCTGTCGGCGACAATTCCGGCTGCAAACCGCGGGATTCGGCCGGTTTCGGCCCCGCGCGACTGGCACGATCCGCGCAAGGACGGCGGAGCCGGCAATCCCGTCGGCAGCGACCGCGACGGATGGCCCCCATGCCCGATGAGATGCTCGGCGAGTTCATCCACGAGGCCTCGGAGCACCTCGCCAACGGCGCCGCCCTGCTCCTCGGCCTGGCCAAGACGCCGACCGTCGATCCCGAGCAGGTCAACGCCTGCTTCCGCGCCCTGCACACGGTCAAGGGCTGCGCCGGGTTCCTCGACCTGCACCGCATCAAGGGCTTGGCGCACGCCGGCGAACAGGTGCTCGACGCGCTGCGCAGCGGCACCCTGCTCGGCGCCCCGGCGACCTGGGACATCCTGCTCGCCACCGTCACCCGCCTGGAAGAGCTGGTCCAGGCGCTGGAGAAGGACGAACGCGAACCGGCCGGCAACGACCATGATGTGATCGGGGCCCTGGAGGCGGTGCTGATCGCCCCGGCCGCCAGTCCGGCCGGCCACGAGGCCTCGGCGGTCGAATCCAACCAGCCGGCCTGCGCCCCCAGTCTCGACGCCTGCATCGCCGGCATCATCGCCTGCGGGCCGGAGGACGCCGGCGAGATCCGCCGCCAGGTCGCCCGCATCGAGCGCATCGCCGCGCACGAGGCCTGGACCGGCGAGCGCAGCGCGGCCCTGCGCCAGGTCTGCGACACCGCCGCGCTGCTCGACGGCGGCGGCGACACGGCGCTGGCCGACCTCTACGTCCAGGTCCAGGCCCTGCAGGACCTGTGCAACCGCGAAGCCCCGCCCGAGGCGGGGGCCGGCAATCCCTGGTCGCAGGCCGCCGAACCCGTCGCACCGGCTCCGCCGGCGTCCGCCGGGGATCGCAGCCCGGGCGGCAGCCAGCTCGACGACTTCATCAGCGAAAGCCGCGAACTGCTCGCCGCGGCCGAAGCCATCGTCCTCGACCGGACCGCCTTCGACGGCGAACAGGTCAACACCGCCTTCCGCAGCTTCCACACCATCAAGGGCATGGCGGCCTACCTGGAGCAGCCGGCGATCCAGGCGGCGGCCCACGCCATCGAGGACCGCCTGCTGCCGGTGCGCGACGGCGCGCAGCCGGCCGACGCCACCTTCGTGCAGTGCGTGCTGGCCGGAGTCGACCAGATCCGCGTCCTGCTCGGCGGGCTGCACGCCCCCGACCAGGCCGAGGTGGTCGAGGAGGTGCCGCGCATCGGCGACCTGCTCGCCGAGATGGGCGTGCCGCGCGAGATCATCGAGGAGACCGCCAGGCATCTGAAGCCCAACGAGCGCCTCGGCGACCGGCTGGTCGAAAGCGGCAAGGTCGCCCGCCAGGTGGTCGACCAGGCGGTGCAGCAGCAGAACGCCGCGCGCAGCGGTGACGGCTTCTCACGCGTCGCCACCAGCAAGCTGGAGGAGATGGTCAACATGGTCGGCGAGCTGCTCATCGCCCAGGCCATGGTGGTCAGCGATCCCGAGCTGAACCGCTTCGCCAACCTCTC
>JFJP01018804.1_pt1 | contig 21784 bp, 20 predicted proteins | sample 431651 | NCBI WGS metagenome assembly JFJP01 (sample SAMN02602958, study PRJNA72255) | Microbial mat metagenome, whole genome shotgun sequencing project. | biome: fresh water; feature: sink hole; material: water; isolation source: purple microbial (photo- and chemosynthetic) mats found in...
GTGGCGGCATCGTCGTGGAAACTACCCAGCACGGAAGAGGTCGTCATCACGCTGTTCTGCTTTTCCACCCCTCGCATCATCATGCACAGATGCCGGCATTCCATGACCACGCCGACCCCCTCGGCATCGACCGCGTCACGGATGGCCCGGGCGATCTCGTGGGTAAGGTTCTCCTGGATCTGCAGGCGCCGGGCAAAACCGTTGGCGATACGGGCCAGCTTGCTCACGCCGAGCACCTTGCCATTGGCGATATAGCCGATGTGACACTGCCCGAAAAAAGGCAGCAGGTGATGCTCGCACAGGCTGTAGACTTCGATGTTGCGGACGATGACCATGTTATTGGCGCAGCTTTCGAAGACCGCGCCGTTGATGATCGTCTTGATGTCGGTGTGATATCCGCTGGTCAGGAACCGATAGGCGGCGGCCACCCGGTCAGGGGTCTTGAGCAGGCCCTCCCGCTCGGGATCCTCCCCGATCTCGATCAACAGTTCACGGACTAACTGAGCAACACGTAGTGCATTCATGAATTACCTCGGCACGTATCAAACACCAAAATGGCCGGGATCACTTTCGCGAGCCTGCGCCTCGGCGATCTGTTCCTGGTTTTTACGATTCTGCTTCCGGTGCCATGGGAAGAGGAAGCGGAAGAAGCTGGAGAACGCCCGACCAATCCGACGGGGAAGCGAGGGTCTCCTCAGCCTCGCAAGACGCTGATAACCAACAAGAAGCTCATCTGGAGAGAAGTCTTTCCGATACACATTTTCTTCTAACTCCAATTGCAGTTTGTCAGCATCGGTAGAGGCGTCGACAACACTGGCCTCGATAAACTTCCAGCCTAATTCACGGGCGGCCAGGGTCCGGCGGTGCCCCGCGATAAGCTCGTTTTCGCGGGAAAGGGTTACCGGGTTCAACTGTCCATAGTTCTGGAGACTGTCCATCAGCGGCTTAAGATCGCCGATTTCGGTTCGCACCCGTTCCTTGATAATGATCTCGTCTATCGACACTTTCATAACCGTATCTGCCCCTTCTGTAAAATAACATTGGAACCAAGGTATCATCCATCCAAAGGCGATGCAAGCAAACAGGATTGCTTCGATTCCGTTGATTATTACCGGTGTATTGTGTTAGACTGTGAGCTTTGGTGAAATCGGATTCATACCGCCACGCTTGCCGTAATGACGGCCGGGGTTGGGCAGAACAGGAGCATCATGGGGGTTTATGGTCAGGATGATTTGCGCCGGTTGGTGCCGGCGTTTGACGTGTTTTGCGGGGTGGATTCGGATGGGTGCGTGTTTGACAGCATGACGATCAAGCAGTGCGATTATTTCCATCCGCTGATTATCTCCTTCTAGACGGCTGAGTTTGTGAACCTCAAGTCCATGTGGCGCGGGCGCAATCGATTCTTCACCTTGCTGAAAACCTTTGAACTGCTGGCTGAACGCGCGGATGTTCAAGCGTCCGGGGCGATCCTGCCGGATACGGTTGCCTTGCGGGATTACGTCCACTCCGGGGTTGCCCTGGGGAATCCAACGCTGGCCGCCGCCGTTGCCGACACCGGGAATCCCGAGCTGCGCCGCGTACTGGACTGGAGCGTGGCGGTCAGTGATGCCATTGCCCGCCGGACGGAGCCGATCCCGCCCTTCGAGGGGGCGCTGGAAGCACTACGCCGGATCGCCTCGGTGGCTGATTCAATGGTGGTTTCACAAACCCCTGAGGCAGCGCTGCTATCGGAGTGGCGACACCACCGGATCGAGGGCCTGGTGCGGCTGATTGCCGGCCAGGAGATCGGCACCAAGGCCGAGCAGATCCGCTTGGCTGCCGGCGGGAAATACCCGGCGTCACGGATCCTACTGATCGGGGATGCCCCCGGTGACCTTGAGGCCGCGCAGGAGGCGGGTGTATGCTTCTATCCGATCGTGCCCGGGCTGGAGGTCGAATGCTGGGCACGGTTCAACGATGACATCCTGGAACGGTTCCTCGGCGGCCAGTACGATAAGGCACTTGAGCAAGCCTTGATCGCGGAATTCACGAAACGCCTACCCTCCCACCCGTCATGGTCATGAGCACGGAACCGCCGCTGATGACGATGCCCCTCACGCCCGCCGCCATTGAACAACGTCGCCGGTTCCTGGCGGATGCCTCAGGCCGCCGGGTCGATCTGGTGATAACGCGCAACCGGGTCCGGATGATCAGTGTGGCCTATGTCAGCGAAGGGCATGTGCGCCTTCGCATGCACGAGCAGTTTCTCCACGCCCCCACGGCAGTGTACCAGGCGTTGGCGGCCTATCTACGCACGCGTCGCCGTACGGAATGGGCGGTGGTGGCGGCGTTTGCCCGCCAGATCGTGGTGCCTGCGTCATCCTCGCGGCCACGGCGTCGGGCTCCGATGGTGGCCAAGGGCCAGGTCTATGATTTGCAAGCGATCGCCGACGCCGTGAATGCCCGGTTCTTTGATGGACAGATCGCGTTCGAGATCGGCTGGGGGCCCCGCCGCAGGCGGTCGTCCCGTCGGCAGCCCCGGTCGATACGGTACGGCTCGTGGACTGTGGCGACACGCACCATTCGAATCAATCCATTACTCGATGATCCACGTGTGCCACGCGAATTTGTCGAGTATATCGTCTTCCACGAGCTGCTGCATGCCGTGATCCAATCCTATCAGCAAGGGGGACGTCGCATCGACCACGGGGAAACCTTTCGCCGGCGCGAGGCGGAATATCCCGACATTCGCCGCATGCGCCTGATGTCAAAACAGTTGCTGTCGCTAAACGGGCCGTCATTTTTATTGAATATAGCGGACTGATACTGCATTATGACCCACTTCCCGGACTGAAACACATGTCGAATAAAATCAAAGTCTTATCCGCCAGGGAGCCTGATGAAAACACGGAAAGTGCCTTATTTCAAACTGCTGACCATTCTTTTGATTATGCTGCCAGCGCTTGCATTGGCCGGCATCATCGGCATGCAAATGAGTTATGACGAAATCCCTAAGTGTGCGCGAAACGAATTGAGTAAGCTCGCTGGAGACTGCCCTGCCTGGCTGGTATTCCAGGGAATCCCGAACGCAGGGACCAATTCGGTGATTTGTCTGGGGCGGGTCGGGAGTCCCTTCACGGTTAATCTGCAAACCGGTCGCTATCCCCGATGGAGCCCTGATGGAGAACGCATTGCCTTCTTTTTCAGCACCAACGTCTGTGTTATGTCAGCATGGGGGGATGAGCTGACCGTCCTGGCATCCACACGGGACCCCAAACCGAGAGCGCTGATGTTCCATCCGAACGGGCGGGAGGTCTGGTATGTCGACGAGGATCGCTTACACGCGGTGAACATAGATACCCGACAAAACCGTACAATGACAATCGCTAACCTCCGTGCCCGGTCCCTTGATATATCAGCGGACGGGCGGCGAATGATGGCAGGAGTATTCGATCATGAGATCTACGCTGTCGATGTCACTGGCGAAGGCATTCCTGGAAACAGTCGCCGGGTGGACCGCGGATGCTCCGCATGCATCATGCCCTCAGGCGGAAGCTACACCGACCTGAACAATCGGCATACCGGGTTCGATTTCTGCCGCTGGGATGATGATGCCCGCTATGAATGCTATAAGCATCCAAATGGCGGCCCGGTCGATAACGAAGCGTGGTCCAATGTCGACCGGTGGTTGGTATTCCAGACTCACGTACCGCTGGCTCCGGATGCCTGGGTCTATGATTATGAGCGCAAGCATGCCATCCAAATAACTTATGCAGGGGATGTTCATCGTCCCGACTTGTTTGTGGAGTCCCATCCGACTCGATTTCCATGGGTTGCGTGGTGGTTGCGGCGCTTGCAACATCATCCCCATGCAAATGGATGATGGACGGAGTTGATGTCACGGAGTTGAACTTTATGAAAAATCTGATCCTGATCCGTCACGCACAGGCCTGCACGGCCAAGGCCGACCAGCAAGATGTCGAGCGTGAGCTCTCCAGCAAAGGGAAACGCGACGCTTTGAACGCGGGCGAAGCATTGCGCAAGACGCCGCCGCTGCCGGAGCGGATCCTCTGTAGCGATGCCGTCCGCACTACCGCCACCGCCCGCCTGATCGCGACAACACTTGAGTTGCCGGAAACTGCGGTGCAACGCCATCGTGTGTTTTACACGGGGAACCACAACGACCTGCTCCGTGCCCTTGCCGCCTTGCCGGATTCGCTGACCTGCGTCGCGCTGGTCGCACACAATCCATCGATTTCGCATTTGGCAGGATTGCTCACTGGCAACTGTCGCAGGCACCCGATGGACACCTCCGAGGTCGTACGCATCGAATGTCCAGCCAATACCTGGAGTGAGGTTTCGCGCCAAGGGGGCAAAATCGCCGAGGTTGATAATTAGTCCAAGGGAAGAATCCGATCCTCCTTGATCAAGTCTCAAGCCAGGGCCATCATAATGACCCCTGCCGCGCCAAGGACAATCCCGAGCAAGGTCAACCGGCTGAACCCGGACCTCAGGACAATGATATCCCACAGGGAGACGAAGATAATGCAGGTCCCCAGAGCCACGGGGAACGCCAGCGACAGCCGTCCCTCGGCACGCAGGCAATCCATGGCCCTGAACAGCAGAACCTGCCCGGAAATGATAAAGACGGCGTACCCCAGAGCCAACCCAACCATGCGGCGGTCAATCGGCCTGGCGCGAAGGATGACGAGCAGCGTCAAGGGAATCGCCCCCGCCAACAAGACCAGCGGGGGGCGAAGATTGGCTGCATCGCTCCAGCCATCCCACGATGAGGGAAGGGACGACAAGGTCTGCTGCACGCCCAGCAGCACGAACGCCAATAACGCGAACCGGAACCAGCCCATGCCCCCTACCCTGCTCCGCTGGGAATCCTTGAAGAACGACGCCAGGCTGAGCATGATCAACAGAACGCCAAGCACGCCGCCCGGCCGCAGGGGGTCACCCAGGAACAGGATACCCGCAAGATACGGAATGACCATGGCCGATTGACCGACCGTCCAGGCCGCCGCACCGGCCGTCATCGCCTTCTGCATGGCCATCATCCCCGACACGCCAGCCACGCCAGCGCCGGCGAGCACCAGCGTAAGGGGCAACAACCGATCCACCGGACCCGCCATGAGGACGGGCCATCGCACAAAAAAGACGCCGACCACGATGCAGGACACCACGGTGGCTATCGTGATGAAGGGGAGCACATCGAACCGGCGCCGGGCTGCCATCCCCAGTACCACCCCGATGCCACCCCAGGCAAGCCCGGTAAGAATAATCAGAATCAATCCCATACCCATGTCCCAATAAAGCGTCATTTGCAAACGAGCGAAGCATACAGGGTAGCGTGCAAAGCAAAGGCGTCAATCTCAATAACTTAGGGCAACGCGTTTAGGCCAGCGGGCCAGGATGATGCGCGTTGCCGCATCGCATAAAAAAACATTGCGGAAATGCAGGGAAGATACCATGATACGACGGCAAGGAAAGCGGTATTTATCAAGGGGCATTTTGTATGGCAGCAGTGATTATTGATGGCAAACAGGTCGCCGCGCAGATGCGCGCGGAGTTGAAGCAGGACGTCGCCGGATTGCGGGCGAAGGACATTATCCCTGGACTGGGTGTGATCCTGGTCGGCGCCGACCCGGCGTCCGCCTCGTATGTCACAGCCAAGGAGAAGGCTTGCGAGGAGGCGGGCATCTACTCTGCCGACCATCGGCTGCCCGCCGACACCACGCAGGCGGAACTGATCGCCCTGGTGACGCAGATGAACAATGATCCGCGCATCCACGGGATCCTGGTGCAACTCCCCTTGCCTAAGCACATCAACGAAGATGCCGTGATCGGGACGATAAGCCCGGAAAAAGATGTTGACGGGTTCACCCCGGCCAACGTAGGGCGGCTGGTCATTGGCCAAGCGTGCTACATGCCCTGCACACCACACGGGGTTATCCAGCTTCTGGCACGGAGCGGGGCCACAATCCCGGGGGCGCATGTCGTGGTGGTTGGCCGCAGCAACATTGTCGGCAAACCGGTCGCCAACATGCTGCTGCAAAAACAGAAGCACGCCAATGCCACCGTCACCATCTGCCATACCGGCACGCGCAACATGGCGGATTTCACTCGCCAGGCCGATATCCTGATCGTCGCGGCAGGACGGCCCAACACCATCACCGCCGACATGGTCAAGGATGGAGCCGCCGTGATTGACGTCGGCGTCAACCGCGTCGACGATCCGACAAAGAAATTCGGCTTCCGGCTGGTGGGCGATGTGGACTTCGAGGGGGTTAAGCAAAAGGCATCGATGATCACCCCCGTGCCGGGGGGCGTCGGCCCGATGACCATCACGATGCTGATGGTCAACACCGTCGAATCCGCCAAACGGCATGCGGGAGCGGGTCAGAGCGTCGTTTGAGAGAGAGATGCGGTGCGGGTATGATAACGGGTATGATAAACGGTCGATTAACGGGCATGGTGATAATGCTTCTGGGGCTAGCCTGCATGGGCATGGCGCCACTGGCGCTGGCGGCCGATGCGGACTCCCAGACGCTTGATTTCCAGGCCATTGCGTCGCCACTCGACCCGGGGGGTGAATTGTTTCTCGTGGTGAGTGCACGGCGCTGGCTGGACCGTTCGCTGGCAACACTGGCCTCGGGAAAGCGAGGATTGCCTGCTGGCGAAGCGGTCGAGCAGGAAACGCGGCAGGCCATCGAACAGCTTCGCGGCGTCCTTGCCCGGCAGGGACTCAGCGCCTGGCGTGGACTCGGGGTCAGCTCGGTGGCCCATCCCGATGGCCGTTACGCCACCAAGGTGTTCCTGCTGAGGGATGCGGCCGATGCCAACCTTCCCTTGTGGCGGGGCTGCTTTGGCTGGCTGCCCCGCCATTTGCTCAGTCTTGATTTCGTACCGGCAGGATTCTCCGTTGTGCGGGCGGGTACCTTTGATCCTGTCGCCTTGTGGAAAATGCTGGGCGACGGGGTCCGCGAGGCGGGTACACCGGCCGCCCGCCAGGCATTTGAACAGTTCAGCCAATCCGCCCAGGCACTGCTGGGGATCCAGATACCCGATCTTCTCGGGAGCCTGCGGGATGAGTATCTGGTGGCGCTACGCTTTGATGAGACGAAGGAATGGGCCTTGCCTGGTGGAGGGGGCGTCGCCATCCCTGTCCCCTCTTTCCTTGTCGTCATTGGCACGGGCGAGGAGGTTCTGCGGGGGGTGGTCGAGATGCAACTGTCGCGGCTCGGGCTGGTGCTGTCCGAGACCCAGGTTGCCGGGGTTGCCATGCGCAGCACCGAGACGACCATCATGCCTGGAACCCTACCGATACAGCCTAGCTTTGCCTCTCCATCGGGATTCTTTATTTTCGGCAGTTCTCCACAGATTGTCGAACAGGCCCTGCTGGCGTCCCGTCATCGCCACGGCCTGGTGACCAAGGGGGAGTTCCTGAACGCCTTTCAGGGGGCATCGATGGTCAATAATGGCATCCTGTATGTCGACGACAAGGCGGCCCAGATTATGCGGCATGGCCTGGCGAGCCTGCAGGAATTAACGCCTGGCGGAGATTGCGAATCGCTTGCCGCGGGACGTGTACAAGATGCCTGGCGAGTGCTTGGGGGGGAATCCCCCGCCTGTGCACTGGTCGTGCAGAACTGGAAGAACGGGGTCATGATCATGGGGCGTTCGGGGGTTGGCGGGGAGGCAGTGCTAAAACAAATGGCGTTGTCGGCTCTGCATTGGTGGACTCAATTATGGCATCAGACGATGTCAGCAGAAAGGATGTAATCGATGGAGAATGTAGTTATTGCAGGAAGCGGACCCGCTGGGTTGACAGCGGCGATCTATACGGCGCGAGCCAACCTGAATCCCTTGGTCCTGGAGGGACCGGCACCCGGTGGGCAGCTAACGGTCTCGTACGAGGTCGAGAATTATCCGGGATTTGTCGAACCGATCTCAGGGGCCGAGTTGATGGATCGGTTCCGCAAGCAGGCCGAACGGTTCGGAACCCGCCTGCGGTACGGGTCGGTTCAACGGGCGGTGCGCGCCGGGGATACGATCCGGCTCGACACCGATGACGGGGAGATCGAGACCCGGACGCTGGTCATCGCCACCGGCGCAGAGGCACGGCGCCTGCCGTTGCCGTCCGAGCCTGCCTTCTACGGCAAGGGCGTGTCGGGATGCGCCACCTGCGACGGAGCCTTTTTCCGTGATCAGGATGTGTTGGTGGTCGGTGGGGGCAACACCGCCATGGAAGATGCCATGTTCCTGACCCGATTCGCCCGTAAGGTGACGATTGTGCATCGGCGCGATTATTTCCGTGCCGCCCCCGTGGAAATCGAGAAATGCAGGAAGCATCCCAAGGTCGACTGGATGATCCCGTGGGTGATCGAGGAGATCACCGGTGATGCGAGCGGCGTAAAGGGTGCTGTGATGAAAAATGTCGACTCGGGCGTCGTACGTCATGTGCCGTGCCAAGGCATCTTCGTGGCCATCGGGCACGATCCGAAAACGGATGCGTTCAAGGATCTGGTGAAGGTTGATGAGGAAGGCTTTGTCATCGCCGAGGAAGGCACCACCCGCACCTCGGTTCCCGGCGTGTTCGCCTGTGGCGATGTGCGTGACCGCCGCTACAAGCAGGCCGTCCTGGCAGCAGGCCACGGCTGCATGGCGGCACTCGATGTGGAACATTATCTCGGGCAGCGCGAGTCGTAAAGAGCATGCACAGACTATCGGAGAACGATGATAATCCGTTTGACCTGATATTACCGCTTGACCTTACGTCAAGCGAGGTGCTATGGATTTAAGAATACGGTAACTAACAAGGAGCGGTTGATCATGTCAGAAATAGCACCGAAGCGCAAAAATCCACGAATCCTGATTGTGACGCCGGAGATTACCTACCTGCCGACCGGCATGGGTAACATGGCCAACCGCATGAGCGCCAAAGCCGGTGGCCTGGCGGACGTGTCTTCATCGCTGGTTTCCGCGTTGTTCGATCTCGGTGCCGACGTGCATGTGGCACTGCCCCACTACCGGCGCATGTTCCATGTGGATGCTGGTCGCCTGATCAGCGACGAACTGCGAGCCTACATGAACAAACTCCCCCAGGCGAGGATCCACCTAGCCGAGGATCGCTGCTTCTACTATCGCAGCTCTGTCTACGGCAACGACGAGCATACCAACAAGAAAGTAGCGCTGGCCTTCCAGCGCGAGGTCATCAACAACATTATCCCCTCGGTGGATCCGGACCTGATCCACTGCAACGACTGGATGACGGGGCTGGTGCCAGCCGCCGCTCGCCGACTGGGCATTCCCAGCCTGTTTACCGTGCACAACATCCACACTTACAACGTAACCGTTGAGCATATCGAGGATGCCGGCATTGATGCCGCTGGGTTCTGGAAGTACCTCTTCTTCTCGCGCCCGCCATGGAACTACGAGGAGTCTCGCGGCAACAACCCGGTGGACTTGCTCGCCAGCGGTATTTTCGGTGCGCATTTCATCAACACCGTCAGCCCGACCTTCCTCACGGAGGTCTGCGAGGGCCAGCATTCCTTCGTACCGGGCAATATCCGCCATGAAATGCTCCAGAAGGCCAACAATGATTGCGCGGTCGGCATCACCAATGCGCCGGATCCGTCCAACAACCCGTCTACCGATCCGTTTATCGAGGTGAATTACACCCCGGAAAACCACATCACCGGCAAGTCGCAGAACAAGGCGGCATTCCAGGAAAAGACAGGGCTGGTGCAAAATCCGAATGCGCCGATCTTCTTCTGGCCGTCGCGGCTGGATCCCGTGCAGAAGGGCTGCCAGCTCTTGTCCGATATCCTGTATAAGGTCGTCTCGAAATACTGGAAGGAAAACCTGCAGATCGCGATTGTCGCCAACGGGGCCTTCCAGCAGGTTTTCCATAACATCGTGGCACACCATGAGTTACAGGACCGGGTGGCGGTCTGCGACTTTACCGAACCACTGTCCATGCTGGGGTACGCGGCGTCGGACTTCATGCTGATGCCATCGTTATTCGAGCCCTGCGGGCTTCCACAGATGATCAGCAGTATCTACGGATCCTTGCCGATCGTGCGCGATACCGGCGGGCTTCACGATACCGTGACCCATCTGGACATCAGCCAGAACACGGGCAACGGGATCGTCTTCGAAAACTATGACAGCAACGGCCTGTTCTGGGGGATCGATCAGGCAATGAAATTCTACGCGATGCCGCCACACATCAAGGTCCCCCAGATCGCCCGCATCATGAAGGAGAGCACTGCGCGGTTCAATCATGCCGCCACGGCGCGCCAGTATTTCGAGATCTATGAGAAGATGCTCCACCGCCCGGTGGTAAGGGATTAATACCCTGGTTGGCGGCCAGATCCGCATCGGTCAGCGTGTAAATCGTTGGCCTTGGATTCTTTTTGCTTTGACCAATCGCCAAATATCAGTATGATGCAGCGTTTTATTTGAAACCGTCAGGTCGTCCGCAACGATGACATGACCGAAATTCAGGATGGATGATTGTGACAAAGATTATATTAGGACTCCCCAAGGGCAGCCTTCAAGAGGCGACCTACCTGATGATGCGTAAGGCTGGCTTCACGGTTAGCTCCGGTTCGCGCTCCTATATGCCTACGGTGGATGACGAGCAGATTGAGGCGCGCCTGATCCGCGCCCAGGAAATCAGTCGTTATGTGGAACTCGGCATGCTGGACGCGGGTATCACGGGGCACGACTGGATTGTCGAGAACGGGTCGGATGTCGTTGAAGCGGGCGAGTTGATTTACGGGAAACAGGGGTTCCGCCCGGTGCGCTGGGTGCTGGCCGTGCCCGAGAACTCGACGATCCAGAGCGTGAAGGATCTTGAAGGGAAGCGCATCGCCACCGAGGCCGTCGGGCTGACCCAGCGTTATCTGCAAGCCAACGGGGTGAAGGCCGAGGTCGAGTTCTCCTGGGGTGCAACCGAGGTAAAGGCTCCCGAGCTGGTGGATGCGATCGTCGAGTTGACCGAGACGGGCTCATCGCTCCGTGCCAACAAGCTGCGGATTGTCGATACGCTCCTCTCGTCGACCACACGCCTGATCGCCAACAAGAAGTCATGGGCAGACGCTGGCAAGCGCGCCAAGATCGAGCAGATCATGCTGCTGCTCGGGGGTGCCTTGGCCGCCGAGTCCAAAGTGCTGCTCAAACTCAATGTTCGTACCGATGCGCTGGAGACCGTCAACGCTATCCTGCCATCGCTACACGCCCCCACCATCAGTCCGCTGCAGACCGCAGGCTGGAGTGCGGTCGAAACCGTGGTTGACGAAGCCGTCGTTCGTGAAATCATACCCCGCCTGAAACAAGCGGGTGCCGAAGGTATCATCGAGATTCCCTTGAACAAGGTAATCCCTTAATAAGCAAAGACATCAGGAGGACCAACGTGGGTTCAATCAAGAAAAAGCGCCGCAAGAAGATGACGAAGCACAAGTACCGCAAGCGTATCCGGGCTGATCGTCACAAGAAGAAGTGCATTATCTGCAGCCTGCCGCTGGTTCTGACAGGTTGCGTGTCTACGAGCAAGAAACCGACAATACTTGGTTCTCCAGGTATTGTCGGTGCTTTTGTTCATCCCGATCAGCAAGCCTTGGCTAGGGCGCTTGCACATTTCGCGCAGGCAAACCTGCTGGTGTACGAACAGGGGCAAGGCTCGGAACTGGCCCTGGCGGCCTACCAGCGGGCGTTTGATGCCGATCCTGGTAATCATGATATCGCCTCGCGGATTGCCGTCATCGCATTACACCGCAAGGATCTCCCCACCGCCGTCGCGGCCATGGAGGCGTCGCAGCATAGCGCTCCCGACGCCTATGACCGCAACGCCGATCTGGCCGCCATCTACCAGATTGCCAACCGTGATGAGGAGGCGCTCCGTCTTTATCGCCGGGCGCTGGACATTGATAACAGCCATGCGGCCACCACCATTGCGGCGGCCGCCCTTTATTTCCGTGGCGATCAGGTCGAACCGGCGATATCCCTGCTTGAACAGGGGTTTCGCTCCGTTGATGATCCAAACCTCATCAACATCTATCTTTACGAACAGGGGCGGCGTTTCGTCAGCAACAGTGCCTACGCTCAGGCACGCGCCTGTTTTGAAGCCCTGAGGGCTCATGAGCCATCGTATCGCCCCGCCATTGACCTCATTCTTGCGGAACTTTACAGCGCACTCGGCGACGATGCGAAAGTCATCGAGACGCTGAAGGCCGCGTCCGAACTGCCGGATCCGGATCCAGACGTGTATGCCGCCCTCGCACGGGCTTTCCACCGGCAACAGCGCCAGGCAGACGCCCTCGATCTGCTGACCCAAGCACGCCTCCGCTTCGCCAGCGATCCCGATGCCTTGTTCGCCCTCGGCAGCGTCTACAGCGAGATGGAATTCCATAAGGAGGTCATTGCCGTATTGGCTGAGGCAAGGCAACGCCTGGATGCGGCCCCCTCCCCTACCGAGGCAGAGCGTCCGCCGTTATCCGAAGGGTATTATCTGATTCTCGCGTCCGCATACGATGGACTACAGGAACATGAGACCACGGAGCAACTGCTTGCGGAATGCCTGACGGCACACCCCGACAGCCATCGCGCGATGAACTTCCTTGCCTACCTATGGGCAGAACAGGACAAAAACCTGCCCAAGGCGCTCAAGTACAGTCTTAAATCGGTCACCTTTGAACCCAAGAATGCCGCCTATATCGACACGCTTGGATGGATCTACTACCGGATGAAAAAACTTGAACTGGCATGGGCCACACTATCCAAGGCCTATGAAATCATTGGCGATGATGCTGAAATCCTGCTGCACCTCGGGGATGTCCAGGCCGCCCTGGGTAACACCGAGGCAGCCGTCAAGTACTGGACACAAAGCGTCGCCATCGATCCCGCCCCCACGAACCGTGCCGTCCAGCAGATCGATGCGCAAAGCGGCATGAGCGGGGGCGACAAGCCATGACCGATCGCCGTGATATGGCGCAAACCATGATGATCGACTTCCACCCGGCCAGGGTGGAGGAGAAACCCGAAAAGCCTGAACCCCTCCCCCCATCGCCACCCCCTCCGCGGGCTGCCGGTCAACGGTTTGTCGTACGGCGGCCAGGCATGTTGTCATCCAAGGCAGCACCCTTGAAACTCCCCCAGCATCCGGTCGCCCTGAGCAATGACCTGATCAATTTCTTCGAGGGCATCTATGATGCGGCGCTGCTGACCGACATGCAGGGAAACATCATCGATGCCAATGTCCGTGCGGTTCAGTTCTTCGGTTTCACCCGGGATCATTTCAAACGCAGCGTGATCGGCGACATCATTGCCGGCATCGGTGGGGCAATCCTGGAAACGATCAATAACAACCTGCGCAACAACCAGTTCACCCTTCTGCAAACCGACTGCCGCCGTAACGATGGAACCCGCTTCCCGGCTGAGATTTCCACGAGCCTTATCGCCCTCTCGAAAAAGCAACTGCTCTGCTTCTTTGTCCGCGATGTGTCCGTGCGCCGTACCGCCGAGGAAGCCCTCCAGAAGGCGCACGATGCCCTTACATTGCAGGTCGAGGAACGGACCCGGGCCAATCAGGAATTAGTTCAGGAAATCGCGGAGCGTCAACGGATCGAGAACGAACTGACGGCGGCTATCGCACAACTCCAGCAGCATGACGAGGCCAAATCTGAGTTCATCTCCAACGTCTCGCACGAGTTCCGTACTCCACTCACCTCGATCAAGTATTTCACGGATAACATGATCCGGGGTATCGTCGGCGATATCAGCAGGAAGGGCAAGGAATACCTTTCGATGATCCTGGCGGATTGCGACCGGCTGGCCCGGACGGTGGAGGATATCCTCGACCTTAGCCGTATCGATGCGGATTCGCTGCGCATGAACTGGGTCCGGGCACCCATCGGCAGGTTGGTCAAACGCACGGTCGACTCCTTGCGCGTTCAGGCGGAGAAGGAGGGCTTGAGGATCACCTGCACCATGGATGAAGAGGCTCTCTTCGCAACCTGTGATGTCCAGAAATTTGAGCGGGTGATCCTGAACATTGTCAAGAACGCGATCAAGTTCACACCGGGGGGCGGGCACATCGAGGTGCATGTCCATCCCGCCAGCACACCTTACGAATCGATCTGGATCACGGTTTGCGACACCGGCCCCGGAATTCCACCCGAGCATATCGGGCGTGTGACCGAACGCTATTACCGGGTCGGCGAGTATGTTAGCGGCACCGGGCTTGGCTTAGCCATCTGCAAGGAGCTAATGGCCTTTCACAACGGGATCCTGGACCTGCAAAGCCCGGTCCCTGGCACCGCTGGAGGCACGCAGGTCACCGTCGTGCTGCCTCGCGTCAGTCCGCCGCATGTCTATCTGCTCAATGCAACCCCACCCGCCGCCCAGGCGTTATACAAGGAAGTGGCCTCCCAGGGCTACCCTTTGCATGTCAGCGAAGCCGTCTCCGGATTCGGCGACGTGCTGCCCAGCGTGGAGAAACCCGCTGTGATTATGCTTGACTGGACCGGCCCCGGCATGAATGCTGGAATCATGTTGGCGCACATGCAGGGGCATCCTGACTATAGTGCACTTCCTCGGCTTGTCCTGACCGGGGAGTCCCTGGATGCGACAAGGGACGAGATTCTCCAGGGGCTTGGCGTTGCTGTGCTACAGGCCCCCTGGAGTCCAGGACACGTATTGAATATGCTGGAAGGCATGATACCCGATCCCCCGGTTGGGAAACCCTGAGCGAGAGAAAAAATGACGACAGAGAAAAAAGACCGGATCCTGGTGGTGGACGACGAAAAACACTTGCTGATATCACTGAAGGATTTCCTTGGCTATCAAGGGTTTGATGTCATCGTGGCCCGCAGTGGCGAGGAAGCCCTCAAACGCTGCGAGCAGGATGCCCCGGATTTGATCATCCTCGACATGAGCATGCCGGGAATGGGCGGCATCGGCTTCCTGAAGCATATTTCCGATGCCCAAGGCAAACCCCGGTTCCCGGTGATCGTGCTGACAGCACGTACGCACATGCAGGACTTCTTCAGCAATCTTGCAGTGGATGGATTCATGGGGAAACCCTGCGACGAGGAGCTTCTAGCACGTAAGATCAGGGAAGTATTGACGGAAAAACGCAGCAGGAATGTCAAGAATGCCCGCCAGCAGAAGCTTGTGCTGCTGGCCGAGGATGATGACCACTCGCAGATGGGGATCCGCATGGCATTGCAACGCGCCGGATGGCAGGTGGAGCTGGCCACCAGCGGCCCGGCCATTCTTGAAAAGGCGGTTCAATGCAAACCCGACATCCTGCTCATCAAGGAAATCCTTCCCGGCCTTAATGGATCCTCTGCCGTCGGTCTGCTCGCCGTCATGCCAAGTTTGAAAAATGTTCCGATCCTGATTTATGATGAACATGAGAACCCAACGCTCAAACGTAAAACCGAGGCCATGTCATCCGTCAAGGGGATTATCCCCTCAAACGATCCGTCCGTCATTGTCAACGCGCTGGCCGAGCTTCTCGACGGCTCGCGCTGACGTTATCGCGTATGTTTTTTTTACTGGCACCTGATTCTTCCAACGAAAGCGAGTGATGCTGATGTCCCAGCCAGCCCCGATCTCACCGTATGCAACCCCGGCCCATATTTTGCTCAAACCCGCCGGACCGGATTGCAATTTGCGCTGTGATTATTGCTTCTATCTTGAGAAACATGCGTTTTTCAAGGAGGAAAGCCGATGTCGCATGTCCGATTTCACACTTGACCACTACACCCGCTCCTACATCGCCTCGCAACCTACGCGCGAGGTGGAATTCGCCTGGCAAGGTGGCGAGCCGACCTTGATGGGGTTGGACTTCTTCCGTCGGGCGGTCGAACTGCAGAAAAAATACGGGCAGGGCCGGATCATCAATAACTCCATCCAAACCAATGGCACACTGCTTGACGATACCTGGTGTGAATTCCTTGCCAAGGAAAAATTCCTGGTCGGGCTGAGCGTCGACGGTCCCGAGCCGATCCACAACCGCTATCGGCGATATGCCGACGGCAAGGGGTCGTTCCAGAAGGTGATGGGCGCCGCTCGTTGCATGAAGAAGCACGGGGTCGAATACAATGCACTGACCTGCGTGACGCGTGAAAGCGCTTATGAAGGACGCACGATCTACCAGTTCCTGCGCGAGAGCGGCTTCCAGTTCATGCAGTTCATCCCGATCGTCGAACGCCACCCCGATGCGGAATCGCAAAAAACAGGGCTCGCGCTAGCTGGGCCCCCGTCATCGGACCCCGCCGCCCCGGAAGACCCACCATCCGTCATGCCCTTCACGGTGGAACCCGCCGCCTTCGGGGACTTCCTCGTGGCGGTATTTGACGAATGGATCAAGCGCGATGTCGGACGCCTTTTTGTCAACCATTTCGACGTGGCGCTGGCATCCTGGACAGGTGCTAATCCGCCGCTGTGTGTCTACAGCAAAGTCTGTGGTTCGGCCCTGGCCGTCGAGCATAATGGCGATGTCTATGCCTGCGATCATTTCGTCTATCCGGATTTCAAGCGAGGCAATATCATGTCGGGCGATCTTTCACAGCTTATCAGCTGCATGCCGCAGCGGGCTTTCGGCATGGACAAGGCACTGGGATTGACCGATGACTGCAAACGTTGCCGCCACCTGCGAGCCTGTCATGGCGGCTGCCTCAAACATCGGTTTGAAAAATCCCCGAGCGGCCAGCCGGGGCATAATTACCTCTGCGCGAGTTATCTCAAGTTTTTCGACCATGTGGCACCCTATATGGAGAAAATGGCGGAATTGCTGCGGCAGCAACGCCCCCCGTCCGACGTCATGCAGATGAAAATATGACACCCCTTTTTAAGCGACTCAACGTCATCTAGACTGGATCAAAGGATTGGCAGCATTGCGCATACTCATCATCAAACTCAGTTCGCTCGGCGATCTCTTCCATGCCCTGCCAGCGGTGCATAATCTCAAGCAGGAAACCGGAGCCACGATCGATTGGGTGACGAATTCGGCCTACACGGACCTGGTGCGCTGCTTCGACGATGTCTGCACCGTGATCCCGTTCCCTCGAACCAGCCTCAGGCGGGATGGCCGCCCGTTCCTCGCCGCCCTGCGCCAGCAGCATTACGACATGGTGATCGACCTGCAAGGCCTGCTCAAGAGTGCCCTGGTCGCCCGTGCCGCCCGCACGGACCGCCGGATCGGCCCCTCGTTCCATCGCGAAGGATCGCGTCTCTTTTACGATGCGGTCGCGGGGCCGCGCAACAAGGAGCGCCATGCCGTTATCGAGAATCTGGACATTATCCAGCACCTCGGCCTTCCTCGACATGAACCGGTCTTCCCGGTGACCCTGCCCGAATCGATGATCAATCCGCCGTCACCGCACCTGGTGATCTGCCCTGCCTCCCGCTGGGAAACCAAGAACTGGCCGGCAGAACGGTTCGCGACGGTCGCCAGACACCTACAAACACATGGACATGCCTCGATCACCCTGCTGGGTGCCCCCGACGACAGGCCTGCCTGCCAGAAAATCGCGGACGAACTGGGCGGAGACTGCCTGAATCTGGCAGGAAAGACGTCCATCGTGCAAATGGGATCGATCCTGAAGACAGCCGACCTGCTGCTGGCGAATGACTCTGGACCGGTCCACATGGCAGCCGCCGTGGGAACCCCGGCAGTGGTCGTTTTCGGGCCGACCCTTCCTCATCGAACCGGGCCTTTCGGGGCCATACACCGCGTCGTCCAGGACACCAAGGGATGTCCACCCTGCATGAGCAGGCGCTGTCGGTACCCAAAGACCCCCTGCATCCTGAACGTGACCCCAGGCGACGTCATTGACGTCGCCATGGGGATGCTGCAAGGCAGCACCACGAATCAGCCCTGAAGACGCGCCAGCGCCGCCTGCGTCTCCTGCTCGGCCTCGTTCAACAGCTCGGCAAAGATCTCGCGCATCGGCTGAACGCGATCGACCAATCCGACACTCTGGCCAGCCATCACGGAACCTCCATCCACATCGCCATCCACCACGGCCCGGCGCAACGCCCCCATCCAGTACTCCTCGGTCTTCAACTGGGCGGCCTCACGGGTGATGGTCCCCTCATCAAGCTGCTTAAGCAGGTCCATCTGCAGCTTCCCGAACTTCTCCATGCCCTCATTCTGCAGGGCTCGCACAGCGACCACCGGCAAGCGCCGACTGTCATAGGCCGGGGTCGAGATCGCTTCCCGTGCCCGTGCCTGCACGAACCGCTCCTTGAAGGCGGGATGAACATTGCACTCCTCGCTCATCACAAACCGCGTGCCAAGCTGGCAACCCGCCGCGCCCATCATCAGCATGTGCGCGATCATCTTGCCCGTGGCAATGCCCCCCGCCACGAAGACCGGCACCGAAAGGTTTTGGAAAAGCACCTGCTGCAGCAGGATCATCAACGACACATGCCCGATATGCCCGCCCGCCTCACTGCCCTCGAGGATCAACGCATCGGCACCGAAACGGATCTGCTGCTCGGCGATCGACAGCGTCGAGGCAAACGAGATCGCCTTGCTCCCCACCGCCTTGACAGCCTCCACAGCCTGCCGTTTAGGGAAACTTCCGGCAAAAATAACCACAGGCACCCGATGCTTGACGGCCACATCCAGGTGAGCCTTGAAATTAGGGGCGATGGTAACCAGGTTCAACGCATAGGGACCCCCGATGGCATTGCATTTCTCGATTTCCTTTTCGAGCAAGTCGGCTGGCATGTTGCCAGCGGCTAATACGCCAAAGCCTCCGCAATGGTGCACGGCACGCACCAGTCTTGCATCGCTGATCCACGTCATCCCCCCACTGATAATCGGATACCGAACCCCGAGGAAATCTGCCCCGCGCTTGCCCAGCTTGTCCATCCTCGGTGTATTCAACACATTGTCCATCTTCGTTTCCTTTGCCTGTTTTCTCGTTTCCACATTGACTCATTCCCTCGCCGGGAAATCAAAATGCGTCTGGAATATATCCACCAAATCATCACAGAATCGTTCTTCGTCCGGCCCATTGACCCGAATGTTTACCGTCGTGCCGGGAAAGAGCTCCATCGCCATCAATTCCAGGATCGATCGCAAGGCGGTCGCCCCCCGTTCCCCGGTAACCATGATCTGCCCGCTGTATTCGGAGGCAAAGCGGACAATCATCGCCGATGGGCGGCAATGAATGCCTTGTTCATTCCTGATCGTTGCCGTTTTCTCGACCATATTAAAAGGCTCCAAAAAAGATACTGGTGAACGTGGTAATCGGAGCCGTTTCGCGGAAATCATCCACCGCGGCGCGAACTTCGCCAACCGTCTCCTCGATCTCATTATAGATGGTCGGATCCGAGATGAACTTACCCAGCGTGCCTTCCCCTCGCTGGATCTGCTCGGCAATCGAGCGGGCCGTACTGATCGTGGCCGCCAGATCGTCATACAGGACCGCATCGTCGGCAAAGAATTTCCCTGCCGATCCCTTGCCGGCCTCCAGCCGTTCCATGAACGTACGCAAGGCGGTGGCGCTGGCCCGCAGATCCTTGTAAAGCGATTCATCGTCCGAAAGGACTTTCCCCAGCAGCCCCTGACCGGCATTGACCCGCGTAACCACCTGGTCAATCTGATCGACGACGTTACGGAGTTTTTCGAACACGCGCCCGTCGACAATCTGGGTACGCGCCGCACTGACGATTTCCGCCGCATCGTCCATCAGATCATACGGGGTGGCGCCATGGTAACGCTCCAACGCCACGGTATCCCCCGTGGCTGGGCCTTCGTCGATCTGCATCTGCCGTCCGCCCAGCAGCGACGTCGACACGATCTTGATGCTATAGCCTTCCCGCATCCGCAGCGGCTTATCCATGGCCAGCGTGGCACAAACGACCGCCCCTTCCTCGGGCGAATCCACCAGCTCCAGCAACTTCACCTTGCCAACCGGCATCCCGCAGACCGTCACGTTGTCACCAACGCGCAAGCCCATCACATCGCTAAAGGTCACTTGCATCTCGGATTTCTCACGGAACAGCGCCTCTTTGGATAGGATAATGGTAAAATAACCCAGTCCGAGAAATATCAGCAGCATGAATAAACCGACAATGACCTCCATGGTCAATTCCCGCTCGCGCCAATCTTTTTTCATCAGTTCTCCCAAACTCCTTTTTTCGTGATAAACTGGGCCTCCAGAAACCGCTTCACCTCCAGATGCTCGGATCGGATGAAATCCGCTGGTGTCGACAGTTCAATGACCCGCCCCTTATGCAGCATCGCAATCCGGCTGCCGATCGTCAAGGCACTATGCAGGTCGTGCGTGACCACAACACTGGTAATGTTAATCTCTTCGCGAAGCCTGTCAATCAATGCGTCAATCGTTCGCGACGTGACGGGATCAAGCCCCGAGGTCGGCTCATCGTAAAGCACGATCTCCGGATTGGTCACAATCGCCCGAGCCAGGCCCGCCCGTTTTTTCATGCCCCCCGAAATCTCGGACGGACGTTTTTCCCCATCACTGCCCATCTCCACCATATCCAGCACTTCCGCCACCCGACGGCGGATCTCGCCTTCGGTCATCCTCGTCCGTTCCCGCAGGGGTAGGGCGATATTCTCGGCAACACTCATCCAAGCCAGCAATGCGCCACCCTGGAACAAATAGCCGAAGCGCTCACGGATCCGCTCCAGATCCCGCCCGGTGGAGGCGTTAACGCAATCCCCCTTAACGTAGATATCCCCGCTATCCGGCGTCAACAGCCGGACCATGTGCTTCAGGGTGACACTCTTGCCGGTCCCCGAAGGCCCGAGAATCACGAAAATTTCCTGCGGCTCGATCTCAAAGCTAAGCCCATCGAGCACATTGGACCCGCCAAAGGATTTATATACGTTATCAAAACGCACCATGGCTGCCGCCGCCTCTTTACCTTCAGTTCTAGATGCCTCGTCCATAACCCCAAAAGCCTTGATAGCTCCTGTCGCCTCCTTAATCGTCACGCCATACTGCCTTAAAATCAGAAGAACAGCAAGCCAACACAATAAAATCTTGCAATTCTTTGCGGCGGCCGTTTGCCGTTCTTGCTTGCAGGGCAAACGCATTAAAATTTTGATCTGGTGCCATGGTGAATAAATCATTAAGCATTGGCTTTCATCCGTTTAACTGCCTGCCGATCGATCGATGGATGCCACCGTGGTGGTTCCAACTGTCAAAGGCAAGTTGTTTATGCAGGGAGCTATCCGAGCTATCTGAGCATCTGCTCGGCGGCGATCACGACCAAGCCGAAGGCCAGGTGTGCGGCCACTTTATCCCACGCATCGTGTTTTACGGCGCAATGGTACTGACATGCCAGACGTTCCGTTGGTTCAGAACTGAACGTGTACGCTGGATTTGTCTTGTTCGAATGTTCTGGATTCATGCAGGACGATGGGCAGGCGTTTAGCAAAAAACGAGAAGTCCTTGTCTGTTGTATAGATTGCGAGTTGCCTTCGTACAGCAACCGCACAGATCAGGAAATCTGTGTTGGATCCCTGAACTCCCTTGGCTCGGCATATGTTGAAAAACGTTGCCGCCATGATGTAGTCCTCTGAGGCAAGTGGGAGATCAGGGAATGCTGCAAGGTGTTTCTCCAGCTTCTCAAACTGCGCGTCTTCACGCAGGCCACAGAGCACCTCTTGCCGGATGGGGCCGACAATCTCCACGCGGTGTTCCAGTATCAGACTTCGGAACTCGCGAACAACATCAGACTCGACCGTATTCGCACGACGGAGCGCTTCAGACCACACGCTTGTGTCCACGAGAACCCTCATGCC
>JFJP01038464.1_pt1 | contig 21783 bp, 22 predicted proteins | sample 431651 | NCBI WGS metagenome assembly JFJP01 (sample SAMN02602958, study PRJNA72255) | Microbial mat metagenome, whole genome shotgun sequencing project. | biome: fresh water; feature: sink hole; material: water; isolation source: purple microbial (photo- and chemosynthetic) mats found in...
CCTCTACCGTGTTTTCAGATACAACGAAAAGCGGTGAGGAGATTCAAGCGAATTGGATTTACGCAGTTTGGGAAGTGGCGCTACATCGCCATTACCCAAGCGTGCCTACCGTAGCCTTGGTGGGGTCACCCCTTTTCCGGCTTAGGGCAAACGTGAAGAACTTTATCGTTGATGGATCACTACCAGAGTTTTTCGACTTTGTGGTTGATGAGTGGACGGACATGCGCCTTACGAAATTTTTCTGGCTAGACCGTACTACGAAAAACAAAGTCGAGACTGCGCCCAACCTATCGAACCTCGCAATCTACTGGACTACTTTCCTTCGGGAGTTCGCTAACCGCAAAGCGGAGCGGAGTGATGTATACCGGCGTTCCGAGAAGAACCGTAGGGAAAGTGCGGAAGAAGAGCAGCTTCGGCTACTCGCCTACCAGACACCAGAGATACAACGATTGACTGAAGAGCGCCGCGTATTAGCGGAGAAACGCGATGGGCTTGAGCGCCGATTAAAATTGCTTGAGCGTACAGCGTCACGCTCTACCCCAGAGAAGCGCTTGCAAAAACTTTTAGGTATCTCAGACGAAGAACGTGATCGTCTCCTTTCGGAGGATGATGCGCGGCAGAGCGCTGCCGTAGAGCGGGAGCGTCTGGAGGCTATGTCGCCAGAGGAAATCCGGGCGGAGGAAGAAGCGCTACGTTTGCAGAAAGAGAACGACGAACAGGTGTGGAAAGATGTCTTCGACCCGAATGTACGGGACGAGGATATTCTGCCCAAATGGAATAAGGAGTAAACACATGAACCCTACGGATGTGCCGTTGGTTACTGCCCCTGCGAAGGTACGAGTCTTCGATAAGAACGAAGAGATAAAGCAGGGGTTACGCAATTCCGGTGTACCAGACTACGCATTCGCCACGACCCTACTCAAGGAAAAATCCCCTGATCTACGGTCTCTCGTGGAGAGCGATATCCTGATACACCCTACCTCCCCTAAGGGGTTGTACCTTTACCCTGACAAGGGAACCTCGTACACCCAGACACGAAAGCTTTTTTACCTTACGGCGAAAGAGCTATTTTTACGTGGGTCTACGGTATTCTGCATACCGCTGCCTAGGGTGGCAGAAGCCCTACTGTCGGATGACCTTGTAGGGGATGCACTAAAGATCGAACGGGTACGCAACGTCTTCGTGCTTGACTTCTACGAGAAGGGTGCAGAGAACCCGCTTACCCAGACCGAGACCTCGCGTATCCGAACATGGGTACGTGCTCGCTTTGATTCCGGCAAGTCGGTATCCTTTCTGTCGGATGCCCCGGTAGACAAGTGCGCGACATGGTGGTCACCCTCTTTACTTAACTTCATATCTACAAACGTAGAGTCACGGGCGGTTTGAATGAGCGATGGTAAGAAACTCATAGCGGCCATTCTGGCGGCAGGTAGTGTTGAGCATTTACGGGCCGTCAACGCAGAGTTGTTCATAGACGATGAACTGCCCTTGTACCAGTATGTGAGGAACCATTACCGGAGATATTCCGAGCTACCACTTCTGGCTACAGTCGAGACCGATAACCAGATGCGGTTTCCGCAGGCCCCGGAGAACATAGGCTACTACCTGACGAAGTTGCAGGACAGGCGAATGTTCACGATGGTGCGGGAGGACTTCTTAGCCTTGCGTACGGCATTGCAGCGCTTCGATGTTGATAGCACCAGAGGGGCCATAGATCGGCTCAAGATAGCCTGCCGGGAGACGCAGGTAGAGACGGAAGTACAGAGCGTACTTGAGGCGGCACGGGATGTGTTAGGCGAGTATGCAGAGGCTCACGCTAACCCCGGAGTATCCGGTATTCCTACAGGTTGGCGAGACTTTGACGAGGCTATCGGTGGCTACCAGAAGGGAGACCTTGTGTCATGGGTAGCCCGGATGGGCGTTGGTAAATCCTACTTGCTGATAAAGCAGGCGGTGAGCGCATGGGAGGCAGGGTACAACGTCCTATTCGTGACAATGGAAATGTCAATTACCCAGATCACCAGACGTATCGTGGGCCTAGGCTCCGGCATCAACCCAGATTACATCCGCAAGGGAAGCCTTGATACCTATGGCGTGCAGCGGCTGGAGCGGTACGTTCGTGACATGGTACACGCGGACAGGTTCAACATCTTTGCCGGGTCATTCTCGAAAAAGGTATCAGACCTTGAGCTACTTGTGCATGAGCTATCGCCCGACATCATCTTCGTTGACGGTGCCTACCTTATGCGACCAGACGTTATGCCGAAGTCAGGCGCTCGCATCGAAAGGGTAGCGGAGGTCTACGACGAACTGAAGAAGCTGACCATCACTTCTGACAGGCCGATAATTACCACGTCTCAGTTCTCACGGCAGGCCGGTAAGCGCGGTAAGGACGGGTCACTTGAGACCATATCGTTTTCTGACGCTATCGCTATGCACTCGTCTATCGTATTATCGATAAAGGAAGGGTCGCCGCCGTATGAGAAAACGAGACGGGACATTGAGATTCTGAAAGGGCGGGAAGGTGAAGCAGGTACCTACCCGATTAACTACGCATTCAGTCCGATAAACCTAGATCAGGTAGAGGCATCACAGGCAGTAGCCGAGTCTGTCTCTGTCGATTGGATGTCCTGATGAGTTGAAATCAATTTCAAAATTGGAGATAGCATGACGTATGGTTCACATTGCGAAGAGTGCCCGTTGAAGGGTAAAGGGGACATAAGCAAACCTACGGGCAACCCAGATGCTAGGTTTATGGTAGTGACGGATGCCCCGAACTTCCGGCCAGAGGCGTATGGCCGGTTGATGTCCCAGTCTGCGATGACTCTATTCGCAAAGAGTATGGCGGCAGAGAAGTTCACCAAAGAAGACTTCTCGTTTCACCCCTATGTTCGCTGCCCGTTTGACCCGGACGTGTACACCACAAAAGAGAAGTCGCTTATCACCAAGTCGTGTAGGCCGTACCTTACAGCCGCCATCAGCGAGTACGCACCTGAGGTCATCATTCCGGTAGGCTCCGAGCCCTCGCGTCAGGTATTCGGCCATGCCGTAAAGATCACCAAAGTGCGCGGCATCGCTACCAGAAGCGAGGAGTTTCCCACGCCTGTAATACTACCGATGCTCAACCCGGTTATGGCTGTCATGTACCCGCAGCACTTGCCTACGGTTAAATCCGATTGTGGTAGCTTGGGTAGGCTGGTTGACAACGGGTACGACATCGAAGGTGCCGGGCGGGAGGTGCTAGGCGAATACGAGATGATCGATGACCTACAGTTTCTGGTGGACATGCACCCTAGCGTCATCTCCTACGATACGGAAAACAGTGGCCTTAGTTGGTTCGCGCCGGATGCAAAGCTGCTAACCATGCAATTCTCCGTACAGGAAGGGGTTGCATACCTACTGCCGTGGGATCACCCTGATAAGCCTCAGACTAGCCGAGCTAAGGTCAGGCTTACCCGGCAGCTACGAGAACTCATGTGCCGGGACGATGTGATCGTAGTAGGGCAGAACTCCAAGTACGATGCTGTCTACACCTACGCTCAGACCGGAGTACGCTACCGCATAGGCGGATGTACCCTTATGCTCGCCACACTTGTGGACGAGAACTCTATGGCTAAGAATCTGGATGACCTTGCCCGTAGGTATGCCCCGGAGATTGGCGGGTACGCCGATAGGTTCAATGCTACGGTGGACAAGTCGAAGATGGTTGAACTGCCCCTCAACCAAGACTTCGTAGACTACGGGTGCCTATCTTACAGTAGTAAGGTTCAGCTAGCTGATGGTACGTGGGAGAAGATAGGAGTGTTAGTACGTACAAGGTATGATGGTTATGTCCGGTCTTTAGATACAGAGACTGGTCAGATAGTTAAGGCTAAGGTAGTTGGTTGGTTTAACAATGGTGTATCGGATACATGGCGTAAGGTACGACTACCTGCTACCCGAAAAGGAAAGTGGGGGTTACTAGGGCCTAGATTTACGACTGACCACCGCCTCCTATGTGAAAGAGGCGACGTAAGGGTTGATGCTATACAGGACTCTGATAGAGTAGCTACGAAAGAGCGTAAGTTTACTGTGCATCAAATGCAGATTCTCTTAGGTTCTTTACTAGGAGATGGAGGGTTTCAGAGTAGAAACGGAGCAGGCTCTACTTTTTCTGTAGGCCAAGTTGCTACCCGTGCTGTATATGCTGAGTGGAAAGCTAAGAGTCTTTTCGTATCTGGATATTCTCTTCACTACGATAGGGATAATGTTCAATACGTTAGCGAAACTACGAATCAGATTAGTGAACTGCATAATAATCTTAGCCAGTACTGTGATAGCACTATTCGTCTACGCGGAGCTATCCCGTACCCGGACTTATTGTGCAGGTTAGGGCCTTTGGGTTTTGCTGTGTGGTATATGGATGACGGTACTCTAGTGAATGGTACGTCATGTCGTATAGCCTGTACCGTACCTATGGGTATAGGAGAAGTTGCTGCCCGTCATTTAAGCGACAGGTTTGGATATGTATCGTACTTGGCTGGACAGGGTTCGTTTTGTTTTAGTCAGGTGGCTACTACAGCACTGCATGAGTTCATCCGCCCCTATGTTCATCCGATTTTTGCATATAAGATAGTTGGATCGGTAGCAGACGAGTGCCCTGTACTAGATACGCGAGGCCCTACATATTTCGCTCCTATACTGGAGGTAGTAGCTGCCCCGTCTAGTAGAGGAACAGAAACCATAAGGTACTGTTTAGAAGTAGAAGGCACACATAATTTTCTGACAGAGATAGGATTTGTGCGCAACTGCGGGGACGCTGATGCTACCCTTCGTGTGTACAACAAGCTGTACCCTATGGTTGCGGAAGACCCTAAGCTTCTCGCGCACTATGAGTGTGTGACCCTTCCGGGCCTGAATGCTTTTGCTTCCGTAGAGCTACGCGGGCTTCGCGTGGACGAACGGGCGGTAGACGAATTCGAGGTATTCATGGAGCAGCGTGTAGCCGAGATGGAGGTTAGCCTACTCTCGCAGGTACCTAAATCTATCAAGCGCAAACACGCTGAGAAGGGCATCAAGTTTTCGCGGGCGGAGTTCACACTGGATGTACTCTTCAGGCACCCGGACGGATTCAAGCTAAAGCCCAAGGTCTTCACCAAGACCACGGTCAAGCTGGACAAGGCGAGACAAATACCCTCTACTTCGACCAAGGATCACCTACCGTACTTCTACGATAGCTGCCCGTTCACCTATGAACTTTCCGAGTACGTAAAGTCTGCCCGAATTCTGGGAACGAACGTCAAGGGGTTTAAGGCTAAGTACATCATCGACGGTATGGTTCGCCCGACATACAACCTGCATAAGGCAGTGACGGGCCGGTCATCCTCTGAGAACCCCAACGGACAGAACTTCCCTAAGCGCGGCCCGATGGCTTCTGCCTACCGTAAGATTTTTGTCGCACCTCCGGGCTACTTCCTACTGGAGGCTGACTTGTCGCAGGCCGAGTTGCGCATAGCCGGTGACATGGCGAATGACCCGACGATGATTAAGATTTATCGGGAGGCTGGCGACATCCACACCTACACGGCGCTGATCGTGCTCAGTACCACAATGGCACAGTTTAGGCTCTTGGATAAGAAGGAACAGAAGGATGCGCGTACCAAGGCCAAGGCTGTTAACTTCGGATTCCTGTACGGCATGGGCTGGCGCAAGTTTATCGCCTACGCTAAGACGCAGTACGGTGTAGAGTTCACCGACAAGGAAGCGCAGCGTGTCCGTACCGACTTCTTCTCTCGCTACTCCAAGCTTGCAGATTGGCACGCCACGATGCGGGCCTACGTCAAAGAGTGGAAGCAGGTACGTTCGTACTCCGGGCGGTTGCGCCACCTACCGATGATCGACTCCCCGGACGAGATGACCGCATCTGAAGCGGAGCGGGCAGCTATCAATAGTCCAGTACAGGGATTCGGCTCAGACTTAGGTATCATGGCCTGCGGGCGGATGGACTTAGAGGTGAACCCACGGTACCTATCATTGGTAGGGTTTGTACATGACGCTATCTACGCATACGTCCCCAAGGAATACGTTGAATGGGGCGCTAAGACGCTGCGTTGGTACATGGAGACCAACCCCCTAGAGGAATGGTTTGGTCGCCGTATGCGAGTCCCTATCGTTGCTGACGTAGGCTTCGGTCTTAACCTAAGCGACATCTTTGAAATGGGCGCATTCAATGTGGACGAGAACCCTACCGTAGGGGAATACAACTTTCAGGCTTTGTGGGCCGACAAGCCGGAGTCGGCAGTCACCATCCCGCGCCAGCGTATCCCCTTGAACAATGGTCGCCTATAGCTGAGGCTTGTTTGCCAAAGCTGTAGCACCTAAACTCCACATACCACATAACAGGAGAATTTCATGGTCACTCGTATCCGCCGCAACGCTACCGTCGATAACACCAAAGCTATTGAAGGCTTGATGAAATCGATTTCAAACGCACAAGACGCTATGGTCGTCGCCTCTGCCATCATCAAGACCGGAACGTCCGATCTTTATGATTTGATGAAGACCAGCAATCTGTCCGCGCACGCTATTGACGGAATTATCGCTACACTTTACCGGCCTGCCGGACGGTCATCTACACTTATTGACCCGTTCGCCTTCCGTAAGGCAGTACCGGAAGATAAGGCGTTCTACAGCGCTGTTACTATTTCGGTGACGAAGGCGAAAGACATCCTACCTAAAAAGGTATTGAATACTATCTCCGTTGTAAAACCCGCTGTTGCGGGCGAAGAGACCGTAAAGGTTAGCCGTGGATAGGCAGGAGATAGAGGAGTTCATAAAGGAAATTGCTGGCCCTAATACACCACTATCGCACAGTGAAGGCTGGGTTAGCCTGCCATGCGTACTATCGGAATGGACTCACGCGGGCGGTGCCGACACTCACCCGAGCGCCGGTATCTCCGTCAAGCCGGGAGGGGTAAGCGTCTTCAACTGCTTCACCTGCCATACACGTGGCAAGCTAAGCTACCTCGTACGGAAGCTGTCTTCATTTACCGGGGATGACTACGGCGGGTATGCTCAGCAACTAGATGGGGACGAGTTCTTCGGTGGGTATATCCCTAAATGGGGAGAACGAACTATAGTAGAGACGCTGCCTTACCCTATCGACAAGCAAGCGAACTTTGACTTGTACGACTCCGCATACCAACACGAGTATGTGCGTAGTCGGGGTATCTCAGAGAACGCAGCGCTTACGATGGAGCTACTTCACGACCCCGGAGATGGGGGTGAGGAGCGTATCCTGTTTCCCGTCTATGACAGGGTAGGGAACCTTTACGGATTCAGCGGGCGGGCTACTAGCTCCTCTGCACGACTCAGGGTAAAGGACTACTATGGTTTACCTAAGGCTAAGCTTCTACTTGGGGCTCACCTTGTGCTACCTGAGGACGAGTTCGTTATCTTGGTAGAGGGACTATTCGACTACGCCAAACTCGTTACCTATGGGTATCCTGCTATGGCGTTTATGAGTTCTACCCTAACTCCGTATCAGGCCGAAATCGTAAAAGATATTGGCAAGCCTGTTTACTTCTTTCACGATAACGATAAAGCCGGTGAAGGGGCACGGGATAACGCTAAGGAATTACTATGGCAACATGTACCAGTGATGAAGGTTCGGTACCCGCCAGACAAGTGCATAGAGACTCCCGAGGGAGGTATGCGAAGGCCGAAAGACCCAGCGGAATTAAGCCACCGTCAGGTGGAGGAAATGCTGGCGGACGCTCGCCTCCTGTAGGGTTGACAGAGCCTCAGGCTTCGGGTATACTATCCTCCGAGTTGATCTTGTATCGACCAGATATAGCCCACAAGCTACTAGCACCATTGACCCAAGGTAAAGCCGTTGTACTGTTTGTCGATGACAAGCGTCTACCAAAGAAAACGCGGGCATACAAATCACTTTTAGTGATTTGCCCCATGACAGCCATAGGCATAGCTTCACCGTGTTTCCTAGTATCCATGCCTCCGTATGGTTCGGAGCTAGTAGATTTTTCTGTAGGCTTAAAGGCCAATACATTTGTTCGACTTGGTTTGAGCTTTTCCCTTTCACGTGCATTAGTTGATGCACTCCGTAGTACTCTTTGGAGGTCTTATGAATGATCGTACATCTCGCCGTCCCGCAGCTAGCGCTGCCCCACGCTCTGCGTTCTTCCGAGGAGCCGCTGGTATGCAGCGCACAGACGAAGAACTCGCCCATGCCAAACAGAAAGCTGACGAGCGCCGTGCAGCAGGGAGTAATCCTTTCCGTTTTCGCGTCTCCGTAGGCGAGACAAAGCAGATCATCATTGTCGATGACAAGCCTGATTTTTTCATGTACGAACATGCCCTTAAGGATTCAGAAGGAAACTGGGGCAAGCTATTCAGCGGTTGCGTCAAGACGTTCGACAATTGCCCGGTGTGCCAAGAGCAGGGCAAAGAGTCCTACTACGCTATGGTTCTCACCTGCATCGACCTTACACCTTTCTCTACCCGCGATGGTACGAAGGTTGAATTCAGCCGTAAGCTGCTTATCGTCAAACCGGCACAGCAAAAGAAGTTTCTGCGCTTCTACGCGAAAGAAGGTACCCTCCGTGGCGCTCTGTTTGAGATGACGCGGGATGGGGACAAAGACTCTTCTATCGGTAGCGACATCGACTTCGTGGAGTTTGTACCGGAAGAAGAACTCTCCACCTACGTCCGTAAGTGGAAGGATCGTGACGGCAAGCAGGTAGTTGATAACTGCGATGAGCCCTACGAATACGAGAAGTTGTTCGAGGAACCAGATACCGAGAAGCTTCGTGCTTTGGTCGGCGGCAAGCCAGCACCCGGAAGTCGCGCCAGCAATGAGCGTGAGTTGGGCGCGGCTGCACCCGCCCGCCGTACACCTACACGGGGCGCTAAGCCCGCTGCTAAGGATGACGATTGGGATGACGCTGATGATGGCGCTCCGTTCGACGCAGACCCTCCTGAGGAAGAGGCACCTCGCCGTACTAGGGCCGCAGCACCAGCCGCTGCCCCTGCACCTCGCGGACGTACCGCTGCCGTAGCCCCACGGGGCCGCGCTGCCCCGGAGCCCGCAGAGGCACCCGCGCCAGCACCCCGTACTAGGGCCGCCGCACCCGCTACTCGTAGCCGCCCAACAGCGGCACCTGCGCGGGGACGGGCACGGGTAGAGGAAGACGACGATATTCCCTATTGATTAGGGGTATGGTATGCGGTGTACGATACACAAGGATGCACAAGACCGTATATTGAACGGGGAAGGCTTCCCAGAAGGTGTAATGCCTTTTGACACGGAAGTTTTCTCTATGAAAGATGGTCGTGTACGAGTGGACTTTCTCCACAAAGGAAAGTATATGTTTTGGCTTGAGTCCCCCGCTGCTTTGGCGGCAGGGGATGTAGTCACCATCACTGGCATAGAAGGCAGTATGGGCATCACATTGAGTGCGATATGAATGACCTCTCTAGCTGTTTATGGATTCCAGAGGAGCGCTTTACAGCTAAGCTAAAGGCTGACTTAACCGTGTCCATCTACAAGCTGGATAACACCACGGCTAAGGTAGAGGCGTTCCGCACTGACAGGGCGGGCTTTATCGGCATCCCTAGAGTTTTTGGTTTGAAATCGATTTCACTAGGCCCGCATACTGATAGCAGAACTAACGGCTTTCCGGTAACTTTCCCGAAGCAGCTAAAGCTAAGGGATTACCAGATACCGTTTGTTGCTTCCATGCTTTCCGCCACGCAGACGCATAGCGACTTCGTGGCCGAAGCACCTACAGGCAAGGGCAAGACAGTTTGCGGTTTGGCCGTTATCCAAAAGCTTGGGCGGAGTGCCGTGGTAATCGTAGATCAGGAGAACCTACTTGACCAATGGATTGCGCGGTGCATAGAGCACTTAGGTATGCGTGAGGAGGACATAGGGGTAGTCCAAGGGAACAAGGCTACCTACGGCAAGGCCATCACTATCTGCATGATGCAGACGCTGACCCGTAGAAGTCTGCCGGAGGAGTTTTACAGTAGCGCTGGCGTAGTGATATGGGACGAGTGCCATACAGCCGGTGCTCCTACGTTCTCCCGTAGTCTGATGCTATTCCCAGCCAAGGTTAGGTTTGGGTTATCTGCTACACCCGAGCGGCGGGACGGGCTACAGAAGATACTTGCGTGGAACCTAGGCACCACCGATGTACGGATGACGCAGGAGCATGAAACCTCTCTGGTTTACGTACTCGAAAGTGACGGTACCTACTCATGGAGGGTGAATAACTCAAAGATGGTTGGCGGGTTTATCAATGAAGTAGCGGCAGATGGGTTACGCAACCTGACTATCGCAAGGGCAGTAAAGTGGCTGTATAACTCCGGGCGGGATGTATTGGTTATAGGAGACAGGATAGCGCATCTATGTGCGCTACAGGCGCTAGTACATACGCTAGGCGTACCAGAAGAAGCTACAGGCATCTACGCTAAGTCTAAGACAGTCCTGCGGTACGAGAAAGACCCAAGACCGCCACGAAGGCCCTATGGCTGGGAGAAAGGCACAGAGTACACGCCTATTCGTTTATCTTTTTTGACGAAGACTATTCGTAAGGACGAGCTTGAAAAAGTGAAAGCACAGGCAAGGGTGATATTCGCCAGCTATGGTATTATGGCTAAAGGAGTAGACATACCAAGGCTATCCGCTGGCGTAGACGCTACTCCACGTAGTACCTCTACCCAAGTGCATGGGCGGATACTTCGCACCCTACCCGGTAAGCTCCGTCCTATATGGGTGACTATTGCAGACACTAATTCATTTCGCTCTCTGTATCAGATAACACAGAGGCTACCAGAGTATCAATCAAGTAATGCAGAGGTGTTTTTATGGAACATACAAAAGGGCCGGAAAGTTTTAGACGTACACGCGTACAGGGCGGATTTGTCGGAAAGGATAGCCGTACTAAGACAAACCCAGACCGTAACGAGCTTAGACGGAAACAATACGCTGCTGATCCCGAACAAGCCGATAGGCAAAGAGAAGCGGCGCGGCAAAACTACAGGAAGACAAACCCCTTACCGCTAAGCAGGCTACGCGGCGGGCTAGTCACCGCAGGTACGTTACGTGAGGTTATAACTACTGGCATGGAGTACCCCGCTAATGCGGAGGTGTACACGATCATGGAAGCTGCCGTAGCTTTAGGCAGGACACTTCAGACCGTAAAGCGGTGGATAGCAGATGACCTTATCCCCGCCCCTGTCTTGACAGATACCACGCATAACTACAGGCAGTACAGTGTCGGGGAGCTTAGGATTATTGCGGAGGAACTTGCAGAACATGAAAGTTCTTTCACTTATTATGGCGTAGCACATACGCATGTACGAGAACAAATCGCACAGCGGGTGCATGGGTTTAGGGCAAACAGTATTTAACAGGAGCGGTGTATGGAAACTCGTAGGGCGCGGGCGGCAACTAAGCCAGATATTTCCTCTACTGAGGAAACAGTGATAGTCAATTCGGTATACGGCGGGGAGGAAAGAAACCGTACAGAGAAACTAAGTGTTCGTAAGTTTCTCGTAGAACCTGCTTATGTACGCATCAACGCAGGGATGACTAAGAACATGGGAAACTATGAGTCACTACGTATCGACGTATCGTTGACCGTGCCGTGTTACGTAGAGGAAATAGATAAGGTGTTCGCCAACGCGGCGGATAAAGCCTCTGCTTTGCTTGGGGAAGAACTAAAGAACTACGAGTAATCTATGGCAACTAAACGAACTAGAACAGTTAAGACGGGCGTAGACGGGGCGGAAGAGTTTGCCGAAACCTTTAAGGCTATTCGTAGTAGGTTCGGTGAGTCGAGTATCCATGCGGCTATAGACCACGAACAGCCAGAGCGTATTGGCACTGGCGTATTCATGCTCGACTTCGCCCTACTTGGTGGCATACCGCATAACCGAATCAGTATGATTGTTGGTGAGCGGTCGGCAGGGAAATCTATGCTGGCCGACATGATTACAGCCAGTGCGCAACGGCAGTACCCGGATATGCACACGGTAAAGATTGACACGGAAGGTGCTCACGATACCGTATGGTCTACCAAGCTAGGCGTTGACCCTACCCGTCAGTACGTCTTTGCTGCGGAGACCGGGGAGTCTGCGGTAGATGCAGCGGACGCACTGGTACGCACCAAAGAGGTCTCGCTTGTCGTGATCGACTCCATAGCCGCCCTCACTCCAATGAAGGAGATTGACTCTTCTGCGGAAGACGCAATGGTGGGCGCTCAGGCTAGGCTGGTAGGCGGGATGATTCGCCGGGTAAACGCAGGGCTAATCACCGAGCGCAACCGGGGCCACTTCGTTACTGTACTTTTCATCAACCAGTTCCGCTCCAAGATCGGCGTGGTATACGGTGACTCTCGTAGCCTACCGGGCGGGAAGGCACTGGAGTTCGCTACGTCTGTACAGCTTATTGTGAAAAACAAAGAGCAGATGGGCAAGGATGCGTATGACGTTGAGGCGGTATCTGAGAATGAACACGTCTTCGACATCAAAAAGAACAAGGTGAATGCAGGCCCTCGTACCGGAGAGTTCCGGGTCAGGCGTATCGCTGATGAGACCCTAGGTCTAGTAGAGGGTCAGGTCGATGATGCCTCTACCATGCTGGCCTACGCTAAGAAGTTTGGCGCGTACACCGGGGCGGGGTCAAGCTGGACTCTATCCTTCTGGGACGAAGAGCATAACTTCCGTGGACTATCCGCAGCGGTTATTGCCTTGTATGCCAATCGTCCGCTGTACGACAAGCTACGCAACTTCCTGATATGCGAACAGGCTACACACTTGGGTATGCCTCAGTCTTTCCTTGAGCGCTTCTACCCATGACACGCGAATCCTTTCTGCTACGGGCCAACGGGGAGCCGGGTAGGACACCCTCCCATGACCGCAGTAAGAAGCAGGAGAAGGCGTTAGCTTCACGCATAGGCGGTAGGCGTACGCCTGCCTCCGGGGCGCTATCGGAGAAGGGGGACATCCGAAAGAAAGGTGTGGTTCGCATAGAGGCCAAGACCACAAAGAACAAAAGCTTCAGTATCACGCTGGACATGCTGCAGAAAATAGAAGACGCAGCATTGCCCTGTAACGAGATGCCGATTATTGTGGTTGAGTTTATAACGGAGAACGGTAAGCCGCTACGGGAAGTAGCCGTAGTGCCTACCTACATACTCTCCTCACTGGGGTACGAAATATGATTGAGCGAAAAGCAGACCGGGCGCGGAACCTACAGGCTAGACCTACCGGGGGCGTAGCCTCAGTGATAGGCCGTAGAACTGGACGGGTCGTCCCTAAGGTAGAGGTAGCGGAATACTTCGGCAGCGACGAAGACACCCCAATCATGGAGTTGCTGAAAGCCTGTAAGCCTATCTCCCAGTCTTTCCGGGCCGGGGATAAGGTACACGTATCGGACGTTATCGGGAAGTGCGTACGCAAGCTGGCGCTAATGAAGCGGATGAACATACGCCACCCACAGGAATCCATCATGGAGGGTAGAGCCATCACATTCAAGATAGGCGAGGCCCTGCACGATTATGTCAAGTCGCGCTTTGTGAGTGGACACCCGGATAGGGTCTACGCACAATGGAAGTGCAAGTGTGAGGCTACCGAGCATACCGGCACCTTCGCATCCAGACCTACGCCTACCTGCCCTAAATGCGAAACACCTGTAGCCGAACAGAACGAGGTATCGTTTGTCTACGAAGAGTATTCACTGAAGGGTACCCCGGACGTAGTACTCTGGATGGATGAGTACGGCGCGTACTACATCGTAGAGATTAAGTCTATGGCAGGCGGGCCGTGGGCAGAGTTAGCCAGACCCCTACCAGACCATAAGGTACAGGTCGCGCTATACTGGCACATCCTCAAGAGTCAAGGCTTGCCTGTTGTAAACAAGGTCAGCGTACTCTACGTCAATAAAGAATTCAGTTTCAAGTACCCGTATAAAGAGTTTATGTTTGACCCTACGACTGTAGACATCAGCCCGTACATTGATGATCTGGTCTCCCTGAAGGAGGCTAACGCGGGCGGTAAGCTTCCTCCTCGTCTGACATGTGGTAGTAACGCAGCACCGGAGGCGAAGAAGTGCAGCGTATGCGTAAGCTGCTTCTCGCTTAACGAATGAGCATACTAGCCATAGACCCTAGCCTTACCTCAACAGGGTACGCCTACAGCACTGGAGAAGCCTCAGACTTACCTACGGTAGGTACGATACAGCCTAAGAAGCTAACGGGCTTAGAGCGGCTGGAGTTCCTACGCTTAGCCGTAAAGGAACTTGTACTAGAGCAACAGCCGGAGCTAGTGGTCTACGAGGGGTACGCCATGAGCCGATTCGCAAATCGCGCTTTCGATTTAGGGGAATTAGGTGGCGTATTGAAGTCTATGGTTTATAGGTATAGAATACCGATACTTATCGTTCCTCCTACTTGCTTGAAGCTATACGCTACAGGTAAGGGGAACGCCGACAAGTCTCAGGTTATGAAAGCTATGGCTAAAATACGCAGGAGGTTGTTTGCGACTGACGATGAGGCTGATGCGTATGCGTTAATGTTGATGGGGTTAGACTCAGCAGATAGAAGGCGTAGGCCACGAGACCCGCGACACCATAAAAATGTTGCCCTCGCAAGTTGTTCGATAGTCGGTATGCGTGAGGTTTGAAATCAATTTCAATCTCTCGTATAATTCAGTTTCACAAACACGGTTTATTTTTTTAACAGAAGGTAAGGTGAACGATATGCAAGTATCTAAAGGCGATATGGTTGTTTTCGCTGGTTACTCGGAGACACCAGAGGAAGGCACCGCCATCCTCGAAGAAGGCACTTCCTACGAAGTGGTCGAAGTCAATGCCAAGGAAAAGGCAGTAGTTGTCCGGGTTCCTAACCCCGACTACAACCCCAAGAAGAAAGAGACTGACGCTAACCCTAGCTTCATTCTTTTGGACATCTTCGAGGAAGAGTTCACCCTGCCGGAAGATGACGCTCCTGCCGAAGAAGAAGAAGCACCTGTTGCACCGAAGGCTAAGGCTCCGGTCAAGGCGGCTGCTAAGGCTCCGGTCAAGGCCCCAGTCAAGGGCAAAGCCCCGGCTAAGGTAGACGCGGACGACGCGGACGACGCGGACGACGCGGACGATGCCCCGGCTGAAGAAGCACCCGCCCCCGTTAAAGGCAAGGCACCCGTCAAGACCGCAGCTAAGGCCCCCGCCAAGACAGCCGCCAAAGGCAAGGCTCCTGCCAAGACAGCACCGAAAGCTGCCAAGGTCAAAGAGCCTAAGGTCGAGGAGGCACCTGCCGATCCGTATGCTGACTTGCTCGAAGAGAACGAAGACGCTGAAATCTTGGGCATGGTCAACGATGCGGAAGACATTCTGGAGCTTGCAAAAGAAGTCTCCGAAGAAGCGTCTGCCATCGAATACCGTTTGGGCGGCGTGTTGTTTCACGTTCGTAAGAGCGGAGCGTTTGCGGCTATCGATGAGCGCTACGCAGAAAAAGGCGGCTTCAGTTTGTATGTGCTTGAACAGTTGAATGTCGAGTACCGCAAGGCGATGTACCTGATCGACATCTACTACAAGTGGAACAAGTTCGGTCTCGACTCCACCAAGGTTGCAGCTATCGGCTGGGCCAAGGCGGCGAAGATTGCAGCGGTTATGACGGAAGAAACTGCCACCGAACTGTTGGAACTGGCCGAGAGCAATACGGTTGCGGACTTGATCGAAAACATCAAGACCTCCTACAAGGAAGTCGGTGGCGAGAAGGGTGAGAAGAAGACTCTCAAGGTCTTCAAGTTCCGCCTCTTTGAAGATCAGGCGGCGGGCGTGGAAGAAGTCCTGAATGCAGTTGCTTCGGCAATGGAGTTCAAGAACCTCGATATGGCCTTCGAGCATATCGTCATGGAGTGGGCTACTGAGCACCCCATCTCTACCGCCCCGGTTAAGGCCAAGGGTCGCACCGCTCCCGTGAAAGCGGCAGCTAAAGCCAAAGCGTAGGTCTCCCTACGGTTCACCCCAAAGGGAGCAGCGATGCTCCCTTTTTTGTTACTAAAGGAGATTGTGATGGTAGTTAAACGTAGTGCCCCCCGCACACGAAAAGCAGTACCGGCCAAAGTCGTGATGGAGTATGTGGACATACACACCATCGTCCCGTACGCCTTTAACCCGAGGGATAACGCGGAGGCGGTGGCTTCGGTAGCCAAGTCGATTACCAACTTCGGGTTCCTCGTACCTGTAGTGGTGGATGCCAACAACGTACTTGTCGCTGGGCATACGCGGGTAGAGGCAGCTAAGTCTCTTGGTCTATCAGAGGTACCGTCAATCCGGGCGGGCCACTTGACTGATGACCAGATCAATGCGTTTCGCCTTATCGACAACAAGGTATCCGAACTGGCTAAGTGGGACTTCGACTTGCTGTCGGGCGAGATTACCAAGTTGACGGATAGCGGCATTGTCCTTACCGATTTTGGTTGGACAAAGGAAGAACTGGATTGCCTTACGGATATTGTCCGGGACGACTGTCTGTCCACTGAAGGTCTCGTAGACCTCGAAGCGGCGGAGCGATTGCGTAACCTTGCACGGCGAGCACCAAGCACGGCCCGCGTAGTGATAGGAGAGATTGTCTTCTTTGTACCCGCTACGGTCTACCGCACATGGGTAGACGGGGTACGTACCCTGCATGACTACAACGATGCAGACATCGTAGCCGACCTCAAGCACCGGCTTGGGCTGATGGAGCCGGGTCAATGAAATCAATTTCAAATGTAGTCGCTATGCCCATTGCAGGGCTAAAGCCAGACGAGAGCAACCCACGAAAGCCCGACCAAGCCCGCATGGCGCTTCTGCGCCTTAGCATCCAGAAGCTAGGGTTCATCATGCCAGTCTACGCTACGGCGGAGGGCATGTTGCTGTCAGGACACCAGAGGCTTACGGTAGCTACAGGGCTAGGTCTTACGACTATCCCTACGGTCATCGTATCCCTGAAGGAGGATGACATCAAGGGCATCAACATTATCTTTAACCGGGCTACGAATGACTTCACTGCATTCGACACAGGGTCTAACTCTTCCGGCAAGCTGCACTACGCCGATGTACTAGCCGCTGCCGATGAGCTTCCTGATTTCGAGGGTGAGGACTTCCATGCCCTACGCGCAGTTGAGCGCCCCATTAAGGGTATAGGTTCATCTGAGGCCCACAGGTACGACAAGAAAGCCGCTGTCATGGCGGAGGTGATGCGAAAGCTGAAGATCAGGATACCCGTAGTCATATCGGAGTCTGGGCAGATCGTCAACGGCATACACCGACTCTTCAGTGCTAAGGAGGCGGGCGAGGCTACATGGCCTATCGTCACTATCCCTGATGCTATGGCAGAGATGGCCCTGACCTTTCTCAACTACTTATCTATGGACTTCCATGTTGACGATGAGTTTGCCGATGTGCTTCGGTACTCCGCCTTTCGTAGATGCCAATGCGTACTCCGTAGACTACTGGCGCAAGTTCCGGGACTTGCACGGGCAGGGACTACTTGACTTTGGGGCCGGTCTGTGTAAGGTAGCTCCTTTCCTACGGGACAAGGGTATGGACTGCATCGACTTCGAGCCCTACCGCATTGACTTCGAGGGTGATAAGGGTAGCCCTTGCATCGACCTATCAAAGAAAGAAGCACGGCGATTCTTGGACGAGATAGCTGACGGGCGGGTATTTAGCTCTATCTTTCTCGCTTCTGTGTTGAACTCTGTTCCGTTCCCCAAGGATCGTATGGCCGTACTGGCAATCGTTCATGCCCTATCCAGCAAGGATACCGCTGTCTACGGGACGTGCCGCGACATCTCTGACTTCAACTACGAGTATGGCGGCGTACGGAATGCCAACTACTTTGTGTTTGACTCGGAGTCCGGGGTGCGGGTGGGGGACATCATCAAGGCACCCAAGGTGCAGAAGTTTCACACGCAGGAAGAAGCTGAGGCTATGTTTACTCGTCTATGGAAAGCTATAGACTATTGGCCGGGAGGGAATGTCTTTTACTTCAAGCTGTCCTCCCCCAAAGGAGTAAACTCTAAGGTATTGGCACAGGCTATAGAGCTTGAGTTCAATCTACCGTACGAGGATAACTCCCGTATGGATTTGGTGCAGCACGCGAAAGCGTGTTTTGGTAAACGACTTGGTTTGAAACTATAGGAGGTTCACATGGCAATGGATATGAACCCTGCAGTAGGCAGGATTGTTTTAGGTAGAGGCACGACACTTGACTTCTACCCGTGGTACACGAAGGCGGGCCGTATCACTCGTGTCGCCGGTAAGCGCATTCACTACAAGACAGAGGACGGCACGGAGCATTACCTGCTTGCCTACTCTGCTATCGTAGATACCACCGACGAGGAGGGTGAGCTTCTGGCTTTCTCCGCACGTGGGCGAAAAATGGTAGACGACTTGCTTGCGGCACTGTACGCGGATAGCGAGAACGTCTTGCTTCAAATGAGTCAACCCAAGCCTAGCCCTTCCGCACCCGTGCTCAAGCGCGTACGGAAGCCTACAGCTTAACCCAGAGCCACTACCGGAGGCAAGCATGAGCGTCACTAACGACGAGGGCAGGACAGTCCACTACCCCAACAATCCTGAAGCCTTCGCGTTTGACGCGGAGGTAGCTTCGCTATTTGATGACATGGCTAAGCGCAGTATCCCGATGTACGATGAAGTACACCGGATGCACGTATCCATGTTGCGTGACAGGCTAGTGCCGGGGGCGGTAGTGGTAGATGTCGGGTCATCCACGGGCAGGCTGTTCCGTGAGATAGAGTCCTTCTCTTCCCTCAGTATCCCGAAACAGCGGCTGCACTGTACGGCTATTGATTCGTCTGCCCCAATGATGGATAGGCTACAGGCTAGGTTCCCCTACGTTGATACCATCGTCGGTGCGCTGCCTACCCTTGAGCCTTTGCGGGAGAAGGCGGACATCATCTTCTGCCTATACACCATGCAGTTCGTAGCGCCCGAAAGCCGGGAGCTATGTATGCAGTGGTTCTTCGATAACCTAAAGCCGACTGGCATTATCGTCTTCGGGCAGAAGGACTCTGTACATGGTGCAGTATCTCCTCTCTTTTCTGAAGAGTACTATCGTATGCGGAGAGCTAATGGCTACACGCAGGAGGAAATCGACGCTAAGACTAAAGCGCTAAAAGGGTCAATGTGGCCTGTACATGAAGATGTCAGGAAGCAGGAAGCTTGGCACTCAGGCTTCTACACAGTAGTGGAGACTTCACGCTGGCTGGAGTTCACTACATCTATGGTCTCTAGATATAGGAGTAGAAATGTCTGAAGCAATTTCGTTACTGAATCATGGGTTTGTCCGGTTGGTAGACCACATGGGTTCTGACCTATCTATCGTGAGGGCCGCTCGCGTGTCTTACGATGCTGAGTGGCGGGCCGGGGAGGATGAAGGCAAGGATGCCAACCTCATTGATTACCTGATGAAGAATCACCACACCTCTCCTTTCGAGATGGTGCAGTTTGTCTTCGAGGTCAAGGCCCCCATCTTTGTCTTCCGTCAGTGGCACCGACACCGCACCCAGTCTATCAATGAGGTATCGGCGCGGTACTCTGAGTTGCCTGAGGAGTACTACATCCCTGAGGTATCCCAGATCACCACGCAGAGTGCGTCCAACAAGCAAATGCGGACGGACGATATACACCCGGAAGCGGAGGTTATGCAGGATATGATTTCCCGCCAGTGCAATAAATCCTTTCACGTGTACCGTAGCCTATTGGCTAAAGGAGTACCGCGAGAGTTGGCTAGAGGGGTACTGCCTGTAAACACGTTTAGCCACATGTTCACTTCACTGAACCTGCATAACTTCTTCCACTTCTGCAAGCTACGTATGCACGCTCATGCACAGTACGAGATACGTGTGTACGCAGATGCTATGCTGAGTTTGGTTGAGCCGCTTGTCCCTGTAGCCGTTGCCGCCTTCAGAAAGTACAACCTGTGAGTTGCCCTCATTGTGATCGCTGGTTTAACATACTATTTACGCGCAGGAAGAATTGTCCTTTTTGTAAGAAACCAATCCACCCGGTAAAGTAAATCATGGATACCCCTACCCCAGAGCCCTCACCCCGCAGGCGTGCTGTCGCCCGCAGAGGTCTATCCTTTAGCGGTTCCGGCCTAGCGAACTCGTCTCAGGGCGGGTCGGTAGCTGACCACCCGGAGGATGAAGTCGATGCGGCTATAGCTCCTGACCTTAACGAGGCGGTAGCCGCTGCCGTACCCCAGCAGCGAAGGCTTAGCGAGGACGAACAGGCTGAGCTTGTGCGTACCACCGCTAACGCGGAGGAGTTCACGCCACAGAACAGGCTGGCTCAGGTAGGCCGTAGGTCTAGCGAGTACGAACGCGAGTACCGTATGCAGTTGCTGCACCGGCTACTCATGCGTAACCTGCCGCTGGATGAGATAGCCACCAGCTTAGGGGTGTCGGTAAGCACGGTCATGCGGGACAGGACGGAGCTTACGGAGCGCCTGCGTAAGGTAGCCAAGGGGCTTGACGTAGACTCACTGATTGGTAACTCCAAGGGCTTCTACGAAGAGGTACAGGCTATGGCTATGCGGGCTGCGTCCAGCAACACCGTGCCTATGCCTATGAGGCTGGCGGCTATGCGTACAGCGCTGGCCTCACACAATGACATGCACCGATTCTTTCAGGCATCCGGCGTGTACGATGTCATCCGCTTTCGTAAAGGTGTTACGGACGGGGCGCAGACAGATATTCAGCGCCTCATGGCCCTTACCGAAGACTTACTGTCGGAAGCAAAGAACGACAAGCCTAACGGCAAGGATGCACTTGGCCCCTTTTCTGGGGATGACTCGGAGATTATGGAGCTATGACAGACACTCGGGTACAGCGAAGTAGAGCCCCTGTTTTGAAATCGATTTCACGGCGGGAGGAGACTATCCTACTGAGGGCACGGGAGGAGTCTACGAACTTCGAGAATCCCCTGTTCGCGGAGATGTATGTAGAGGCACTAGAGCGGCGTATCCGCATGGGCGATACTGCGCTCTACACCTTCATGCAGCACTTGGAGGATGCCCCGGTATCAATCGAAAGCTTCATTGATGACCCGGAGTTCCTAGGTGCCACCGACTTGACTCTATGGCCGGAAGTCCGGGCCGCAGTTATAGCCATCAATAAGGATTGGTGGAAGGGCCTAGCCCACGGAGCGCACGTCGAGGCTATTCTATCTGGCGCTACAGGCTGCGTAGACGCGGATACAGAATACCTCACATCTACTGGATGGAGGTACATTTCTGACTTTCAAGAAAACGATGAGATAGCAGTCTTTTCGCTCGATGGGTCTATAACTTTTGAGCGGCCTCATGAATACGTGAAGGCTCCGTGCAGCAACTTCCTACAGTTCTCTACTCGTACAGTAAATCAGGTACTAACTACGCAACATAGAGTCGTGTATAGGTCACCCAAGACAGGGGTGATTTTAGAGAAACCAGCGATTGAGGTAGCTGATAGCCAGAACCATACACGGACAGGATTTCGTGGACAGATTATTACTGCCTTTTCTGCAGGGGTACAAGGTCGCCCCGGCTTACGTTTAACTGATGAACAGATACGCCTCATGGTTGCTGTAATAGCTGATGGGTACTTGCCTACCAGACTACACGGCAGTGTATGCCACATGAGGCTGAAGAAGGATAGAAAGAAAGAACGGATACTTCAATTACTAGAAGCAGCAGGGGTAGCGTACACAGTACGTGAGTGTGCTCCTTA
>JFJP01027107.1_pt1 | contig 21781 bp, 23 predicted proteins | sample 431651 | NCBI WGS metagenome assembly JFJP01 (sample SAMN02602958, study PRJNA72255) | Microbial mat metagenome, whole genome shotgun sequencing project. | biome: fresh water; feature: sink hole; material: water; isolation source: purple microbial (photo- and chemosynthetic) mats found in...
AGGTTCGGCTAATTATTCTCTTATGTTTACAAATTTGTAACTCTCGTCACTATGCATTTTATAAATAATTTACTTTCTATTACTTTATGACGTTTTGCATAAACTTTAAAAACTCAGCTTCATTGAAAACTTTCTCAAACAAACATCATAAATTTTTCCAACTAAAGTAAAAAAAAATAAAATGAATTTTTAAAAATTTCTCTTGACTTTTTTCATCAATTTTAATTTAAAATCTAAAAAAAAAATTTTTGCCAAATTATTTTTTCGAATTATATTAATTATATTAAATTTAACTTAACTTTCTTTTAAAAAATTAAACGCAATCACAAAAAGTAGCTTTATTTCATTTCCAGCTTCTTTTTTTTTTGACTCTCAAATGCAAAACCAAAATCTGCAAGTCTCCAGTTTAAAACCGAATGATGATGACCAAGTTTTTTTAAAAAAATACGGCTTTCAATTTATTTTATTTTAACAAAGAGTCCGAAAAGCCCTCGAAAATCAATATTAAAATCGGAAAAAGGTGAAAGCCCAAGAATAAAAAAGAATGTGAATATTAATGGGAATATTAATGGAAATAATAATGGAAATTCTCGTGGAAATGGGAATAAAGCTCAAATGAACCCTAGAATTTCATTTAAACCTGATTTAATCGAAATAAAAGAGGTTGAAAGTTATAAAAAATATAATACAGATATGAGTGAACAAAAAATTGGTTGTTGTGGCACATCAAAATGTGTGATTCAATAACTTCCTTTTGATTTTTTTTCAGATATAGACAAAATAACACTACAAAGTCTGCAGTTTATAAAATATCTAAACAATTTTTATTTAATTCTATGTATGAGTGGAACGAATTCCTCCTATTTACCCCATAAATTATTATTTTTTCTTGTATTTTAGTATTATTTATTAATTCACTTTTTTTTTCTATAAGCCAAAGATTTTCAGCTTTATTTTATTAAAAAAAAAAACTACAAACGTTTTTTTGTTTTTTGTTCTTTCAGGATTACTAGCAGAACTTGTTCGAATACCTTTAAAAAAAACTTCTTCAATTTCCTCATCCTCAATCTCCGATAGTTTCATCTCTGAAAACAGGTCGTTTATTCAAAAATTGCAAGCAACTGTTTCGAATTACAATATGAAGTTAGATAACTATAATAATATGCAATATTGGGGTGAATTGCAATTTGGCTCTCGAAAAAAACCTTTCAAAATTATATTTGATACAGGTTCTGAATGGATGTTTCTTCCGGGGGTTGAATGTGAGACATGTGTAGCAGAAAAGTATTTTTCTTGTTCAGAATCGAAATCTTGTGTTCAATCTACACAAAATTCTATTGTTAATGTGACTTATGGAAAAGGTTTTATAAGTGGAAAAGAGAGTTATGAAGAGGTTTATTTTTCTGATAATCTCTTTGTTCTCAAACAGAAATTATTAGTGGTGATATATCAAAGAGATTTCGATGGGTTTACAGCTGATGGTTTATGCGGTTTAGGGGTGCAAAGTTTCTATGACACTGAAGATTTCAATATTGTGAAAAATTTATATAAAGCTGGCGAAATCTCAAACCAAATGTTTTCATTTCAATTGAATCGAGAGGCTTATACTGATGATGAAAATTATTCAGAATTGCTCATTGGTGGATATGAAAATTCTTCTTTAGAAGAGAATATGAGCTTTTTTAAGGTGGTTAATAATCAATATTGGTCGATTGATATGGAAAGTGTTTCTGCTGATGGAGTCCTTCTTGATGAAAACCAACAAGCTTTATTGGATACTGGAAGCAGTATTTTAGTGGCTCCTATCCATAGCTTTAATAATTTTTTCTCGTTCTTAAAACAAACAAGACAATGTGTCTTATTGTCAAATTTCATTAAATGTTCTTGTCCGGATGGGAACATCAATAGTTTCCCAATCTTACATTTTATATTCAGTGGGAAGGAATATTCTTTAGAGCCAAATTTCTATGTGAAACAAATACAGAATACATGTCTTGTTTATATAACTAATTTGAGTGGATTTTCCAATATGTGGATATTAGGAGACGTTTTCATGCATAAATATTATACTGTTTTTGATGGGGGCAATTTAACTATTGGATTAGCTCAAAGGAAAATTCTTGATATCTCACAAATGAGTGGATTAAATCTGACGTTGATAGTTGTGATTATTATTTCGGGAATTTTTCTTGCAATTTCAGGGATATTCTTAATTAAAAAGTACTGTATAAGAAGAAGGCCAGAAGAAAACAGTCTTCTTTTTCAGAATTAAATTTAATAATTTAAATGTTTCTGAATTAAATAATTAATAAGATAAAACAAAATGTTCAGAAATTAATTCATTAATGATTTTATGAAGATTAATATAATTAAAAGGTTTCTTATTTCTTATTTACCTTCTTTAAGAGTGGTATCTACAAATATATAACGTTTATTTATTCTCTCCATGTCTCTTTCCAGAGAAACCATTTCCTTCTCATAGTTTTCTTTCCTTTTTTAATTGTTATTATTATTATTTTTTATAAAATATTTTTTTATAAAAAAAAAACCTTCTTTTTGATCCAACAGTGTCAATTTTGGTGATATGAGCATACATCTGGAATTTTCTATTGATAATATCCCATTTTTGTTTTAAACCCTCTTTAATCTGTTGAATTTCCTCTTGTGTCAAAGGATATCTAAAAATTTCATTTGAAATAATAAAAAAAATAAAAAGAACTTTTCTCTATTCTTTTGTTCCTCTTCACCCTTCTGGATCTCTCTCACAGTCTCATACTCTTTTTGCAAGTGATCTTTCACTTTTTGTAAATAATCGGGGATCTTCGCGAAATCCTTCTTTTTCATCCAATCAGTCTCTTCTTTCGCGAGAGTTGGAGCTAATAAAATTTATCAAACAACATTAAATATAAACCTCTTATCTCATAGAAAATTACCTGCTAAAATATTTTCTACAGCATTGGCAATGATGAAATTCTTATTGGATTTGAGTCCATAAATGGGCATTTCATTATGTTTTGGTACCTTATCTCTAAAACTCTTGCAATTATGCTTCAATGCTTCATAATCTAAGCTTTTAGCCACAAGACTAGCACCTGTCCCTTTTTTCAAAAAACTACTTGGAGATACAGAGTTTCTTTCAGGCAATTGTCCAAAAACAGCAGAAGCAGAAACATTTGTATGTGAGAGATAAACGTCTTGTAAATCTCCACCAACATTGGAAACTCCTGGTTTCGAAGTCGTATGAAGACATAATGTTGAATAAGAAGGAGGGATTGTGCAAGCGAATGTGGATTTATAGCGGAGAGCCTTGGTGATAGGAATAGGGGTTTTGGGGATTATTGAATAAATACTTTCTTCGTTTTCTTGCATTTTTTTTATTTTGGGAGAGAAAAAAATTATTAAATTTTTAAGTTTATTAAGCAAAAATAAGTTTTATTTTTCAAAAAAAATAAAACTTATTTAAATCAATGCTATGCTGGCATTTTGCATTATTTGTTAGGTTTTCAAAGAAAAATCTATCAAATATTGTTCTCCTAGTTTGCATTTGCCAAGGAGATTCAGTTTGCTTTCTTTGGAGAAAGTACTTGGCCAATATTTTGTTGCTGCCTTCTTTTTTGGCAATAAGTTCAGAAATTTATAAGCGCAAGCCACTAATTCAGAACAGAAAAAGTCGCGATCTTCAAAATTTTCGAGCTTTTCATCATAAACCTGTGAAGTTTTTCTCAATAATTTCAAAGGATTCAAATTGTATTTATTTCCAATTACAATCTATTTTAATTTTTTTAGATTTTAAAAGAAAAAATATAATAATTGAATTTTTACATTAATAAATCTTTCAATTTTTCCAAAGAAATCATCATTTCTTTCAATTTCTATATGTCGAAACCATATATATTTATATAAATTATACCATCTATTCCTCATAAAAGTATTCCAATTGCAAATACCTACACCTCCTGGGGATTCAGCTTCTAAAAAGCTCATTTCATTATCGCCATATCTCAAAATGATTGCCACATGATCATATTGACTTCTGGTAAAAGATCTTTGCAATTTACTCCTTAAATTGTTGCTTTGAAACAACAGAATATCTAATGTATCAGCTTTTTGTCTGAATTGCTTCTGGGAAATTCTGATGTCTTTCCAAAATTTCGGGGTTTTTAGTAATTGAAGTGAATTCGCAAAGCCCAAAGAGGCGTTTATATTGGTTTTTATGGTCTCAGACCAATAAAGGAGATCATTGTTTTTCTTATCGAAATTCTTGAAAACAAACTTTTTTCCGGAGTCTAAAACTGAAAAACTAATTTTTCTTGAGTTTTTTATAAAAACAGTGAAAATTAACTTGAATTGTACGATTTTCTTATCTTTCTTTGTTTCATTCAACTGAATGGACGTCAAATCGAAATCCAAACAGCCCAAAGGATGAATATCCTTTTCGTTCTTGTAATAAAAGAACTTTTTTTCTTCAATCCTACAGAATCTTTTCTGCCATCTGATCATCGGATTCGGCGATTTCTTCTTCAACCAGCCTGATTTCGATGGCAAAGCTATGGATTTTATCGATATAGACTTAAAAGACAATTGTCTTTTGGATAATTTTTTTTTATTAGCCAATGAAATTGTAAAACTGTTAATACTATTGATTTTATTATTGAATGGAGATTTGGGAATTATCAAATCTTCTTGTTTTTTCTCTGAAAGAATTAATTATTTAAAATTAAATTAACAATTGAAACTTTAATGCATTAAGAAATACCTTCATATTCATCTTCGAAGATAAAAGAAAGCTCATCTATATTTATGAGTTCATTTCTTAAAAGAGGACTTTTACAAATTTTTGGGTTGGGATTCGGGTTAAAATTCAAATTTTCTTCAGTTTGATTATGAGTTAAATTTAAAAAATTAGATAAAGATTTGATTCTGCTATCATCTGCATTAATAATGTCTTTTAATTGATGGATTGACTCCAATTTCTTCAGACTTCCTGATTGAGGCTCAATTAAAGGAGGTTCATTTATAAATATTTCTTCAATTTTTTTTAATTTTGGTGAAGTCAGTATATTGCTTAGAAAATTCTTAGTTTTTTTATTGATTTGCAATTTCTGGCTTTTTAAAGCTTCAATCATTTGATTTCTGTTTTTGATGGAGATTTCTTCGGCTTCAAAGAAGTTCTTTAATGTTGATTTGAGATTTTCCATTTCGTCTTCTTCTGATTCAGGATAAAAAGAATTCTGCATAAATTATTATATTAAACAATATTTTTTTTTCTTTTCTAATACTTCATCGATAATTTTTGCCACCAATTTCGTTGAATTATCATAATTTGTCAGTAAAGGCTTAAAAAATTGAAAGGAAAAGTGTTCTCTTTGTACAGGTGTTGGTGAGTCTGATTTGGAAGATTGTGTAGTGAAATTCATTTAATCAATTTTTTTTTTTAAAAAACTAAATAGATATCAAAATATAGGAAATTTTTTAAATGATATACATATTCAGTCGGTTTTTTCGAGCTAGAAATATTCAGTTTAATTTATAAAATTCAGTTATTTTGAATGATGAACAAAATTTGAAAAATTCATTAATAAACAAAATATGAAGAAATTTATCTAAATCACGTTTTTCATAATGCTATTCAGTTTTTTATCCCTTAAAATTAGTTTATTTATAAAATAATAAGAAAAGAAGTTTATCAAAAAGAATCTTAAATGATTTATTCAAAAAAACTCTCTTCATCAGTGAAAGAGTCCCCCTCCTCAACTTTTTCTCTATTTTCTTGTTTATTAAGCGACTCATAAAACGCGTAAATGGAATCCGACATTCTGCAATATCGAATCAAATTTGCCATTTCATACACGAACAAAATCGAGGGATATTTTTTTTTCAAATATATCTGCACATCCTTTTCCAATCTCATGTCAGAATAAATTAATATAGGCACTCTACACCCAACATGTTTTAACCAATCTATCAGAGTATCCACAGATTTAGAATCTCCATAATTATAAGAATTCGTATAATTTTCCGCAACAATTCGAAACCTTTCTCCTGCTCTGAAACTGAGTAAATTAGGTTTTAATTTAAACAAATAATCAAGAAATTGTATGACTTCTTCTGTATGAATGAACCTTCTTGTTTGTACTTTGAACCCTTTTAATTCTTGCATGACATCTTCATAAAGAGTCAGTATTCCTTCACTGCAATCAAGCCATATAAGAATTTTATTCTGTGAATGAGAAAACAGGCTTTCTTCATAATCTTTCTTATCTTTATCGAATTCTTTTTGCAGTTCTTTGATGAAACGGTCGAATTTAAATTGCATTCCTTCGAGTTTCTCTTGTGTTTCTTTCTCACTAGGAGACAGTTGATTGAATTCTAACAGTGCCGATCTATGAAAAAGGTCGCTTAAAATTGCAAAGAAATAAACCATTATCAAAAAAAAGAAGAAACATTGAATGAAATAAATGAAATAGAAAATCTCATTGAAGGTTCCAGTAATTAATTGAAGGTCTATTAAGTTGATAGAACCTAGATTTATCGTAAAAAGACTCAAAATCGTGCTTGAGAAATCTTGAAATTGTACGAGGAAATCTTGAAAAATTATCATAAAACCCAAACTCCAGGTTAGAACAAATATTGCGATAATCACAAAATATAACGATAAACCTGGTAAGGTTCGATAGATTGAAACCCAGAATTTCACCATAAAAACCATATATTTAGACCAAGAAATCAACTGGAAGATTTTGAAAGGATAGAAGATAAACATGAGGAAAATCATGAATTTGCAATAATTTTCTATAAGAACGATATTATATAAATAAATAAAAGGTTTAGAAGATTGGGCTAGGGATTCAGGGGTATCTTGACTGATATAAGTTATTTTGAGCGAAAAAAGAATAAAAAATGCGAATTGAATGGCCAAATATGCTATTTGGCCGACGAACATGATTCTATTGCAGATCAAAGTCATTTCGAACAAAATCTTCAATAAATAAAGCACAAAACCTATCACGAAAATGATCAATATGAACAAAATAACATTGCTATTCGCATAATTGCTGAAGAACCCATAAGTAAAAGTATTTTTTATCGAAGTTTCGCCTTGAAACTCCACTAATCCTCTAAAAACAACATATCTATTTCTCCAATAATTGAAATAATTCGCTTCTAAAACCAAAGCAACTGTTCTCTCATCAATCCATCCATTCTTTTCTAATTTATCCAGATTCTCCGAAGCAGTGCTTTCATCTAATCCCAATTCGACTCTATATCCAAACATCGGATATATTCCAAAGGTTCCTTTCACTTGATCACAAGTACTTTTTTCAAATCTATATTGAAACTCTTCACATGAATTATACACACAATTGCCTTTTATCAGTTTTGAAGGAAAAAAGGAATCAGTTCCTTCTTTACTGTTTTTGATCATTTCCAAACAAGAAGCACTCAAACTATCTGGATCACAAGGGTATCTATATTGTCGTAATCTAATGCTTCTTAAAGGCATATTCGGTGTGATTTTTGATGTGTAATACACTGGAATCACTGAGGTTCGAACCCAGGAATAAAAATGGGTTTTAGAAGATAGTAAAGTGAATTTTGAAGAGTTAAAAGAACTTAGCAAATTCACTGATAAATCGAAGTTTGTATACGTAGAGAAATTCTCGGGGTAGAATGCTATCAATGGTAAAAAGATTATGAAGATGGCAAGAAGGATCTTCTCAAGAATTGGACTTACGAGAAAAAGTTTGAAAAGCTTGATGTTTTTTCTCCCGATAAAAATCATTCAGTTTTTTTGCAAAAAGAAAAAATTCAAAATTTTTTAATAAAACAAAAATTTATACACAAAACTAAAAAATGCAAGGATTATTCCGAAATTTTACCAAAATAGTTCAAGCCAATCGCAGACTTCACGATTTCCCGCAGTTTTTCTACAAAAACTTAACAAATGAATTACAATTGACAGAAACTTGCATAAAAAAAATCGAGGAGAAAACCTCAAAAACTCTGAATAAATTTCTGCGATTGACAGTGGAAGCAGGAGGTACATATGATTTTTAAAAAAATAAAGAAGAATTATTGGTTAAATAGAGGGATGTGCTGGTTTTAAATATCATTTTCTATTTGATGAGAAAATCGATGAGGAAATAGATTTTGTTTTCCTAAAAGACGGCCGAAAATTATTCGTAGTAGATGATTTGACCTTAAAATTAGTGAAGGGATGTGTTGTGGATTACGAAATAGAAATGATACGTTCAGGGTTTCAAGTGATGCAAAACCCCAATGCTGATAAATCCTGCAGTTGCAAAATCTCTTTTTCTCCAAAACCTGACCTTTTATCCTAAAAAACACAGAAATTTCCTAATATATTTTAAAATAATGTCTGTTTTTTCATTTTTATGAACAAAAACACAAATGAATAAAGAATAAAGGTTAATTTCATATATTATCCAGATTTCTCATTAAATGGAGTGTTGATTCTTCATTAAGTTTATTTATTGGAATCATTATAAGCAGTTTTTTCGATAAATTGACTTCATTCCATATCATTTTCATTCTAAACAAAGCTAAAACCCACCACGTCACAGAACAAAGGATCCCACCCACCACAAAGAGAATAAACAATTTATTGTATAAAGCATTTAAAATTTCTTCTGTTGATTTTGTAGATTCTATTGTTAAGAAATTCAATATTTTTCCCATTATTCGATAAGTGGCAATGTCTTCAAGCAACGTTGTTTCTATCAGAAGCAATTTTTTCACTTCAGTTAACGTCAGATTCTCTGGATTCATTATTTCTTCTTTCATTAACAACATTGTATTTAAAAAAGCAATTAAGTATTCTCGAATTCCTTCCTTAAACCCATTTATTTTGAGATTTTTGCAATCGTTTTTATTGAACTCGAATTCACAAGAGTCTTCATTGAGCACATTTTTCATGTTAAGAATGTATTTATCAGGAATTTGATTATTTGGGATATCTATATGAATATTTAATTCTTTTTTCAATTGATATAGAGAATCATTAAATATTAGTTTGAAATTCAGAATATCGTTTTCTACTAAAACCTCTCTATCTTTTACAAAACTCGAGCTTATAAGAAAGCGTTTGCTTAAATTAATAACATTCAAATGAAGAGCAAATGTGTTAGAAAATTTCATGATTTTATTAGAATATTCTAAATAATTACTTATTTCAAACAAAAACAAAAACGCTCCACCATAATATCCAAAAACGAGCAGAAACGAAAGGAAAAGACTTAGCCTGAAACTTCGCATATTTAACTGCTGAGATGATATTCTCGAGGTTAAATAGTTGGACTTCTTTGAAGCTTTGACTTTTCTCTGATAATCAGTTTTGTCTTTTGTTTTATTCATCTTTGTTTTATAAGTTCTAGCTATTTGTTTTTCTCCTTCCAATTTCTTCAGTCCTGTCATCATATAAGATTCATCAGTAGATTCTAGAAAATGCAAGAAATGTTTAAATTTATAAAGCTCAAGATCACATTCCTTTTCCTGTAATCTTGTGATCAAAATTAGCATTTTCTCCAGATATTTATAGTATTTCTTAAAGAAAGGAAAACTGATGAGTTGTAGCAATAGAGCAGATATAATGCCTGTAATAGTCAAGTAGATATAAAATGCTATGAATGAGTCTTTGTTGTCTTTTAATTGACTGAGAAGTGTATTGGAAATCTTAGAAATTTCTTTATAAAAAGCAAGGAAATTTACTCTTAATTCTGAATAGTTCAAATAATCTTTATGATTTATAATCACTCCGAAGATTAAACTCTGAATTTTCTGATTGAAAGTAACCAAAGGAATATTCTGGGAACTGCTGCCATTATTAAAATCATTGTTAATACATTTAACAATAATCTTCTCCTCATAAAGATCATTAACAAATAAAGTATCACTTGTGAAAGCATTTTGAAGTCCTTTAAAAGATTGATTCAAAAGATCATCAAGATATTCATGATTGATTTCAATGTCAGAATTAAGAAAAATGCCTTCATTGCCAAGTTGAAAAGTGTTTGCTGCGAAAAGACTTTGACTGTAGAAATTCATTAATAAAGCTGGTTTGATAGTTTCTTGCAAACTGGTATAATATTCATCGAATTTAGATTTTATCAATATTATATAAATGATATCTATCAGAAAAAATACTAGGATTTGAAAGGACATTATCAAGAAGATCTTCTTCATTAAACCTGAAATTCTCCCATTCTTTATAAAAGACGTAATAAAGAATAAGCCTTTATTGGTAAGTCCTGCGCTTTTAGTTGAATTCAATGAAGATTGTCTTGGCATATCAAATTGATTTCCCTGTTTGCTTTCATTTTTTTCTAGTTCTTCGCTTATTTTCTCTGATTTATCAGATTTATCCTCAGGTTCTTTGAATTCAATCTTTTTTTGATCTTCTTCTTCTTTTAATGCGATTTCTTGAAGCTTTTTATTATATGTTGCTTCATTCTCTGCAGTAGCCCCATCTCTTGGTAAATCGTTGATATTCAGTATTAGACCCTCAGTGTTTTTTTTTGGAATAAATTCATTTTTTAAAAAAACTTTCATATCTGGCGTTTCAGACCTCAATGTAAGAAATGTCTGTTGACTTGTCTGTGTAGTATTGGTTTTTTCTATAGAATATGATAAGAAATCAAGGTCTTGAAAATTGTCTATTTGATAGAATTCATGAATTGTCAGAATGAAAACTGACATATATTTCTTTTTTGAGGTGTAATTCATCTCATATCTTAAGCTGTATCTTGCTAATTGCTTCTTTAGATTTTGTTTTGTGTTCATAAAATAACAGAATTTCTTCAAAACGATCTTTATCTCTTTTTGGAAGAGATCCTCATAATTCTTTAGGTTGTTCAATATTTGTTCATTTTTTCTTCGGTATTTCTTTATCAATTCTAAAATTTTGCCAAAGTTTTTAGGAAAATATATAGAAACTCTCCCGTTTATTATAGCTTCCAGAAACTGTTCTTTCTTTTCTATTGATTTTATAATAGTTTCATTTGAAGGCATTTGTTCAATAAGTTCTGGCAAAAACCAGAAAATATTAAAATTCTCATATATTTGTAAAATCTCATTCCTTGTGAATTTTGAGTTTTCTTCTTGTATTTCATTCATTTCATTCACCAAAGCATCAGAAACTCCTAAAATGTCTCCTTTCTCATTAAAAAGGAAAATCAAAGAAGATTTTTCTGCTTTTGTTAAGACTCCCGAAATAACGAAATCTTCTTGGGTTACAAACGTCATATTCATATTCTTATATAAAGGGAAAATAAACCCTTGGTTTCCAATGCCGAAAACCGTTTTTTCTTCAGTAAAATGACTTGTAGGCCCATGTTTGATAAATCTATTAAGAAAAGCGTTATGATTCTTGCTAAAAGCATCAGGCATTAACGAATTAATAGAATTCAAAGCTTTGAAATCTTGGAAATCATAGCCAAAAAAATGAGCCATTCTTTCAGTTTTTTGATTAATGATCCTGCCTTTTTCGCGAAGAAGACTTATTTGTAGAACTATTGAATTTCCTGAAAGAATTGAGAGACTATTCACACATCCTTCTTTTAATCCAGCATCGATTTTCTTTATTTCTTTGAGTTTTTCTTCGAAAATTCTTGCTCCAATATTATCATTTAAAATCATCAGCTTGTATAAACTCATTAATTTCAAATAAATCACATTTTTAGCAAGATCTGGCAGGTTGTTTTCTTGCAAACTTCCAAAGAAATCTTTGTTGAAATTCTCGATTTTCTTCATTAGGTACAAACTATCCTTTAGAAAATCATCCATTCTATTATAACCAAGACATAATGATTCGAAGAATTTCACCTTAAATTTCCCTATTTCTGCCATTTTTTTCACATATTTTAATTTATATTCTTCACTTTTCGGTAAGGTTTTCCAGATATTTTTTAATGATTTCTCTGAGTTTCCCACAATGATTTCCATCTCATATTTGATTTCAAAAGTCTTAATTAATAAATTCTCAATGTTTTTCGAAATGACTTTGGAAATTATCAAAAATATGATACTAGGCTTATATTTGATATTATGGATCAAAGAAGAGCTGACTTGGCTATTGAGATTTAGAAGAGATTTTAATTCATAATACGCTTTGATAGGATTATTTTGATAACTTCCTAAAAATGAGCAATATTTCAAAGAGATATATTCATAAGTCGTTTTTGAATTTCTAAGAATGGGATCTTTGAGAAAAATACGAAATAATTCATTGATTATTATCACGATTTTATTGCTATCAATCTGTTGATTTTCAACCAAAATTGATTTTAAATCAACTTTTTTCTTAAAAAAATTCAGGTTTGAAGGAATTTTTTTTTGCATTCTTTCAATGACTCCCTGTATTTGTAATTTGGCTTTTTTATCCCATTCGCTATTAAAAGTTAAAACCATTAATTGCTCTAAAAATATATCGATTGTCTCAAGCTTCGATTCGTTTAAACCCCCTGGCAAAAGCAAAAGTGATTGCCAATAATAATTTTTTACATAAAGCTTGATAAAAACCACAATAAAACTGGAGCCCATGATCCAAACGAAGAAAATATTGAATTCTTCTAGAAAAGAAGTTAATTCCCAAAAACTGAATAAAATTATTGAATATTCGTAAACAAAAGTCACATAACCATAAAATGTACAGATAAATTGATCACGAAAGGGTAAATGTCTCAGAAAATCATAACAAGATATCAATCCCAATAAATGGGATACAATATGTTTTACGATAGTTATATTTGCAATATCTAAATAATATAAGAAAATCAAGAGAGTTCTCGCTATTAATTGAAGGAAAAGATTAGGTTGGAATTGTCGTTTCAGATAATTTTTTTCAAGAAATTCATAATTTACATAGAAATACAAGAGAACAGCACCTGTTAGAAAGGTTAAAAATAACCCTAAACTGCCTAAAATAAAGAAATAGGCAGGTTTTGTTGAGCAATCTTGTGATCGATAATTCACTAAAAATGAATTATGACTACATACGATAATCCCTGAATGAATCTCAGTAAACGGGGCATAAAAAATCCAGAGAAAACTGCTAAAGAAAAATTGATAAAAATTGTTTAAAATATCAAAAATGAAGTGAAAACGTATTGTGAAATTAGACTTATAATGATCAAGTAAGGCTAAAACGACGATATAAATGAAATAACAATAAAGCATAGCTTCAAACAACCAAAAGAAGATCAATGTTAAAGAATCATTTGATGCCACATATAGCAAGAAAGTGCCAGTGGAATACTCATTCCAATGAGCAAAAAATATAATTTTACGGTCAATCAAAGGCTTTGATTCATAGGTACAGAACACATATCCTGCATATTGGCAGTACATAATCACAATCATCAAACAATAGACAAATCTAGGAAAATACATTTTTTTTGCCTCCAAAATGTGGATCAAAGATCGAAGGAAATCAGTATAGGAGAGAGAAGGCATTGGATTTTTTTAATTATTGATTCTAAAACAATAAAAATTTTTTTTGGTAACAAATAAAAATGGATTATTCATTCCAAAAAAAATTAAAGGGTGAGGTGGAGAAGAATTTTTAAGTGAATCAAAATGAAAAATTGTGGAAAATATTTTTTGTTTGAGGGGAAATAAAAAAAAATACAAGAATTATTGACTTTAAATTTTTTGTTGTTGTTGCTGTCATTTATATGATTTTAAAGAAAAGATTTTTTTTTTAAAATTTATCAGAAAAATGAAATTACTTATTATATTTTTCGGAAGTAAAATTTAAAAAAAAAAAACCGCTTATTAAAATTCAAATAATTTAAATTTATTTTTCGGCACAAAGGTTAAACGCTTATTAAATTCAAATTATTTAAATTTATTTTTCGGCACAAAGGTTAAACGCTTATTAAATTCAAATAATTTAAATTTGTTTTTCGACACAAAATTTAAATGCTTATTAAATTCAAATAATTTAAATTTGTTTTTCGACACAAACGTTTTTTGTTCAAAAATTCAAAAATTCAAGAAAACATATAAATAATGAATTTTAGTGGCGCTATAACACTAAATTTTTTATAAAAAACAAAAAATATTTAAATTTTTGTTTTTTACCCATATAATAAATAAATAGTATTATTGTTCAATCCTGAAGAAATTAAGCCAATTTTCTTTTCTTCGAAGCCAAAACAGAGAGTTCCAAATCTTCGAAATTCTGATCATTGAAGCCTTGAAAGTTTCGTCTCAAATCAGTTCTTGAATTTTCTTCCTTCATGGTTTTAGCGATTTTTCCCATGAGTTCCAACTCAATACTCTTCAAAGAATCAATCATATTTAATATTTTCTCATCCAAAAGTTTATCATCTTCCATGATATCATTGAGGATTTCCATCACATTGTTTTGATTCAGAGACACATCCTTTTTATCTTCTTCACAACAGGAATTGATGAAAATATCTTTGTTCTCAGAACTCTCTTCTTCTTTTAAATCTTCGAAATTCCAATTGTTTTCTAAAGCCATTTGCTCGTTAAATAGTGTTTCTATGGCGGTATTTTCTTCTTTGACCTGGAGGTTTTCGGGAGATTGTTCTGCAGTGGTAATTTCAGAATTTGACCCATTATCTAAAGAACTTTCAACTTGAGCTAAACTTAAAATCTCTGATCTTTTTTTCATGTGATCAAATTTTCTTAAGGTTGCATAGAACCTATTTTTTATTGAGTTTTCTGAGCGGCATGTGAAATGACGCGCTATTTTCGACCAAGCACTTCCATATTTCTGATATAATTGATAGATTTTTTCATCCTCTACATCGTTCCAACTGCCTTTTTTGATCTCTGGATTCAAATGATTGATCCATCTTTCTCTGCATTGTTTTCCATTCCTTCCAATAATCATTTTAGCTGCCATTGACCATTTATTAGCTCCATATCTTCGAACCCATTGACTCAATCTTTGATCTTCTTCAAGAGTCCAAGGTCCTTTTACCATTCCTGGCTTCAAAATCTTGGTCCAACGATGTAAACATTGCAAAGGACTTCTGGTTAATAGCAAATCACTTATTTTCTTCCATTTCTTTTCACCAAACTTTGCGACATATGCACGCAATAGCTCATCTTCTGAAGGAGCCCATTTTCCTTTGTTATAATGAGAATTAGCCATTGAAAATGAGGTTGAAAAAATAGATTCCATTTTAGAAAACTGCTATATTTATAGGTTTTTATGTGTTTTTTTACGTTTTTAAATTGTTTGGATTTATTTATGAAAAATTAAATTCGGAGAGTTTTAATTAATATTTCCAAAAAATAACGCATACATTTACAATTCATAAACTGAATTTTTAAAATTTTTATTTAAGTACCCGTTAGTTCGTGATTTATTGTAAAATTAACTATTCGTTATAAAGTGTTGTTTTTTCGTTCAATTTTTTTTGTTTTCATTTTAGCATCTTAAATAAATAACTTTGAAATTTTGCATTTTGTTGTTTTTTTTTCATTCAAAAAAAGTTTTAAATTTTTCTAAATAAAAAAAAACAATTCCTCAGAATAAATATCTTTTTTATTTAATCGCAAAAATCCTCTTCGAAAACATGGAATCTCATCAAGATCGTATGCTCTTTATCCTGAATCTCATCCTTAAAGCTGAGCCTCATCTCCAACACGAGACTTTTTACACGAAAATTAACGAGACAAAGAAATTTTTCTTCGATGAAGCAAAAGAAACCCTATATGAAAAAGAATTTCATCAATTTTTAGAGTTTTTAGAGGCTAAAGCGCCCCAACAAGTTCAAGCTTTGCCGATCCCATCAATGAAAATCAAGAGATTATATATTGATGGATGTTTTGATCTTATGCATTCGGGTCATTTCAATGCAATTAGACAAGCCAAAGCATTATGCGAAACTTTGGTTGTAGGAGTTATTTCAGACGAAGCAATTTTACAAAATAAGGGACCATTTATAATGAATTTAGAAGAAAGAAAGGAATTAGGTCCATAAATTTTATTTTAAAAAAAAAAGCTCATTAGATTAAATTTTTAGTGAAAGCTTGCAAATGGGTTGATGAAATTGTGGAAGGTGTGGACTATAATCCAACTTTGGAATTAATTGATAAAATTAACTGCTCGCATGTGGGTCATGGAGATGATATCGCAAAAGATGCAAATGGACAAGATAGCTATTATGCAATTAAACAAGCAGGAAGAATAAAGTCTGATCTATTTTTAATAATTATTTGATTCCAAAATATTTTTTTAGAACTTTTAAGAGAACCGAAGGAATTTCAACCACTGATATTGTGGGAAGACTTTTATTAATGACTAAATCGCATCATTTTCAAGCTGGTGCAGAGGAAACAAAGAAATTGAGGAAAATGAGTGGTGAAGAAGGAATTACTGTTAAAAATTTAAAAGAAGAAGCATTTTTAGAGCAAGAAAAAATACCAATAAAAGGTCATTTTTGTTTTGTTTTGTTTAGGAAATATTATTTTCTTTAGAAAAAGAAGAATATAAATCTCAGTTACCAAAAATAAAGCTCTTAAATACCACGAGAAGAATTCGAGAATTTAGTTCTGGAAAGGATATAAAGGCATTTTTATTTTATTTGATGAGATTTAATTTAATTCCATTTAGCCTCATGATAAAGTTGTATATATAGATGGCTCCTTTGATCTTTTACGTGATTATTTTAATTTTTTCTAAATAAAATTGAAATTCTTTTTTGAAGATGTTGGACATATAAAGACTCTTCAGAAAGCTAAAGAAATGGGAACTTTTCTTTTAGTTGGGATCCATGATGATGAGGTTTTTTTTATTTATTTTGTAAATTTTAATTTTCTATTTTGAAATAAAAAGCTTATAAACCAAAAAAAAGGCTCAAATTTCCCAATATTAAACTTGCAAGAACGTGTTCTGAATATTCTTGCTTTAAAAGTTCTCATTTATTTATTTTATTTGAATCTCATATAAAATGTAATAGTATGTGGATGATGTTATTATTGGAGCCCCATGGAAAATTACAGAAAATATGATCAAGAATTTCAATATTTCTGTTGTTGTAGAAGGATCAATGGGCAAATCCAAAGATGATAACACAAGTAATAAAAAAATATCTAAATTTAAATAATAAACTTATCATTATTTAGTATATTCCGATGACCCATATGAAATCCCTAAGAAAATGGAAATTTATCATATTATCAATTCAGAAATTCCTATGTCTATTGACACTATAATTCAAAGAATCATCAACAATAGAGGGAATTATATTGAAATCCAGAAGAAAAAGGAGCAGAAGCTCCAAAATTATTATAAGACAGAAGATTTCACAGTAAAAGAAGTCATATTGTCTGGAGAGGAAAAAACCAAAAATTAGGAATAAAATAAAAATTGAAAGAAAAAATACATTACAATTTTTATTTATAGGGGAGCTAAAATTCTTCTAAAATATTTTTTTTTTTTATGATTTATTAGTTTTCCATGAGATTTAATGATGTTTGCTTAATCTCCGATTAGTTTTGGGATCAGCTAAAAGATTATCGTCGCCTACATCAATATTTTCCTTTGAAATACTCTCAGTCATCAATTCTTTCAAAACGTTTTCTAAACCAAATGTATTAAGATCTGTAAGATTTTGGATAGTTTTATTTTCACATTTCCACTCTGAAGGCACAGAGAAGAATTCTTCTGAAAATTCAACATCTTTTAATTTTTCAATCACGTCGAAAAGAAAAGTTTTGCCATTTGAGTTCATTTCAATAAAATTAAGTTGTGACTTTTTATTGAAATAAGTGTAAATTGTTGAAGAAGGTTCCGAATTAATCATGGAAAATAAACCACTGATATCAAATTTTTTAAAACCTGAAGGAGTTTCTCCATTATAAAATGCAATAATTTTCCAGATATTAGCCATATCACTATTATTAAATGATCCCTGTAATAATTGTGGAGTTCGATAAATTTCACAATCTGTCGTTGGAGTGTGGTAATACAACTGATCTTCTTTCAAACTCAACAAGATTTCTGAAGCATTTATCAGAGTTTTGGTGTTGAATAAATCAACTAAAACTGTTGCTTTAAAACTACCATAATTAGAAGAATAATATAAATGAATGTTGAATGTGATTAAATCGTTTTGATATGTGATTGCAGTCTGCCAATTTTTTGGAAAGATGAGATTTGGTGATTTGAAATTTCCGAAAATATTGTCCCAAAGATTTGAGTTGGTTGGACAAATTAGAATAAAAAATAAGCCGATAAGCAATTGAAAACTAATATTCAATGATTTCATTTATGTTTTGATTAAAAAACACTTCTGATTTTAAAAAATTGTTTTTTTTAATTTAATCAATTTTTATTTAAAGAATTAAAAAAAATGATTAATTATTAAAATTTTTTCCAATTTTTTTTCTGAAAACAAATATTAATTGTGGGAGAATAAAGATTTTTGAAAAAAAAATTATTCAAATCGATTATTCGGTATGCTTATTTTCTTCTTTTGGTTTATGATGAGTAATATTGCGAAATATTACATTTTTTGGTTCTGTTTTTTGTTTCTCTATTTTTTTAAAATAAAAAAATAAAATTTTTTGGAATTAACCAACCTGTGTTTTCGAAATCTTCTCCTCCACTTTTGAATTTTCCATCTTTTTTGTACTGAAAATCAGAATTTTGCATTTGATCTGAGCTAAATAAATCATTTTCATCATCCGAAGAATCTTTTTCTTTTAAAATTTAACATAAAACATTAAAAGAAATTTTACGAATTAAATCAATAGGCTCTATGCATAAATTAATGGTTTGATCATAAAAATTCTTTAAATTTCAAGCTTTTTTAAAAAATAGCAAAAAAAGCATTTATATTACTTTTCCTTCTAATATCAAGCATCTTATTGCTGAATCTTTATCAACACAAAATTTCCATGAATTAAAATGTCTTTTATGGGAAGGTGTTGTCAAACAAACGAGATTGATTAAATTAATTTTCTCTTGAACTGTTTTCAAAATGAATTCTTTTAGTTCATTTTCCTTCACATTTGAGGGTATTTTATCCATAATAAATTTTATTTCTTGGTTTTTATCGTAATTTGATATAATTTCTTCAAGTTTATCCATTTTTTCTAAAACAACAATAGGAAAATAACTAAAAATGACCAGCTTCGTTTGAGTTTTTACTTCTTTTTTGAAAATTTTTCGACTTTTTCTCGAAATAATAATTTTTCTTCTCTTCTAATTGTTTCATCTCTTCATTCACACTATATTCAAGTGTAGCATCAAGTTCTATAAACAATTGTTTTCGATTTTTTTTAAAAAAAGACCTTTTTCATCATCAGCATCTTGTTCAGATCCGGCATATTTGGGTTTTTTATTTATTTCGTAAATACTTTGTGCTTCATTTTCTGAAGGAGATAATAGTTCTTCTTTTGGTGGAATTGATACTATTCCATTTACATTGTAATAAATATCTTTTTCATCATACCTTAAAATTTTCTATGTTAATTTTTTTTTTATTAAATAGAAACCAGCCTCCTAATTTGTCATATTTGAGCACATTATTTACTAATGAATTCTCGGATTCTTTCACATTATTGGATTGATCGGCTTTGTTGCATTGTTTTGAATTTGAATTATTCGCACTCATTTAATTTCGATTTAATTTTTTATGTAAAAATTTTAAAACATTAAAAAATTATATGGGTAAGCTCAAAAAAACATTAAAACATTATATGGATAAGCTCAAAAAAATTATTAAAAAAAAATTCTTTTTTAAGACTAAAGAAAATGAGATGTTTCAATAATATTTAAAATGGAATATTTTTTTATTTTAAAAAACATTTGATTTATATTTTTTTTATTAAAGTTGGTTTTAAGAATTTTTTTGTTGAGAAATTTCTTGCTTTTCGTTTTCCATTAAAATTTCTAAAATTTCTTTTACTGTCAACGAATCTGACTCGTTGGAATTATCTAATGATTGAGCATTTTGATCAAATCTTCTTGAAAATTCTTTTTCATCTGAGGAGTTCTCCTTCTTTCTTTTCATAAAGGAACTTATATTTTTTTCGTCTTTTTCTGGGATTCTACGTTTTTCAAACATAATATTTTTGAAATTTTTGCATTGTTGTTTAAGAACCAGAATATTTTCGTAAACTTTCAAAGAAAATGGAAATGATGGCTTTATTTCAAGATTATCAACTTTAAAGCAAAAAGCCTAAAAAAAATCAATATTCCTAAATTTAAAAAAAAAAAATTACATCATTGTAAAGCAGTACTCCGAATGTCATTATTAAATAACCATATAGTTGTTGAGGACGATATTCTTCCCATCCAATAGCAAGGCTAATCATCCATACAATAAACATTCTCATTGAGCAGATTGTTGATCGATGTGCAGCACTTGCAATTTTGGTTAGGTGGGTTCCATAATAATTAAAAGGCCCTATGCTAAAAGCTCCAGCCAAAACTCCTAAAAATAAGTATTTTGAATGCAAAAATTGATAGGATGCCACTAAAAAATTATCAGAAAAGCCGATTATAAAATTTGGAATCAAGAAAGAAATAATCAAAAAGATTCCAGCTACTAAACTGCCCCAAAAGCCTTCCCATCCAACAATATCTAGGATTTCTATATCATAACTCTTTAGAATAAACTCTTCATAAATAAACATAAAGGATAAGAGCAATTGTCCACAAATACATAAAATATTGCCCAATAATGGGTTTGGTGCACCTTATTATTTTATTCACTTATAAAAAAAAAAACATGCAAAAAAAAATAGAGACTTATTACTGAGAATTGATCAATATTCGATCTACCAACTTGTGCACATCCTTATAATTAAGAGAATACATAAAAGAAAAAAAAATATGGTAAACCTAACAAAATAAAAATCACCCCTGCATATTGATATAACTTAAATTGTTTCTTAAAAATCACAATGCTTATTAAGACTGAAAAAAAATTATATAATGTAACATCATAAGAAATGGCAAAAATTACATGTAAAAATGACCATAAAACTTTTCAACATTTGATGAACAGAAACATGTGTCTAAATTTAATATTAACAAGAATTTGTTAATTTCTTCAATAAAATTATTTATTTTCACATAAATCAAACCAATGCAATCCAATATTGTTGCGAGAACATCGCACATGCTTGGAAATATCAGCAGATAAACACAATAGACTTTTTTTTTCGGCATATCGATGATTAATTCATCTCTTGGCTCTTTTTTTTTGCTTGAATTAAATATCAATTTAAAAGGAAGAGCTAAAAACATTCCAAAAAACAAAGTAAACACTTGAAACCTGTTTTTAAAAATATTTTTTCAATATAAATAAGTTCATTCTTCTAAAGGAAAATTACAAAGGTTGATGATAATATGCCATTTGAATAAAAAAATCACAGTACCCAAAGTGTAGATTGACCCAAAAAATAATGCAAAAAAGGAGAAATATAAAAAATGTTTGAGATAATTGCTTTGAGTCTTCATTAAAATTTAATTAAGAGTGATTTTAGAAATTTAAAGAAAATTTTATCTGATTTTTTGAAATTTATTTAATTAAATAAAAAATTTTAGATGTTTAAATTCTTTTAGCCAAATAAGATATCAATCTGATCGACATCTTTCTTAGGTCTTGGTTCATTTTTCGACAAAAAATTGAAATCGAAAGCAAAGGCATTATTAGTTTTTTTCTCTTCCTCATCATTCTTCTAAAGGAAAATTACAAAGGTTGATGATAATATGCCATTTGATGGTTCGGAAGAGGAGCTTGTTGCAAGTTTTGAAATTTTCTGGCTG
>JFJP01037867.1_pt1 | contig 21780 bp, 16 predicted proteins | sample 431651 | NCBI WGS metagenome assembly JFJP01 (sample SAMN02602958, study PRJNA72255) | Microbial mat metagenome, whole genome shotgun sequencing project. | biome: fresh water; feature: sink hole; material: water; isolation source: purple microbial (photo- and chemosynthetic) mats found in...
TCTCAGGATATCCTGTCATGGCAGTATTAAAGACCACCTCCCCGGCAGCAGGGACAGGCGAACCAAATGAGAATCCATTATATATGGTTCCATCTTCCAGGGTCAATTTTACTTTCACTCTGTTTTTCATCATAGTATTATTCTATTTATCTAATTGCTGATACAGCTTTTTCTATCTGTTCCATCGCTTTAATAACTGTCTGGCGCGTTGTTGCAATATTCATCCTCATGAATCCTTCGCCTCCGGGACCAAAAGTCGAACCCTCATTCATACCAACACCAGCTTTGTTTACAAAAAAATTATGAAGCTCTTTACCTGTCATTCCAAATTTACGGCAATCAAGCCATATCATATATGTTGCTTCAGGCTGAACAGGAACGATTTCTGGTATCATTTTCCTGCAATATTCATTAACAAAATCGATGTTATGATCTATATAATCAAGCAAAGCTTCAAGCCATTTATGACCGTGAGTATATGCAGATATTGAGGCTGTTGTACCAAAAATATTTCCATTGCCAACATGAAGATTATCGACTGTCCTGTTAAACGCTTTTCGCACCACAGGATCAGGTATTATGACTGAAGATGTTGACATTCCTGCAAGGTTGAAAGTTTTACTTGGAGCAATGCATGTGATCGAATTTGCAGCAATTTTTTCTGAGAGCGTGGCAATTGGCGTGTGAATAAATCCTGGCAGAGTGAGGTCACAGTGTATTTCATCGGAAAGTAAAAGGATATTATTTTCCACACAGATATCTGCCAGCTTTTTCAGTTCATCAGGGGTCCAGACCCTTCCCACAGGATTATGAGGATTTGAAATTATAATCATTTTTGTTTTTGCGTCGATCCGGGTTATAAGTGAATCATAATCCATAATCCACCTGCCGTCAGATTCAATAAGCTGGTTGTAGATAAGACTCCGGCCATGGGACTCGACAGCAGAAAAGAATGGAAAATAAACAGGGGGCTGAACAATTATACTTTCGCCTGGTTGTGTGAAAGCTAGAGTACAAAAATTAAGAGCAGGAACGATCCCGGGGCAAAAGCTGATCCACTCTTTTTCTATTTTCCAGTTATGTTGTTCATATAGCCAGTTGATTATTGAAGAAAAATATTCCTCCGGCCGAAATGAATAGCCATATATTTCATGATCGAGTCGTTCCTGAAGTGACTTAACAATAAAGTCGGGTGTTTTGAAATCCATATCAGCAACCCACATCGGGATTACTTCTTTTACGCCGAATATTTCCTCCCTGAGATCATACTTTATTGAGTTTGTCCCCTCTCTTTTTACAGGTTCATCGAAATTCCAGGCCATCTAAAATGATATAAATTCAGGGGCCTAAAGATAAATAAAAATTGCAGATGTTGAGCGATTATGATCTGTTAACTGATAAGTACCTTGAGTAAGCCTGAGCCACGTGGGGATAAAGCTGAATTATTAAAATTATGACATAAAAAAGATCACTTCTCAAATTTTAGACACTTCATACCAATGGCAATGTTTATTTTCAATATTATTTATTACTTTTATGGGCAGTTTTTGAGTGTAATTTAAAATTTAAAATGATTTAAAATGAAAAAAATTATTGCAGGTTTTATACTTCCGATCCTGATACTAAGTTTCACCAGTTTAACTTCATGTAAGGATAAAGCTTCAGGGAAACAGCAGAAGGTGGTTGAGATGGAACAGATTAAAACAATCGAAAATGAGATTGAATCGAATGTATATCCTTTACCATCCTCAGCAGCTGTAATTAAAATGCTTACTGAGCTTGAAGTTGGATACATTATAGGGATTTCAAACCCGATTGAAAACACAAAAAAATATTTCAGCAGCACAACAAGAGCAGTTAACCTGGGTGTCTATGGAGCTGATCTTAGTTATGCAACACTTTATAATATGCAGCAGGAAGTAATTAACTACCTGGATGCAATTAGAGCACTCTCAAACGAACTCAATATGTCGAAAATATATAATGAGGAGTTATATGAAAACATCAAGAAGAATTATGATAACAGGGATGAACTGGTGAAAATACTAACAGGTGCATTCAATGATACATATTCATATTTAAGTGAAAACGATCAACAAGCTCTTGCACTTCTTGTAGTTGGTGGAGCCTGGGTTGAAGGGATGTTCCTGACAACTCATGTTTCTGAAGCAGCGTACCAGGTTTCAGGGATTTCAAGGGTTATGCTTGAGCAAAAGAAAAGCTTTGAACTGTTGCTTGAAATAACCCAGCCATATGCCAATGATCCAAGCATCAGTGATTTCCTGAAGTTACTTGAACCTGTAAAGAAAGTATATGAAGGAATTGGAACAAGCCTTACTGAGCAGAATATTAAGGATATAACAAAAACTATTGAGGCCGTAAGAAGCCAGCTTGTACAATAAGATATTCACTAATTACTGACCGCAAAGCATTTTACTTTGCGGTCTTTTTTTTTACTTGTTGTTATTATGAGGGAATCTGTATTACTTGCTCTGATTCACATTTTTGCAATTGTTTCGACTATAAATCCGGCAGGAATATCATCGAGAGGGAAGAAAATACTGCGCAGTTACCTCCGGAGATATCTGAACAGGGAGCTTGAAGAGGAATACTATTCTTTGTTTGAGAATAACCTTGAGTTCTATTCAAATGAACTTAAGAGTGTAGACAAAGCCGAACTTTCAGATGATGATTCCCTGATATCTTTCCAGATAACAAATATATGCCGGCAGATTAAGAAGGGATTATTCCTTGAGGAGAGAATGATAGTCTTTCTTCAGCTAATTGAATTTGCATTCGAAGATGGCATGATCACTGACCAGGAGAAGACTATCATAGATATTGTTTCAAGGACCTTCAATATTTCCAAAAAAGAATATGAAAATGCCACTGCTTTTATGATAGGCAGGTCGTATGATGAGGTATCGCCAGAGTGCATTCTGATCATTGAAAGTGATAATCCCCAGCATTCAGGAGCCAGTATTTATAAAAATTACGAAAACTGGAGGCATATCAGGATAAAAGGTTTCAAGGGACATCTCGTTGTTTTACATATAGAAAGTACCGGTACCCTCCTTTTTACCTATGATGGCCCCCAGGTCTTGTATTTTAAGGGGAGAGATATTATTGCATGCAGGCCATATCTGCTCGACAGGGGAGTAAATATAAAGGGGCAGGGTATAGAACCCATATACTATTCGAAGATTTATAAGAAGTTTGTATCGAGGAAATTTCCTGAAAAAATTTATTTTGAGGGGCATGATATTGAATTCCTTTTCAAGAATTCCGAAAACGGAATTCAAAAAATGAATTTCAAAGTTGAATCAGGAAACCTTATTGGGATTATGGGTGGAAGCGGTGTTGGGAAAACCACGATGCTTAATTTGCTGCATGGCAAAATTGCCCCTTCATCAGGTAACCTGTATATTAATGGTTATGATATAAATTCTGATGCTGAAGAGCTTAAAGGACTGATAGGTTATGTTCCACAGGATGATATGCTGATAGAGGAGCTTACAGTATATCAGAATCTTTATTTCAATGCCAGATTATGCTTTAGTGATTACAATGATGAACAGATAAGGAATACTGTCGAAAAGGTACTTCTGGATCTTGATCTTTATGACATTAAAGATCTGCAGGTTGGCGACATGATGAACAAAAAAGTCAGCGGGGGGCAAAGGAAACGACTGAATATTGGCCTTGAACTTTTACGCGAGCCAGTAGTACTTTTTATTGATGAACCAACATCCGGATTATCCTCTTTCGACTCTGAAAAGGTAATGAGCCTGCTAAGAAATCAGGCGTTAAGCGGGAAGCTGGTTTTTGCAATAATTCATCAGCCTTCGTCAGATATAATCAAGATGTTCGATAAGCTCTGGCTACTTGACAAGGGTGGTTATATGATCTATGATGGCGACCCTGTGGAAGCTCTTGTCTATTTCAAGACAGAAACATCGCAGGCTAATGCTGCTGAAAGTGAATGCCCCAACTGTGGAAATGTTGAAACAGATAATATCCTGCATATTATTGAGGTTAAGGTAATTGATAATTCAGGTTACCCCGGAAAAGAGAGACAGGTAAGCCCACGGGAGTGGTATGAGAAATATAAAAAGAAAATGATGCCTGTATTAACAGGTAAACCGCAAAAAACAATTATCCCTCCAAGTAACTTCAGTGTTCCGAAAAAGATTGAACAGATTAAAACTTTCATCAGAAGAAACCTTACAAGAAAACTCGCCGATCGTCAATATATGACTATCAACCTTCTCGAGGCTCCTTTACTTGCATTTATTCTTGGGTATATAACTAAATTCAGTGAGAATGGGGGATATAGTTTTGCAGATAATAAAAACTATCCGGTATTTCTCTTTATGGCAGTTATTGTTGCTCTATTTATTGGATTAACTGTAAGTGCAGAAGAAATATTCAGGGACAGAAAAATACTTGAAAGAGAGAAGTTTTTGAATCTAAGTAGATTAAGTTACCTGGTCTCAAAAATAAACTTCCTTTTTGCATTATCGGCAATACAATCATTATCCTTTGTAATCGTTGCTAACTCAATACTTGAAGTACGGGGTATGCTTTTTCAGCAATGGCTGATCCTCTTTTCTACTGCCTGTTTCGGCAATCTGCTCGGATTGAATATATCAGCTGGTATGCGCACTGCAGTCAGTATATATATTCTTATTCCTCTAATACTGGTACCTCAGTTGCTTCTGGGAGGTGCAATGATAAGATTTGATGAGCTTCACAAATCTATCAGCAGGAAAATTTATGTTCCGGTTGTTGGTGATATTATGGTTACGCGCTGGGCATACGAAGCGATGAGTGTTGAACAGTTTAAGAGTAACAGGTTTGAAAAGCCTTTCTTTCATTATGATATGGAAATAAGTCAGAACGACTGGTATGCTACTTTTCTGCTCCCTGCACTGAAGGTTAAGATCAATGAATGCCTTGCGGCAGGACAAAAACCAGAGTATCTTGAGCAGGCTGAAGATAACTTTGAAAAGGTAAATTATCATATTGATGATCTTGCTGAAATATCTGGCGTTAACCCGGGAAAGTGGATCAGTGATCTGAATTACCAGAAGTTCAATGAATCTGTTGGTAATCAGGCAAAAATGTATCTTGATAGTCTGAGGACATTATTCAGATTAAAAAGCCGCCAGACATCGTTTAAGCGTGATTCGTTATTTAAGGCAATAGCCGGTAAAGTGGGAGAGGATAAATTTATTGAAATGAGGGCTAAAGATTATAATGAAAATCTTGCTAATTTTGTTCTTAACAGATTAAGTACTAATAAAATATATGATGCAGATGACAGGCTTATTCAAAAAGCTGATCCTGTTTTCATGCTTCCGGGTTCAAAATATGGGAGAGCTCATTTTTTTGCTCCATTTAAACAGATTGGAAATCTTAAGATCGGGACTTTGGTTTTTAATGTTTTTGTGATCTGGCTGATGGTATTTTTACTGTTTGTAACTTTGTACTATAACATCCTGAAGAGGTTTATAGCGTTTCTCGAATCTCTTAAATTGCCAATATTAAGAAAGTTCGGGAGAGAGTTGCTTCAGTTCTAGAAACGGTATGCTTGTGCACTCAAACAGGTACCTTATTTTCTGAACATCCTCTCAGGTATATTGCTTGAGTAAAGAGGTGATGATAAATATATTAGGTTGGATCACAGTGTATGGGAGCAGTGAGAATTGAAGAAAGAATCTGTTTAAGGGAAAATTATTTGAGATATGAGCAGAGTACAGCCAAAAAAGAGCCTTGGACAACATTTTCTTAAAGATCTGAGTATTGCCCGAAAAATTGCCGGTACTTTAACAGGCAAGGGATATGAATCTGTTTTAGAAATTGGTCCGGGGATGGGTGTACTGACCGGATACCTAACAGAGAGAAAATTTCCTGATTTCAGGGTTATTGAAATAGATAATGAATCAGTTCATTATCTTCAGATTCACTTTCCGGAACTGAAAAGTATTATAAGGGGCGATTTTCTTTCAATGGATCTGGACTCGGAATTTGGTGGTAAAATGGCGATTATAGGTAATTTCCCGTATAATATTTCCACACAGATTTTATTTAAAGCTTTGAAGCACCGCGACAAGGTGGTTGAGATCTGTGGAATGTTGCAGAAGGAGGTTGCTGAAAGGATTTGTGCGGGGCCCGGATCTAAAACCTATGGCATTCTCAGTGTTCTTCTCCAGGCATATTACAGAACGGAATATCTTTTTACTGTTCCGGAACATGTTTTCTCCCCGCCTCCGAAAGTAAAATCAGGGGTGATAAGGTTAACAAGAAATAGTATACAGAACCTGGGGTGTGACGAGATTTTGTTTTTCAGAGTAGTTAAAGCATGTTTTAACCAGCGGAGGAAAACGTTAAGAAATTCTGTAAGAGCAGCATTTGAACTCAGGCGTGACGATTATCCTGAATTTGGCCTGCGACCTGAACAATTATCTGTTGATCAGTTTATTCAACTAACTAATTGGATAGATGAGAACAGGTTGATTTCAGAATGAAAATCCAATTGCTTCAACCGGATTCATCTTTGCTGCAGTGTAAGCAGGGGCATAACCTGCAACCACACCAATAATCCCGGAAATAAATATGGCGAGGAACATATTTGCCAGTGTCAGGTAAATATTCAGATCATATAAATAGTTTATTACCAGAGTGCCAATAAATATCATTAATATTCCTAATAATCCGCCAATCAATGAAAGTAGAATTGACTCAACCAGGAACTGCTGCAGGATAAAAAATTTCTTAGCTCCAAGGGCTTTCTGGATACCTATAATATTTGTTCTTTCTCTTACTGAAACAAACATAATATTAGCTATCCCGAAACCTCCCACAAGTATTGCAAATCCGCCAATAACCCAGCCACCAATATTAATGCCGACAAAAACGGCATCGAATCCCTGTGTCAGCATGCTTGTACGGTTGACTGAAAAATTGTCTTCCTCATCAGGTTGAAGTCTTCGTGCCGCCCTCATAATCATTGTAGCTTCATCACTTAATTCCTGGGTCACCACTCCATTCCTGGCCTTTATCATAAGTCCTGCATCAAGGAAATTATTACGCATATTGATAAAGCTTCTGCCAAAATTAAAGGGTACAACTATTTTATCATCAAGGGGATCGTTTATTCCTCCGGTACCTTCCTTTTTAAAAAGGCCTATAATATATGTTTTTTTCCCGGAAAGAGTCACCTCTTTTCCCACGGGATCAGTTTTATCAAATAATCTCTCAGCTAATTCTGCCCCCACAATAGCAACATTTTTCCCCGAGGCAGACTCCTCCGGTGAGAAATAACGTCCATTCTCAATTTCAAATGTTCTAAGGTTCTCAAATTCATGAGTAGTTGCAAGGACTGTAACATCGCTGGCAAGGTTCTTTTTGTATTTAACCTGTTTAGGTTGTCTTACCGAATAGCAGACTGACGATGCCTTAACAGATCTGGTCTGGATAGCATGAAAATCCTCTTTTGAAACAACCGGCCACTTTATTATATCCCACCATGCAAGATTGGGATCAAATGACCATGGCCATTTTTCAACATATATTACATTATCCCCCATAGAAGATATGCTGTCACGGATAGATTTTTCCATCCAGTCGAGTACAGTGAATACCGAGATTATGGAAAAAATTCCTATCGTAATGCCAAAAAGCGAAAGAAAAGTCCTTAATTTATTGACAATTACTGATTTAAAGGCAAAAATAAACCCTTCTTTTAAAAGCCTGAAAAACATCTTTCTATTCTGATAATATTTTATTGAGGGTCAAATATACGAAAATCATTTATTGGGGGCATAATCACATGATACATATTTCTTGTACGATTCAGTTGTATCAAATCATTGTATTGCCTTAGTTGTGTTTATAAATAAAAAATGAATATAATCATATATAATAATGTATTGGGGATAATAAAAAAATATCTATTTTTAACCGCCTTAAGGTATTTCCAAAGACGATCGTAAATATCATACAATGAGTGACAAAAGAATTCACAGTGCTCTGATATCAGTTTTCTATAAAGATGGATTAGCTGATATTGTGAAATTACTAAATAAACTTGGGGTTAAGATCTATTCGACAGGAGGCACTTACAGCTTCATAACAGAACTTGGTATTGAAGCTGAGAAGGTAGAAGATCTTACAACTTTTCCTTCTATTCTTGGCGGAAGGGTCAAAACTCTACATCCTTCTGTGTTTGGGGGAATTCTTGCCAGACGGGATAATAATGAGGATCTTGTGCAACTGGCTAAATATAAAATACCGGAGATTGACCTGGTTATAGTCGACCTATATCCGTTCGAAGATACTGTTAGAGCTGTTGCTGGTGAAGATGAGATAATTGAAAAGATTGATATAGGAGGTATTTCACTTATCAGGGCAGCAGCAAAAAACTATAATGATGTTCTTGTTGTTTCGGGAAGAGAGCAATATCCTGATCTTCTTGCACTCCTGAGCGAACAGAAGGGTATTACATCAGTAAAAGAGAGACGACACTACGCCGCGATAGCCTTTCAGAAATCCTCACATTATGATTCTGCAATATTCAGTTATTTTAACAGACAGGAGGATATTCCGGCTTTCAAGGTTAGTATAAATTCTTCATACCCTTTACGTTATGGAGAAAATCCTCATCAGAAGGGAATTTTTTACGGAGACCCTTCACTGATTTTTGACAAGCTTCACGGTAAGGAGCTGTCATATAATAACCTGCTGGATCTTGATGCAGCGCTGAATCTTATTGATGAGTTTACTGCAAATACCTATGTAATAATCAAACATAACAATGCCTGTGGAGTTGCTTCAAGGCCGGCTCCTCTGGATGCATGGAAAGATGCTCTGGCATGTGATCCTTTATCTGCTTATGGAGGAGTTATTGTTACTAATACATTTGTTGATGACACTACAGCGGCAGAGATAGATAAAATATTCTTCGAGATAATTATTGCCCCTGGGTTTTCCGGATCGTCACTTGATGTACTTAAACAAAAGAAGAACAGGATAATACTGCAGCGTAAACAGGCAGTTAAAAGCGGATATGGATACAGGTCCTTGCTTAATGGTGTACTCTGGCAGCAGAGGGATAACAGTACAGAATCAGCAGGTGATATGAAACCAGTAACAAAACGGGTACCTCAGCCTGCAGAAATCGATGATTTGGTATTTGCAAATATTATTGTCAAGCATAGTAAGTCGAATGCAATAGTTATTGCTAAGAACAGCCAGTTATTAGCCAGTGGTATCGGACAGACATCAAGGGTAGATGCATTAAAACAGGCTATAGAAAAAGCAAAATCATTTGGTTTCGACCTTAAGGATGCTGTTCTGGCCTCTGATGCTTTTTTCCCTTTTGCCGACAGCGTGGAAATAGCTCATAAAGCCGGCATAATTTCAATAATACAACCAGGAGGATCAGTTAGAGATCAGGATTCGATAGACTATTGCTCCTCAAATAACATAGCAATGGTATTTACGGGAATCAGACATTTTAAACATTAAAATATTATAAATAAACATTCTGATAAATGGGACTATTTTCGTTTTTAACACAGGAGATTGCGATCGACCTGGGCACTGCAAACACTATTATAATACATAATGATAAAGTTGTTGTTGATGAGCCATCGATAGTGGCAATCGATAAAACCACCGGGAAACTGATAGCTATTGGTGAGCAGGCAAGACAAATGCATGGCAAAACGCATGAAAACATTAAGACAATCAGGCCTTTACGTGATGGTGTTATCGCCGATTTCAATGCTGCTGAACTTATGATAAGGGGAATGATCAAGCTGATCAATAAAGGTCCCCGGCTTTTCTCACCTTCACTCAAAATGGTTGTCTGTATCCCTTCCGGAAGTACTGAAGTGGAAATCCGTGCAGTGCGCGATTCTTCCGAACATGCAGGAGGACGTGATGTTTATATGATTTATGAACCTATGGCTGCCGCAATTGGTATCGGACTTGATGTTGAAGCGCCTGAAGGATGCATGGTTGTGGATATTGGGGGAGGAACCACCGAGATAGCTGTAATTGCCCTTGGTGGAATTGTATGTAATAAATCAATAAGAATTGCTGGTGATGGATTTACTGCTGATATACAGGCTTATATGCGTCATCAGCATAATATTAAAATCGGAGAACGGACTGCCGAAGATATTAAAATTGGAGTAGGTGCCGCTCTTCCTGATATTGAAGATCCACCTGCCGATTATGTTGTGAGAGGTCCAAATATTATGACTGCTCTCCCTATTGAAATACCTATTTCTTATCAGGAAATTGCCTATTGCCTCGATAAATCATTATCAAAAGTTGAGGCGGCTCTTTTGAGCGTACTTGAACAGACACCCCCTGAACTTTATGCTGATATTGTTAACAAAGGAATATATCTGGCCGGAGGTGGTGCCTTGCTGAGAGGTCTCGACAAGAGACTGACGGATAAGATTAATATTAACTTCAATGTAGTTGAGGATCCCCTGCATGCAGTTGCCAGAGGTACAGGTGTTGCACTCAAAAATGTTGATAAATTTCAATTTCTAATGAGATAACTCAACAGTTTGAATGAGGAGTCTGCTAAATTTTCTTGCTAGATATAATAACCTTATCATTTTTCTTTTTCTGGAAGGTATTGCAATCTATATGCTTGCATCTGGGAATACTTATCATAACACCAGGATCGTAAATGGTATAAGGGGCATTACATATGGTATAGACAGGAAAATTAATAACACACGCACATATCTGAATCTTCGCCAGATAAATGAAACCCTTGCCAATGAAAATATCGCTTTAAAGAATTCAATAAGTCGCCTGGTGAAGAAGGAGAATTCACTTTTTTTTTCTGTCAGTGATTCTGTTTATCAGCAGCAATATGTCCATACCTCAGCTGAAGTAATTGGCAATTCAATAAACAGGCAAAAAAACTTTTTTACTCTTGATAAGGGAAGAAATCAGGGTATCAGCGTGGAAATGGCTGTTGCGTCAGGTGACGGTGTTGCAGGAGTAATTGTAGGTTGTTCAGAGAATTTTTCAGTTGCGATGTCGCTCCTTAACCTCGATTTCAAACTAAGTGCAAGGATAAAATCAAACGGATATTTCGGTTCACTTAGTTGGGATGGAAGGGATTACCGGCATGTTGTTTTAAGTGAGATCCCGCAGCACGTTAACATAAATATCGGTGATACAATTGAAACAACAGGTTATTCTGCAATATTTCCCGAAGGAATGATTGTTGGAATTGTAGACGATTTTGAAAAAACAGGGGGTGATTTTTATAAAATAAGTGTTTTATTGGTTGCCGACTTTAAAAAGATCCATTTTGTCGATATAATTGGCAACTTGAAAAAAACAGAACAGCTTAAACTTGAAAAAGAATTTCAATGATTAACTCAGTTTTAAGATATGGTCTGATTTTTATTCTGCTTATCCTGCTGCAGGTGCTGATATTTAATAATATACAGTTCAGCGGGTACATAAATCCGTATGTTTACATAATGTTTATACTGCTTCTTCCAGTTGAGATACCTTCCTGGTTATTACTTCTGTTATCGTTCGTCACAGGCCTTGTTATTGATTTCTTTTCAGGTACTCCAGGCATGCATTCATCAGCTTCCCTGCTGGCAGGGTTTGTTCGGCCTTATATATTAAGAGTCATATCCCCCAGGGATGGATATGAAGCAAATGCCGATCCCTCCATGCTGAAATATGGTTTCAGGTGGTTTCTATCATATTCTTTGTTAATTGTAATTATACATCATACGGCACTTTTCTATCTTGAAGTATTCCGGTTCGCAGATTTCTTCATAACGATGCTGAGAGTTATTTTGAGTTCACTGTTTTCTTTGACTTTTATTCTTCTTATTGAGTTTTACAGAAAAGGGAAATAACCAATAAGATCATGAAAGATGCATTCATCAATAGAAAATATATTATCATGGCACTTCTTGTGCTTGCATCTTTTGGATTACTAACCAGGCTCTTCATAATTCAGATAGTAAAAGATACATACAGGTTATCGGCTGAAAATAATGTGCTGAGATATGTTACACAGTATCCTGCCCGGGGAATTATTTATGATAGAAACAGGAAGCCAATAGTTCTTAACCAGGCAGCCTATGATTTGATGGTTATCCCCGCTCAGACAACAAAAATTGACACAGCAGAGTTCTGCAACCTCCTTGGTATTACCAAAGATCTTTTCAAAGAACGGATGCGATCTGCTCTAAATTATTCTCGGAGAGCCCCTTCAGTATTCCTGAAACAAATCTCAAGCGAAAACTATGCGAGATTACAGGAGAAGATGTTTCTCTATTCAGGATTCTATGTTCAGCCAAGAACACTCCGCAAGTATTCCAGACCATCAGCTGCACACATTCTTGGTTATGTTAGCGAGGTTGATGATGGAACAATCAGGAAGGATCCCTATTATAAGTCAGGAGATTATATAGGTAAGCTTGGAATAGAGGAAGCATACGAGAAGGATCTCAGGGGAAGAAGAGGTGTAAAAATATTTCTTGTTGATGTCTATAGTCGCATTAAGGGATCATATGAAGAAGGCAGGTTAGATACAGTTGCTGTTCAGGGATCGGATATCGTTTCATCAATCGACATTGACCTTCAGTGTTACGGCGAGATGCTGATGAAGAACAAAATCGGCAGTGTTGTTGCCATAGAGCCAAAAACCGGCGAAGTTCTTTCACTGGTATCATCTCCGGGCTACGACCCCGACCTACTCGTAGGAAGAGTCAGGTCAGAAAATTATTCAAATCTTTCGGCTGATACCATTAAACCATTATTTAACAGGGCTTTAATGGCTTCCTATCCTCCCGGTTCAACTTTTAAACCGATAATTGGACTTATTGCCCTTCAGGAAAAGGTTACATTGCCAGGAACTGAGTTTGGCTGCAATAATGGTTACCTTTTCGTGGCCTGTCATTCACATCAGACACCGCTGGACCTGAAAGGGGCAATAATGATTTCTTGCAATTCATATTTCTGCCAGACTTTCAGAAGAGTTCTTGAAAATCCGAAATATCCTTCTATAGCATCTGCTTTTGAAAAATGGAGAGGCTACCTCGATGAGTTTAACTTTGGAAAAAAACTGGGAACTGATTTTGTAAATGAACTGCCAGGTTTTATACCGGTTACCAGTTATTATGACAAATATTATGGCAAGGGCAGGTGGAAAGCACTTAATATTATTTCAATGGGAATTGGCCAGGGGGAGATACTGACAACACCTCTCCAAATGGCTAATATGACTGCTGCTATTGCGAACAGAGGTTACTTTTATACCCCTCATATTGTAAAGGCAATAGGATCTGAAGGCAACATTAAGGAGAGGTTTACTACAAAACACATAATAAATATAGATTCAGCAAACTTTGAGGAAATCATCCTTGGTATGGAAGCCGCAGTTAATGGGGGAGCCGGCAAAACAGGCGGAATAGCTGCCTTAAAAGACATAATTGTTTGTGGAAAGACAGGTACTGCCCAGAACCCGCATGGAAAAGATCACTCAGTTTTTATTGCGTTTGCTCCTAAGGATGATCCGAAGATTGCAATAGCTGTATATGTTGAAAATGCCGGGTTCGGTGCCACATATGCTGCACCAGTGGCAAGCCTTATGATAGAAAGGTATCTTAAAGGAGAAATTACAAACAAATACCAGGAGCAAAGAATGTTAGAACTTAATCTGGTAAATAAAACCACAGAAAGTGAAGCGCAGCATTAATATATGGAACGGACTTGACAAGCAGACGATCCTCTTGTTTTTACTCATGATTACAATGGGATGGTTTAATATCTATGCCGCTGTATTTAATGAAGAAAGAACAGGTATACTGGACTTTACTCAACGATATGGGAAACAGTTCATCTGGATTATTGCGTCACTTGTTCTGGCAATATTTGTAGTTATTATTGACAACAGATTCTATTTCTTTTTCTCCTGGTTCATTTATGGCGGCTTAATGTTACTTCTTATACTGGTAATTATTGTCGGAACTGAGATAAACGGTGCAAGATCGTGGTTTATACTTGGTGGGCTGAGCCTTCAGCCATCAGAGTTTGCAAAATTTGGTACTGCTTTAGCTCTTGCGGGTTATTTGAATACACAAAGACAGGATCTGACAAAACCAGGAGTGATTTTACCTGCACTTGGAATAATACTTCTTCCTGCTTTTCTGACTGCTCTCCAGCCTGATATGGGATCAAGCATAGTATACTTCGGACTGTTTATCGTTCTGTTCAGGGAAGGAATGAGTCCTTATGTATTTGTTTCAGGATTACTGATGGTGATTCTTTTCTTCCTTACACTTCTTATAGACAATCTGTATCTTACTCTAGCTCTTATTGTTATTGCATTTCTCCTGGTATGGATTACTACCAGAAAGTGGAAGTTGTGCCTGATAGGATCAGGAGTATTTATTTTAATTGGAGGGCTATTATATGTCCTTGATCATTATGTCCTTAAAACAATTGGAAATGAACTGGTCATTTTTATTACAGTTATTCTTTCAGGAGCAGTTTATTCATACTATATATATTTAAAAAGAGCAATCCCAATATTGATAATCTATCTTTTTCTTGTAGGTAGTATTCTGTTCATAAATTCGGTTGACTATTCTTTTAACAATCTGCTTAAACCACATCAGAAGGAAAGGGTCAGTATTATGATGGGTTTCAAATCTGATCCTCATGGAACAGGGTATAACGTCAACCAGTCAATAATATCTATTGGATCCGGAGGATTTTCTGGAAAGGGATATTTGCAAGGGACCCAGACTAAATTCAAATTTGTTCCTGCACAAAGTACCGACTTTATATTTTGTACTGTTGGTGAAGAGTGGGGATTTTTAGGCTCGTTTACAGTAATAGGAATGTATCTCTTTCTGATGTTACGTCTTATTTTTCTTGCCGAGAGACAGCGATCGGTATTTTCAAGGATTTATGGTTATGGTGTTGTTTCAATTCTGTTTACCCATTTCTTTATTAATATAGGTATGGCAATCGGTCTGGTACCTGTTATAGGTATTCCTTTGCCATTTTTTAGTTACGGTGGCAGCTCGCTGTGGGGATTTACTATTCTGCTCTTCATATTTCTCAGGCTTGATGCCAGCCGTACCGAATATCTTGTCTGATCAGAATGGGATAGTTATCCTGTGAGAGATTTCAATACCAAAATCCTTTTCAACATAATCGATTAGTTGAGGAAAAAATTCCATAAAATCATCCTGAAGGGAATAGTAGTTCTTTTTAAGTGCTCTCATTGCAAAACTTGTTTCATTAGGAAGGGTTGAGCGCTTGCTTAAAGTATTAAGAACATGTCGAATTCCGCTCATTGTCTGGTACGACTCAATCCAGTTGTTAATAATAAAGAATGGCATCATTTCCCTTACATTTTCCGGCATTATTTCATAATTATTCACAAGAGCCCTGTAAAAATTATATGTAACACTCTCGAGGGGTCTTCTTGAAAAAAAATCCCATTCCTTAGTAAGAAAATGATCATAAAGTATGTCAGTTATTACACCTGAGTATTTATGATATTTGCGGGTAAAAAAAATTTTACTGCGGTGCACAACAGGATGTCGGTCAGTGAACCCATCAATATGCCTGTGCAGGATGATACCTTTTCTGATAAGATCGGGATACTTAAGATAATCCCGTCCTTTTACATAATCACCTATGTAATTACCAATGATTATTTTATCAGAATCACCTGAAAGATATATGTGAGCTAACACATTCATAAGATGATATAATAGTACAAAGAATTTGCCATATACATTATATTAAGGAAAACATTTTCTTTAACATGTTTTCATCAAATCAGAAGACTTAGGTCAAATTATTGTAATTCAGATATATATAGTGATAAAACAAGCTTTTTAAAAAAAACATGAAATTCGCGGGATTTCGAATCGCAAATCATAAATTTGTTGATCATTAACAGTAAGGAAATACTTTGCAACGTTAAAAATTCAAAACTAAGGAGGATTTATGATAAAGAAAAATGTAATCATAATTGGCGCAGCAGGACGTGATTTTCATAATTTTAATACTTGTTTCAGAGATAATGAATCTTATAATGTTGTTGCATTTACGGCAGCACAGATTCCTGATATTGACGGGAGAAAATATCCTAAAGAACTTGCAGGAAAGCTTTATCCTCAGGGTATTCCCATTTTTGCAGAGGAAAATCTTCCGGAGCTTATAAAAAAATATAATGTTAATGATTGTATATTTTCATACAGTGATGTAACATATCACAAGGTGATGTCGGTAAGTGCAATAGTCAATGCTGCCGGGGCAAATTTTGTTCTACTGGGGCCTTCAGATACAATGGTGAAAAGTACTAAACCGGTTATAGCTGTTGGAGCTATTAGGACAGGTTGTGGTAAGAGCCAGACATCAAGGAGAGTTATTGAACTTCTTATGGAAAGAGGATTGAAAGTAGTTGCTGTAAGACACCCGATGCCGTATGGTGACCTTAATATCCAGAAGGTTCAGCGATTTGCTGAAGTAAAAGATCTGGCAAAACATAAATGTACTGTTGAGGAAATGGAGGAGTACGAACCTCATGTTGTCAGAGGTAATGTTATTTATGCCGGGGTTGATTATGAAGCGATTCTGCGTGCTGCAGAAAAAGATCCTTCAGGATGCGATGTAATACTCTGGGATGGCGGAAATAATGATTTCCCTTTTTATAAACCTGATCTGATGATTACAGTTACTGATCCTCATCGTGCCGGACATGAGCTCAGATACTATCCTGGTGAAGTCACCCTGCGTATTGCTGATGTGGTTGTTATAAATAAGATGGATAGTGCTTCGCCTGAGGCAATACAGATTGTAAGGGAAAGTATTGAAAGTGTAAATCCTAAGTCAATTGTTGTTGATGGCGCTTCTCCAATTAAGGTTGATGATCCCTCTTTAATAAGAGGCAAAAGAGTCCTGGTTGTTGAAGACGGTCCTACACTTACTCATGGCGAAATGAAACTGGGTGCCGGAGTTGTTGCTGCCCGTAAATTTGGTGCTTCAGAGTTAGTTGACCCGCGTCCTTTTACTGTTGGCCGGCTTAGCGAAACATTCAGATTGTATCCTAATATCGGAACCCTGTTGCCTGCAATGGGATATGGAGAACAGCAGCTGAAAGATCTTGAGACTACTATAAATAATACTGATTGTGATAGCGTAATAGTTGCTACTCCAATTGACCTTAACAGAATTATTAAGATCAGGAAACCTAATACCCGCGTATATTACGATCTGCAGGAGATAGGTGAACCTAATCTTTCTCAGGTCATTGATGATTTTGTTATTAAGCACAAGCTCAGATCTGCAAAAAAATAAAATTCACAGGACTGTACCTGAAGTTATTTCAGTCCCTCACGTTAACTAATGGAGGAATAGTAACTACAGTTAAACAAATAAGTCCATTAGGGACGATCTAAATTCGAAATAATAAGAGGCCGTCTCATAACATAATCGAGACGGTTTTTTTATTTTAGCTTCAACATTTTAAGACTTTTAGCAGGTGTGCGGCAAACCTGAAAAGGCGCGACCCTCGCACTTTTTGTTGGTGCCAATATGGCCCCGTATCCGCGGACAAAAAGGATGAGGTTATCTTTTCCGGATTCCTTTTCTTTGTTTCATTTCTTTTGGAGCAGTAAAAGAACCGGACAAAGCGGAGTTCGGCGAAGCAAATGGAAATATAAAATAGAAGGTGTCCTTATGAGACACCCTTATTATTTTTACTCCTGGCATTTACCGGAGGATATAAAATTGTTATTGTTCAGGAGCTTAGCAAAGATCAGAATATGAGTCCTTTTACTGCATATTATTCTCTGCTGCCTTACTCTGATTATGATTAAGAAGAAGCCAATATTGTGTACGGCTACTTCAAACGTTCCTTTATCTTTTTTGCAGATTCTTCAAAACCCGGTTTGTTAAGAAGTGCAAACATGTTGGCTTTATACGCTTCAACACCCGGCTGATCGAATGGATTGACATCAAGAATATATCCGCTTATAGCGCAGGCTAATTCAAAGAAATAAATCAATTGACCTGTATAATACTCATTGAGTGAAGGAATTGTTATAGTGATTATTGGAACATTACCATCATTATGTGCAAGGGTTGTTCCTGTTTCAGCGTTGTGGTTTACCTCTGAAAGTCTCTTCCCTGCAAGATAATTAAGCTGATCAGAGTCAATCTTTTCAGGTGGTATAGTGAGTTTTTTCCCCGGATCCTTCACTGAAATCATTGTTTCGAAAAGGATTCGCTGCCCATCCTGAATATACTGACCCAGTGAATGGAGATCAGTAGTCATATCTACTGATGCCGGGAATATTCCTTTTCCGTCTTTTCCCTCGCTCTCACCATATAATTGTTTCCACCATTCAGCTAAGAAATGGAGTTTGGGCGTGAATCCAACCATAATCTCTATTGACTTACCGCTTTGAAGGATAAGATTTCTGGCTGCCGCATAAAGAAGTGATGGGTTTGTTGCGGCATTCTTGTTAGATCTGGTTAATTCTTCCATGGCTTTGGCTCCTTTAACAAGGCTTCTGATATCAATTCCGCTAATTGCTATTGGAAGCAGTCCTACCGGCGTTAGAACAGAGTATCGGCCTCCTATGTTGTCAGGTATCACAAAGGTTTCATAACCATTTGTTTCAGCCATGGCCCGGAGTGCTCCCTTTTTTGCATCGGTTATTGCAATTATCCTGTCGGCAGCAACAGCTTTTCCAACCTTTCTCTCCAGGTGATCTTTCAGGATCCTGAAAGCGATAGCAGGTTCTGTTGTAGTCCCTGATTTTGAGATCACAACGATGGAGTATTCTCTTCCATCAAGTATTTCGAGAAGGTCAGATAAATAATCTTCGCAGATATTCTGTCCGGCGAAAATTATATCATGATGCTTTTTCTTCAGCAGGGGTGTGAATGAATGAGAAAGAGCTTCAATGACAGCCCTTGAACCGAGGTAAGATCCTCCTATTCCAATCACAACTGTTGTGTCAGACACAGACCTCAGATGACTTGCTGTTTTCTCTATTTTATCAAATTGGGTAACGATATCATCGGGAAGGGAAAGCCAGCCGAGGAAATCATTTCCCTGACCAGTACCGGAATTAAGTGTATCCAGGTGTCGCACCGACTGTTGAGCAACAGCAATAATCTCTTCAAAAGAGATAAAACCACTGGCATTTTTCAGATTTATGCTTAAATTTTCCTTCATATTACTTAACCATTTTTAAGAACAATTTTTCAGGGATTTAATAGTTATGCAAAGTTAATAAAAAAGCCGTCGGAAGAAAACCGGCGGCATGTAATAAAGTGGAATATATATAGATCAGAACCTATCTTTTATGAATTCCGCCTGCACTCGAGGAATGTGCATCGACATATTTGGGATTGCCCTTATAATTAATATCACCTGCACTTGATGCCCTTGCTGTAATTTTTTCCGACACATAAATATCGGCACTTCCTGCACTCGACACAGAAATATCTGCTTCTTTTACCTTAAGATCATAAGCATTCAGATCACCTGCACTGCTCAGATCAGCATCAAGTTCACTGGCTTCTCCCGTAAGTGTCATATCACCGGAGCTGCTTATGTCTATATCTAATTCATTGACATATACTTCCAGCTTTATATCACCAGCACTGCTGGCTGATAGTCTGAGCCTGTCGCTTTTAACCGGACCTTCACCAATAACATCGCCTGCACTGCTTGTCCTTACAGAATTAATCTCTTTCATTGTAACGTATACTCTTTTCATTTCAGCATCACGGATATTAACATCTGTATATACGTTAAGTACTCCATCCCTGACTTCTGTAAGAATATATTCATGAAGATTCTCATCGGCCTCGACCGAAATAGCCTCATTATTACCCTGTTTCAGAAATACATCAATACCAGAACTCACTTTTACTCCGGCAAAGTATTCAGCTTTTCTTTCTTTAGTGGTTACATCACCTTTACCGTATACTGTTTTCCTAATCTGCCCCTGGGTGCATATGGAAATCCCAACAAGAATGACAGCAACAGTTAAAAATTTCAGATTTTTCATAATTATTCCTCTTTAATAGATTTCTTAACTCTAATTCAGTAAAAAGACAGGAAGAAAAATTATTTGTTGCATTTGATGAAAAATATTTTAAGTTTTTGGTGGATCAAACAGTAACTTATTAAAAGTGGCTGAAAGATTCCATATTGTAAGGGCTCAGTGCCACTTGAAGATCTTCAGTCCTGCTGTGAAAAAAATAACACCGGTTGACAATAGAATGATGATGGGTATTGCAACTTCAGGAAACCCTGCCCCTTCATTAAAAATACTCCTTATACCGTCAGTCAGCATTGTCAGGGGAAGATTTTTTATGAAAGGGAGACTCCAGTCCGGGAAATTCTGATAGCTGAAAAAGATGCCCGAGAGCACCATCATTGGAAATACCACGAAGTTAATAAGTCCGTTTCCAACCTCTGTATTTGAAGTGTGAGATGAAACAAATACTGCAATACCTGCAAATGCAAGATTCCCGGCAAGAAAGATCATTATAAGTGCAGAAATATCACCCTGTATAGTCATTTTAAAAGCAATCATTGCAAATAAGAAAAGAACAAGGGATTCAATGAAATTCATAGTAATCCTCACCATAATCAGGGCAATCAGGAAATATGATTTCTTCATTGGAGTAGCTACGAGTCTCCTTAATAATTTTTTAGACCGTTTTTCTATTATCCCATAGCTTATTCCCCACATGCACGACATCATAACTCCCATTGCAATGAGTCCAGGAACAAGAAAATCAATATACCGTGTGCCGGTAACCGTAAGAGGTTTTATTTCAGAATCGGAGTCAGCAGCAACAGGAACGCCTTCCCCAATAATATTAAAAAGTTTCAGATATGTAAGTTCCGCATCAGGATTCATAGGATCGAAATGGTATTCAACAGAACTTTCTGATCCTATCAGGATAACATTGATAGTACCTCTTTTTAAAAGCTTCATTGCCTCGTCCCATTTCATATTGTAAAAAAGAAAAACTGAATTACCCAGTTTTTCATCCCTGATTATATATTTCCAATTCCAGGTTTCTTTTTCTTCAGGACTGTTAGCGTCACAACTCTTTTGAAGAAAATCAGTCAGTATTGAGGTATCAGAGCTGGCATCGGATTTCGTTTCAGCAGATACTATGGCCACTTTTCTTATTACATCAGCTTTTTTTGTGAATGCCAGTCCCAGCCCAAGTGACATAAGTATTGGGAAGAGTATACCCCAGAAAAGTACTCCCGGTTCGCGGATGATCTCCCTGAACAAAGCTTTGGTTAGCTGCACAAGTTGGTTTAACCCGAACCATCTATTCATTTATCTTTCTTCCTGTTAGTGAAACAAACAAATCATCGAGTGTTTTACGATGACACTCCATATGCTTAAGGTTTATATTCCTCGATTTGAGGGAAGTCATAAATGCAGGCAGATCTGTTTCAAAATCTGACAGAATTACATAGCCTTTTTCTTTAGTTTCACCGGGGTGAACAATGAAAGGAAGACTGTTTGGATCGGATATTAAGTCTGAAAGGCTGTTATCTGCAGTAAATTCAACAATTTTTTCACCTGATTCATTTTCAAGTAGTTGCTGAAGAGTTCCTTCTCTGAGAATTAACCCGTTATCCATTATAATTATATAGTCACAAAGGTTCTCAGCTTCTTCCATATAATGTGTAGTCAATAT
>JFJP01020741.1_pt1 | contig 21777 bp, 17 predicted proteins | sample 431651 | NCBI WGS metagenome assembly JFJP01 (sample SAMN02602958, study PRJNA72255) | Microbial mat metagenome, whole genome shotgun sequencing project. | biome: fresh water; feature: sink hole; material: water; isolation source: purple microbial (photo- and chemosynthetic) mats found in...
GCTCTGACGAGTTGACCGAAAAGATCGGACTGGGGATTCCGGACTTTGGGACAGGCTCTACTTATGCGGCGCGCGGCCAGCGCCGCCGAGATCGAGACCGCCTGCCGCCGCGCCCGCGCCTGGGACTTCATCAGCGCCTCGCCGCAGGGCCTCGACACGCCGGTCGGCGAAGGCGGCTGGACCCTTTCGGGCGGCCAGCGCCAGCGCCTGGCCATCGCCCGCGTCCTGCTCGCCGACCCCGCCCTGCTCATCTTCGACGAAGCGACCAGCGCGCTCGACAGCCTGAGCGAGAAGCTCATCCAGGAGACGATCGAACGCGAACTGGGCGGCCGCACCGCCATCTTCATAGCCCACCGCCTCTCGACCGTGCGCAACTGCGACCGCATCATCGTCATCGACCAGGGGCGCGTCGCGCAGGACGGGCCCTACGCCAGCCTGGCCGACGCGCCCGGGCTGTTCCGCGACCTCGTCGCCGGCCAGCAGCTGCTGCCTGGGGATTCCTAGAGATTCTTGAAGCGGATGGTCGCGGCGCGCTGCGCCTTGACCAGTTGATCAAGAGCGCTGGCGGCGGCGCGCACCTCGCTGGCGGCCTCAGCGACGGCGGTGATCTGGCCGGCGACATTGCGCGAGTCGGCGACGATGGTGTTGAGTCCGTTGGCCGCTTCGGTCAGGCCACGGGCCATCTCGGCGGAGGTGGCGGACTGCTCCTCGACCGCAGCCGAGATCGACATGGCCGCCTGCCGGGCCACCGAGGTGCCTTCGCTGACCGCGGCGATGCGCGGCAGGAGGATATCGATGGTGCTGCGGATGTCGGCGGCCGAGGTCGCAGCCTGCTGGGCGAGCTGCTTGACCTCGCCGGCCACGACTGCAAAGCCACGACCCGCCGGACCGGCGCGGGCCGCCTCGATCGTGGCGTTGAGCGCCAGCAGGTTGGTCTTCGCGGCGATCCCGGCGATGCTCTCGGTTATTGCGACGATCGATGCGGTGGCGTCGGACACGGCCTTGGCGGCAGTCGCAGCGCTGTCCACCTGGCTGGCCATGCTCTGGCTGTTGGCCGCCACCTCACGTACGCAGGCCGACAGCTCCTCGGCCCCGGCGGTGACCGAATGCACCTGATCGAGGCCGCTGCCACCAGCACTGGCGACCGCCTCGGCTGCGGTCCGCGCGGCGCCGGCATTGCTGTCGAGCCGCCCGCTGGTCGCATCGAGGGAACGGGCGGCGGTATCGAGCGCTGCAGTGGCGGAGGCGATGTCCCCGACCGCGGCGCGCAACTGCCCGACCATACGCGCGAAGGCGCTGCCCAGTTCATCCTCGGAGCCACGAACCTCCGGCTTCACCCCGAGATCGCCTTCGGCGATCGCCGAGGCCGAGGCGCTCAGCCCGAGGAGGTACCGCTCGGCCGAAAGCAGATCGCGACCGAGATCGCCGAGTTCATCGCCCCGTGAGCCGAGCTTGTCGAGTTGATCGCGCGGGATGGTGCTGCCAGCCAGTCTTCCGCGACTGATCTCCTCGAGCCGGCGGCTGGCCAGGCGCAGCAGCACCGCCACCCGCCAGAGCATGCCGCCAACCAGCACGGAGAGGATCAACGCTGCCGCGCCAACCGTTTCCATGAGCAGACGGCGGGTCTGATCGGCAGACTCCGTTTCCGAGGTGGAGAGCAGGCCGAGCTGCCTGGACTGATCACTGGCGACACGGCTGCGCTCGGCAATCAGTTGGCTGCCATCGGGGACCAGCAGAACATCGCCAAGGGTTTGGCCTTCGGCGGTGATCGCCACCTTGACCAGGCTGGACGACGATGCCTGGGTCGCGTCGCCGGCCTGGGCGAGGAACTTGCCGTCGGGACTGCGATAGGCGAGCCAGAGCAGCCCTCCGGCTTTATGCGCAGTCTTCAGGTAGGTATCGAGGGCGCTGAGATCGAAGGAGGCGATCGCCGCCGGGGCGATCGTCGCCAGCATCGCCGCCATGCCTTCGACGCGCTGGCGCGCGAGTTCCACCTCGCGGCGGTCGGCCGCCGCGCCGGCTTCACCCAGGCCGCTGGCCAACCCTTCGTGCAGATGCGCCGCCGCCTCGCGCTGGCCTTCAAGTACGCGCCAGGCAGCCCAGCCCAACACCACGACCAGGGCGACGACGACGGTCAGGGCGATGCGCCAGGCGATGCCGACGCGGATCACGGGAGCGGCCATGGCGTTGATCTCAGTGGTCGAAGGGTGGCTGCTTCAATGCCTTGAGCAGCTCGAGCGTCGGAGCGAGATCCATGGGCGCGATCCAGCCCGTGATCTCGGCTTTGCCCAGCGCCGGCTGGTCGGCTGGCAGGGCGAGGCAGGCCGCTGCCAAAGTCTTGGCCTGGCCGGCGTCGAGTCCTGCGGTGGCAAGCAGGAACCACTCGGGATAGAATGGAGTCGAGCGGGCCTGCGCAAAACCGGCCTCGGCAGGCTGCGGCTCGACCACCACGACATCGGCTGCAGCGACCTTGCCCTTGGCAATCATGTCCTCGAGCACGCCATTGCGCACGAAACCAGCATCGAAGGCCCCGGCCTTCACCGCCAACACGATATCATCCTGCTTCTTGGAAATGGTGCGGACGATGTCCTTGGCGGGATCGAGGCCACGGGTTTGAAGCAGGCCCGCCTGGAACTGCCAGGCGCCGGCGGAGTCGTCGCCATAGGTCATCACCTTGCGGCCACGCAGGTCACCGACGGTGGCGATGCCGGCCTTGGGGTTGGCGAGGATGACGCCAGCCATGCGCGTCGCGCCGTCCTTCGCCTTCCAGGTCGCCAGCGGCACGGCAGCGTTCTCTTTCACCACGCGCGCAGCCAGGCCAGGGTTGCAGATCAGCAGATCGATACCGCGCTCGGCCACCGCCTTGGGGACCTGCGCGATGGCCAGGGGGACGAGTTCGCCGGGACGGCCGGCCTGCGTGCCGAGCCAGGCGGCAAAGTCGCTCCACTGGGTCTTCGCCGCCAGTTCGCCGCGGTTGGCGAGAACGCCGAGGCGGAGCGGCGCAGCCTCGCCAGCCGAGACCTGGGCGATGCAGCACACAAGAAGAAGGCAGGTGACAAAACGCAGCATGTGGAGGGCTCCGATGGATAGAGTTCTGTCCAGGAACGATACAGCAGTCGACCTCGAGGCGCAAGCCTTGCCAAAGTGGACGCCCAACCGCTTCTTGCGTCAAAGACGACGGCGCGGCAATCCAACCTTGCCGACCGGCTTGGCCACGATCGACTGGGCGCATCCATGAACACGACCGGCGAACTCCCGACACCCCAGGCAGAACCGCCCGCCGTTCCGGCACCCATCGTGCCCGAGGCCGCCGTGCCGCCGGTAGAACCACCCGTTGCAGTGACCGAACCCGTCGCCGAAGTCGCACCGACCGCCGCCGTCAAGCGCGCCCCGGCCAAACCGCGCATCTCCGACGACACCCTGGCCGAGTGGCAGGCCAGCCTTGCCGCCGCCGCCGAGGCCAAGCAACAAGCCCGGCGCGCCGCCGAGACGGCCAAGCACCGGACCGAGGGCTTCCGCCTGCTCCGCGCCGCGCTCCGACGCATGTCGGAAACGGACGAGGAGCCTGATGACGGCCTGCACTCCGATCGCCTGGCAGTGGCGGTGCATGAAGCCCCGGAGGACATCCGCGCGGTGCTCGCCGTCACCTTGCGCACGCTCAGCGCCGCGCGCAAGCGCCGCCGCTGATCAGCCGCGGATGACGTCCGGCACGCGCCGGCGGTAGGCCGCTGGGTTGACCCCGAAGGCGGCGCGGAAGCGGCGGGCGCAGTAGTTCGGATCATCCCAGCCGACCCGGCGTCCGACCTCGGCGACCGGAGCATCGGTCGACAGCAACAGGACGGCGGCGCGCTCGGCGCGGCGTGCGGTCAGCCAGGCCAGCGGCGGCGACCCGTGCACCCGGCGGAAACGCCGGCAGAGATGCTCGCGGGTCATGCCGGCGCGCTGCGCGAGTTCCGCAAGCTTCCACGGTCGCGACAGTTCGCCGGCCATCTCAGCGGCGATGGCGAGGACGCCGTCGTCATCGTGGCTAGGGACATGGCGACGGCCGGCCAACCCGGCCAGCCGGGCGAGGATCGCAGCAAGCAGGGCGATCATCTCGGCGCGGGATTTCACCCCGACACGGCTTTCTATCAACTCGCGGATGCGCAGCGCCGCCACCTCGATCGCGGCCAGCGCGGCCTCGTCGGCATGGAGGTGGCAGACCTCCTGGGCGGTGGAGCCGCCGCGCACCGGCAGCAGGGCGGCGACCAGGGGATCGGCGGCGATCCAGGCGAGTTCATGCGTGAACAGCGTCGCCGGCACGCACAGATTGGTCAGGTCGAGGGTGGCGCAGCGGGCGTAGCCGTGCCACTGCCCGGGATGCAGGATGACTACGTCGCCGCGGGCGATCGGGCGTTCGCCATGGATGCCCTGGTGCACTGCGTCGCCGGCATGGACCACGGCGATCTCGATGAAGTCGTGGTCGTGGAAGGGACTGGGGTTGGAGTGCTTCGGACGGTTGCTGAACAGCGGCAGGCCGCGGGTCGGCAACAGGTACTCGAGGCTGGTGATGATGTAGGGATGATCGGCGAGCCGGGCGGCCATGGCGGCGCAGTATCCGACTGGTCGCCGCCGATCAACTTCGTGCTATCCGTCTGATGCGGTCCGAGGATTGCCGCCAGGTCCGCCGCCAGCCATCATGATGGGCATGAGCACCGCCCTCCGTCCCATCGACCTGCACACCGAGTACCGCCGCGATCCGCTCGGCATCGACTTGCCGACGCCACGCCTGGGCTGGGCCCTGAGCGACGGTGGGCGCAATGCCGTCCAGGGCGCCTGGCAGGTCGAGGTGGGCACGGCGCCGGGCACGGCCGACGCCTGGGATTCCGGCCGGGTCGCCGGCGATATCCAGTTCGGCATCGTCTATGCCGGCAGGGCCCTGGCCGACCGTACGCGCTACCACTGGCGGGGGGCCGGGGTCGAGGGCGCGTGGAGCGACCCAGCGTGGTTCGAGACCGCGTTCCTCGATCCGGCTGGCTTCGCCGGCAGCTGGCTGTCGGCCAAAGCGCAGCTCGCCGATGAACGCCTTATCCTGGCAGCGGCGCGCTGGGTACGGCCGGCCACGCCGAGCGGGCGCGAGCTGATGTGCCATGGCGTGCGCTTCGAACTGCCGGCCGGAGCGCAGGTGGTCCGGGCACGACTGCATGCGCTGATCGACGGTCACGCTTCACCGTGGGGCAGCGGCGTGGGCAGGCATCTCTCGGTCAACGGCGTGCGCCCGGACAGCGGCAGCCTGTCGCGATCCTCGGTCGTGAACTGGGATGTGGCGCCCTGGCTGCGCGACGGCGCCAACCATGTCGCGATGAAATCTTTCAACTATCCTGACAGTGCCGCCCTCGCCGTGCTCGAGATCGAGTTGGCCGATGGCAGCAGCCTCCGACTCGCCACCGGCGATCCGGCGTGGCGCTGGCGGGCCCTCGACAAGGCAGGCCACGATGCGCTGTGGGACGACGCCACCTCCAAGGATTGGGCTGCCACGATCGACGCTGGCGCCTTCGGTGCCGGGCCGTGGCCGGCCGAGGACCGGCGCAACCGCGCCGACCGTCTGCTGCCGGCGCTGCTGCTGCGCCGCACCGTGCGCGTCGCCAAACCGCTCGCCCGGGCCCGCCTCTACGCCACCGCCTGCGGCACCTACGAACTGACCCTCGGCGGCCGCCCGGTCGGCGACGCCGTGCTCGCCCCGGGCTGGACCGACTACCGCCTCCGCGTGCACTACCAGACCTACGACGTGACCGCGCTGCTCGCCCCGGGCGAGGTCGAGCTGGCCGCGACGATCGGCGACGGCTGGTGGAGCGGCCACCTCGCCACGCCATTCGGCTGCAGCTTCTACGGCCCGGACAAGGCGCTGAAACTCGCGCTGCATCTTGACTATGCCGACGGCAGCAGCGCGGTGGTCAGCAGCGCCGATCCCGGCTGGCAGGCCGCCACCGGAGCGGTGCGCCTCGCCGACCTGATGGAAGGCCAGGTCACCGATCTGACCCGCGCCGCCGGACCGTGGCGCGAGCCGCTGTCCGCCGCCGCGCCGGCCGGCCGGCTGCAGGCCCAGCCGGACGAACCGGTGCGCCGGCTGCTGGAGATGCCCGCCCGCTCGCTGACCGAGAAGGGGCCAGGCCGCGTCGTCGTCGACTTCGGCCAGAACCTCGTCGGCGTGGTCCGCCTGCGCCTGCGCGCCCCGCGCGGCACCCGTCTGACCGTGCGCCACGCCGAGGTCCTCGATCTGCAGGGCGAAGTGTGGACCGAGAACCTGCGCAGCGCGCTGGCCACCGACGAGCACGTGTGCTCGGGCGGCGATGACGAGTTCCTGCCCAGCTTCACCTTCCACGGCTTCCGCTACGCCGAGATCCGCGGCCTGCCAGGCGGCTTGACCATGGAGCAGGTCGCGGCGGTGGTCTTCGGCAGCGACACCCCCGATCGCGGCACCTTCACCTGCGACAACCCCCTGCTTAACCGTCTGCAGGCCAACGTGCGCTGGGGTCAGCGCGGCAACTTCCTCTCCGTCCCGACCGACTGTCCACAGCGCGACGAGCGTCTCGGCTGGACCGCCGACACCCAGGTGTTCGTGCGCACCGCCGTGCACAACGCCGATTGCGCGGCGTTCTATGGCAAGTTCGTCGATGACCTGCTCGACGCGCAGAATCCGGAAAGCGGCAGCTTCCCCGATTACGCCCCGACCAACACGTTCATCGATAAGGCCCGTTTCGGCTGGGCCGACGCCGGCGTGGTCATCCCGTGGTGGCAGTGGCGCCTCTACGGCGACCTCGCCACCGTGCGCAAGGCGTGGAGCGGCATGCGCCGCTACCTCGACCATCGCGACCGCAATGCGGTCGACAACCTCAACCTCGACTGGAGCTTCGGCGACTGGGTCAGCCCGGCGCCGCAGACGCCCAACGACGTGCTCGGACCGATCTACCACGCCTGGATGCACCGGTTGATGGCGGAGATGGCACAGGCGATCGGCAATGCCGCCGACCTGGCGCACCACCACGGCCGCTTCCAGCGGATCAAGGCGGCATGGCGGGCCAAGCACCTCGCAGCCGACGGCCGCTGCACCACCAGCGACACCCAGGCCGCCTACGCCTGCGCCGTGCGCGCCGGACTGATGGACGGAGCCGAGGCCTCACGCCACCTGGTGCGCGGCGTCGAACGCCACGCCTGGCATCTCAACACCGGCTTCCTCGGCACCTACTGCCTGCTCCCGGCGTTGTCGCAGGCCGGCCGCGATGACGTCGCCTGGCGCATCCTCACCAGCGAGACCCAGCCCGGCTGGCTCTACACGGTGAAGAACGGCGCCACCACCATGTGGGAGCGCTGGAACACCTACAGCCCGGAGACCGGCCCGGTCAATGTCGGCAACATGAACAGCTACAACCACTACGCCTTCGGCGCGGTCGGCGAGTGGATGTACAGCGCGATCGGCGGCCTTGATCGCGCCTACGATGACGTCGGCTTCCAGCGCCTGGTCATCCGGCCGGTGCCGGGCGGCCATTGCCGCCACGCCAGCTGCTCATACCGCTCGCTGCGCGGCAGCATCACCAGTCGCTGGTGGATCGAAGCCGGGCGCTTCAACCTGAGCGTCGCGGTGCCGCCGAACTGCACCGCCGAAGTTCACGTCCCGACCACGCTCGGGGCCGCCAGCGTCGCCTGCGACGGGGTGAAGGCGCTGCGCGAGGACGCGACTACCGCGGTCTACGCCGTCGGTAGCGGCACCTGGACCTTCAGCGCCCCGGTTTGAATAGCGCTCAGAGCGTCGCGTAGAGGCGGCGGTAGGCCTCGACCATGCGCCCGGCGGTGAAGCGCTGCGCGCTGATCCGGCCGGCTGCGGCGAAACGCTGGCGCAACGCCGCGTCATCGAGCACCGTGGCCAGGGCGGTGGCGACGGCGGCGGCGTCGCGGATCGGGCAGAGCAGGCCGTTGACGCCATCCTCGACCAGTTCGGGGATGCCGCCGGCCCGCGTCGCCACCACCGGCAGGCCGGTGACCATGGCATCGATCAGGGTCGAGCCGAGACCCTCGGTGCAGGAGGTCAGCACCGCGACATCGGCGGCGGCGAGCAGATCCGGCAGGTCGTCGCGGAAACCGAGCAGGCGCACGCGCGGCAGCTGTGCGGCGCGCGCCTCCAGTTCGCGGCGCAGCGAACCGTCGCCGGCGAGGAAGAGGTGCGCGTCCGGACGCGCGGCGGCCAGCCGTCCCCACGCCTCAAGCAGGGTGCGGTGGTCCTTGTGCTCCTCGAGCGCAGCAACATCGAGCACCGCCAGGGCGCCCTCTCCGAGGCCGAGGGCGGCACGCCCGCGCCGGCGGTCGGCGGAGGCGAAGCGGGCGGGATCGACGCCATCGGGGATGACGCTGACGCGCGGCACCCCGGCCACCGTGAGGATACCGGCGATGGCCTGCGACACCGCCACGTTGCTGGCGCAGCGCCGGTACTTGCGCAGGCCCTTGGGCGGGAAATCGACCCGCCTGGTCGCGACCAGCGGGATGGACGAGGCGCTCAGCGCCCAGCTCGCGGCGGCGTGCGCATGGCTGGCGTGGGCGTGCACGATATCGCCGGCGCGCAGCAGCCGGCGCAGACCGAGCCACGACCACGGCGACCACGGCCGCAGGGTCAGCCCGATCACCGGCACCCCGGCCAGCGCTGCCCGCCTCGCAAGCTGCTCGCCAGGGCGGGCGACGATGGCGGTATCGACGCCGGCCCGCTGCAGACCCTCGGCGAGCAGCAGCACCTGCTGTTCGCCGCCACGCCAGCCGCGTTCGGAATTGAGATGGAGCACGCGCAAGGGACTGGCCGCAGGTTCCAGGACCTGGTTGGTGAAAGCAACGGTGCAGTTCCTACGGCCGCGCACGAGACACGACCCTGTGCGGACTCCGCCTGCGGGTTGCTTCGCCACTCCAGGCCCGGCATCCTGACCGCCGTGCGAGCCCTGGTCATCGAGGATTACCCGCCGCTACGCGTCGCCATCACCGCTGCGTTGACCGGTGCCGGCTTCGCCGTCGATGCCAGCGGCGATGGCGCCGAGGGCGACTGGCTGGCGGATTCCACCAGCTACGATGTCGTGCTGCTCGATCTCGGCCTGCCCCAGCTTGATGGCCTGGAGGTGCTGCGGCGGATGCGCGCGCGTGGCAGCCAGGCCCATGTCCTGATCGTCACCGCCCGAGACCAGGTCGCCGACCGCTGCGCCGGTCTCGATGCCGGGGCTGACGACTACCTGGTCAAGCCCTTCGCCATCCCTGAGTTGCTCGCGCGCGTCCGCGCCCTGCTGCGCCGGGCCTACCAGCGCAAGGATCCGGTCCTGCGCGTCGCCGACCTTGAGATCGACACGGTGCGCCGGACGGTGCAGCGGGCCGGGCGCGAGGTGGCGCTGACCCCGCGCGAATACGCCCTGCTCGCCTTCCTCGCCATGCGTGCGGGCGAGACCGTGCCGCGCGAGGACATCCGCGCCCATCTCTACGATTTCCGCAGCGACGGTGACAGCAACGTCATCGACGTCTACATCGGCTACCTGCGGCGGAAGATCGAAGGAGATGGCCAGGTCAAACTGCTGCATACGCGACGCGGCCACGGCTGGATCCTGGGCCCGCAGACGTGATCTCGCTGCGCGTCCGCGTCGCCCTGGTGACCACCGGGGTGGTCGTGCTGCTTCTGGGCAGCGGCAGCGCCCTGATCGGCTGGCGCATCTGCGCGGCGCTCGACCGTGAATTCGATCTTCTGACCGAACAGCGTCTGATCGCCGCCGCCAGCGGCATCGAGTTCGAACACGGCGGCATCGAGATCCATGGCCAGGGCGTCGCCGTCACCGCCCTGGCGGTGGTCAACGATCGCGGCGAGCGGATCTCCGGTCCGGAGTGGCTACGGCCACCCGGCAAGCTGGTCGTCGGCTCCAGCCCGCTCCTGGGTGGTGTCCTCACCGAGGCCGGCGAGTCGTGCCGGACGGCGTGGATCCGCATCCAGCCGGAGAACGACGACCAGGAGCGACGCGGAGCGCTCGACGTCGGCATCGCCATGTCGACGCAAGATCTCCAGGAACAGCAGGACATCATCACCGGCACCCTGGTGGTCGGCGGCCTGATTGTGGCCATCGCCGTGATCCTCACGCTCAGCCTGGTCCTCGGCCGCCTGCTCGCACCACATGCCAGGCTCGCCGAACAGGTCGGAGGTCTTGATCCCCGACAGCCCGGACAGCGCCTGGATGTCTCGCATCTGCCTCGCGAACTGCGCGGTATCGCTGAGCGCATCAATGACCTTTGTGAACGTCTTGAGCGGGCCTATGGCCTGAGTTCATCCTTCCATGCCGCCGCCGCCCACGAACTGCGCACGCCGCTCGCCGGCCTGCGTGCGACCATCGAGGTGGCGGCACAGCCCGGCGGGGACCCCACCGCAGCACTGACCACCTGCCACGGCATCACCCTGCAGATGCAGGCGCGCGTCGACAATCTGCTGATGGCGGCGCGCATCGACTCCGGTCAACTGGTCCAACGCCGCGACGAGGTCGATGTCCATGCCATGCTCCAGCAGGCCTGGGAACAGGTCGCCGAGTTCGCCACGACCCGTGGCCTGCATCCGGTCTGGGAACTCTCCGGCAACGGCTTGGCGATCGCCGATCCGGAAGGCCTGCGCATGGTCCTGGCCAACCTCTTCGATAATGCGGTCAGCCACGCCAGCAGCAAAGGAGTGCTCAATATCGTCTGCGCCGATGTCGGTTCCCGGCTGACCATCTCGCTAACCAATAGCGCCGCTGGCATGAGTCCCAGGGCGGCAGCCCAGGTATTCGAGCGTGGCTGGCGCTCCACCAGCAGTTCCCCGGATAGCCGCCATGCCGGCCTCGGCCTGAGCATTGCCCGGGAACTCGTTGGATTGATGAACGGACAAATCGAAATCCGCTTGGAAGACGGCCTGTTTTGCGTTGAAGTGGATCTTCCGATGCCGGGATTGTTCGAGTATTGGTGAGCGATCCGACGCTACGCCGGAGTGTGTCATTTGGATTTATAAGACACCTGTAATGTCTGCAAATTTCTCATCATTCTCTTAGGTTCGGCACGCTACGACCCGCGGCGTGAACCACTGCCTCGGGCTTTTGATCCTTCCGTTCCTGGTCGTCGCCCAGCTCTCGGCCAGTGAGCTGGCAGCACCAGCAGCGGGGTGGTACGCCGAGAGCCGTGAATTGTATAGCGGCATTCCGGTGACCGTGCGCTTCACCCCGAACGACGCCGCCCTGGCCGCCAAGGCCTGGGCCATCCTTGAATCGGTCGATGATGATTTCAACGACTGGCGCGAGACCTCGGCGATCGGCCGGATCAATGCCGGTGGGCCGGGCGACTACCCGTTGAATCCCGCCCTGACCGACGCCTTCGCCCTCTCCGAGCGCATGAACGTCGAGACCGGCGGCGTCTTCGACGTGACCGTCGGCCCGCTGCGCCGGCTGTGGCGTGGCGCCGAGAAGGCCCGCGTCTGGCCGGAGCAGGCGGCGATCGACGCGGTGCGCGCCAGCATCGGACCTGGCGTGTTCCGCCGCAACGGCTCCACCCTGACGGTGTTGAAGCCGGGAGTGAAGTTCGACTTCGGCGGGGTATGCAAAGGCATGGCGGTGGATCGCGTCGTCGCCCTGCTGCGCGACGCCAAGCGTCCCGCCGCCCTGGTCCAGGTCGGCGGCGAGACCGGCTGCTGGGGCATCACCCCGGCGCAGCGCCGCCACCGCATCGGCATCCCGCATCCCGATGCGCCCGATGATCCAGAGCGCATGGTTGCCCGGTTGCAGGACCCCGGCGACGGCATGAGCGGCTCGACCAGCGGCAACTACCGCAATCCGATCGTCGTCCTCGGCAAGACCCTCTACCACGTCTATGATCCACGTACCGGTCTGCCCTCGCCGACGGTGGTGCTAAGTTCCAGCGTGGTCTTCCCCGGTAACGGCCGCAACGGCGAGGCGGACTGCCTGGCCAAATGCGGGACCATTCTCGAAACCCAGGCGTTTTTCGCAGTGATCGAGCGCCTGGGCGGACAGGCCCTGCTGCTCAAGCGCGCCGACGACGGTTCGGTGACCCAACTGCACACAGCGGGCTGGGCTGCCTTCCTCGCCCCGGCCCAGGAGAACAAACCATGAGCGTCCGCGTCGCGATCCAACCTGGCTGCAACGGCATGGGCAGTTGCGTGCGCCTGGCTCCCTCAGTCTTCCGCCTCAATAACGCCACCGGCAAGGCCGAGGTCCTGCTCGACGACTGCACCGCGCATCAGGACGCGGTGATGCAGGCCTCGCGCTCGTGCCCATTCGTGGCCATTGAGATTGATGGCGTGCCGATGCAGGAGAAGATCGAGCCGGCGACAGTGCAGTCGTGTGAACGCCTGACCCCGGATATCGTCGAACTGCGCCTGCGCCGCCCCGGCTACCTCTTCACCCCCGGCCAGTACCTCTTCCTGCGCCTCAAGGACGAGAAGGGGGAGTTCTTTCGCACCTACTCGGTCGTCGAATCGACCGGCGGCACGGTCAGCCTGTGCATCCGCCTGGTCCCGAATGGCCGTGCCGGCAAGGTCCTGAGCAGCATCACCCCAGGTAGCGAAGTCGGACTGAGCAAGGCCAAGGGCCTGTTCACCCTGCAGACCCCGGACCAGCCCAAGCTGTTCATCACTGGCGGCACCGGCCTCGCCCCGGTGATCCCGATGTGCGCGGCGGCGCCCTCGGCGCGCAAGCTGGTGGTGATCGGAGCACGCAACGAGCAGGATCTCTTCTGGGTCGAACGCCTGCGCACGGTCCCCAATACCGAAGTGATCACCGTGGTGCAGAATCCCGGTCCGACCTGGAAGGGTCCGGTCGGCATGGTCACCGCCCCGCTTGAGACTATCGACCCAGCACTGTGGCCCGAAGTCTACACCTGTGGCGGTCCCGGCATGGTCGAGGCCGTGCGCAAGCTGCTGACGGCGCGTGGTACCCCGCCGGAACGGCTCTTCGCCGACAGTTTCGTCCCCGCCGGCACTGCGCAGGTGGCCAAACCCACAGGTCCTTCCGCCCCAGTGGTCCAGCCGGGCACCGCGATTGGCCGGGCCTGCTGCGCCGCTGGCATTACATCGCCTCGGCTCCGCTCGCCCTGATCATCCTGTTCTACGCCATCACCGGCTTCATCGCCAACCGCAGCGACCTGTTCGTCGGCGAGGACACCGGCCGGGCCGTGCGCACGCTGCCAGCCGGCACCGCCCTCACCCGCGACGGGCTCGCCCCGGTGCTGGCGGCGCTGCTGCCCGATGGCGCCAAGCTGGCGACCTTCACTGAAGGACCTCCGATCAGCGCAGTGTTCGAGCGCGACGGCGGCCGCTCGTGGCTGCTCAAAGTCGATCAGGAGAGCCGCAAGGTGAGCCTGAGCGAGCGCGGCGCCATCCCACCTGGTGTCGAGCTGACTCCGGCCGCCGTCGGCACGCATCTCACCAGCTACCTATCAGGCTCGGCCGACCTCGAAAACGCCACCAGTGAAGAGGGCGCCATCGAACTCGAGATGGCCTCGGTATGGGGTACGCACCGCGTCCAGGTCGACAACGCCAGCCGCACCTGGACCTCGACCACGGTGACACCGCCGCTGGTCGTTTCGCTGACCGATCTGCACCGCGGCAAGCACGCCGGGCGCTGGCAACGCGTGATCGTCGACGTCACCGCCCTGATCCTCGCCCTGGTCACGCTCAGCGGCATCTCCATGTCGCTGCTCGCCGCCTCGCCGCAACGTCGGCGCCAAGCCCTCATCCTGCTCGGCAGTTCCGCCGTGCTCATCACCCTCCTGCTCATCGCCAGGTAGACACCATGAAACGCCTCATACTCCCCCTCCTCCTCGCCAGCGCCGCCGTTGCTGCCGACCCCAAACTCGTCCTCGACCTCACTCTGGTCGATGGCAGTGGCGATGCGCCGATGATCGTCGTCTGGGTCGAGAAGACCGATGGCACGTTCGTGCGCACCCTGCATATGTTCAGCAAGGACAAGAAATACTTCAAGGACATGCTGGTGTGGTCGGCCGCGCGCGACAGCGGCAAAGAGGATGCCAAGGCTCTCGACGCTGCGATCGGCGCCACCCCGGCGTGGTCCAGCCACCAGGTCGTCAAGGTGCCTGCCACCGGGTTGCTTGGCGGCGACCTGGTCCTGCGCATCGAGCAGCGCAAGGACAAGGGCGGACACTACAAGAAGCGCAAAGTGCCGATCACCGCCAACTGGCCCGGGGTGACCCTTGAGAAGGAAGGCTATCTCGCCGGCATGGTCATCACGGTCGAGAAGTAACAGAGGCTCCATGCGCATCGTCCCCATCCTGCTGGTCGCAGCCGCTCTGACCGCCGCCGATCCGGCGCCAGTCGGAACCCATTCCTTTACCGTCAAGACCGGCGATGCGTTCTCGTTCACGCCGGGCTTCCGTGGCGATGGCATCGTCTTCGCCGTGGAAGGCCTGCCGCCCGGCCTGCACCTGGATCCGGTCCGCGGCACCATCTCCGGCCGCCCCCTGCAGCCCGGCACCTTCGCCGTCGCGATCATCGCCAAGAACATCAAGGGGTCGGCGACCTCGCACGTCGAGTTGACCATCACCGGTGAACCCATCGGCGGAGCGCCGGTGGCAGCCCAGCCTCCCCGCGCCGCAGGTCCGCCCCCGCCACCACCGGCGGCCGGCGGCAATGAAGAGGAGGACGAGGTCGATCCGATGCTCTCCAGCGGCTCGCCCCTGGCGCCATGGACGGAGAACCAACGCCGCGTCATCCACCACTGGTTCCTGCCCGGAGCCGCGACCCTGCCGGACGGAGACTGGTACTACCGCATTTCGCACGTCGCGCGCAAAGGCTACGATGAGGAGTGGCGTACCAACCTGCTCGGCCTCGACGATGACGTGAAAATCGGCTTCATGGTCGCCTGGTCGCCGGCCAAGGCCATGACCCTGTCGCTGCAGCGCGTCAACGGCCGCGACCTGGCTGTGCCGACGCACGACAACCGCGCCGTCCAATACGACACCTTCGACACCCTCCTGCAGGTGCAGCTGCTCGACCAACGCGGAGTGCGCGGACTGTGGAGCGGCCCCTGCGACCTGTCGCTGGTTGCGGGAACCAGCCTGATGCTGCGCAACTACGGCACCGGAGACACCTCGCTCGACTTCGGGGTGGTCGCTGAGAGCGACCTGTTTGACGATCGCCTGCGCCTGGGCGTCGGCCTGTGGCGGGCGGGTCTCTCAGCGTATGACGGCGCCGTCGGCGGCACTGGGGAGACCGACAAGAAGTTCCCCGATGAGACTGGGGCAGCCACCCAGAGCGGCACCACCGGGCTCGGCCTGACCGCCCGTATCGCTCTCGGCCAGCACTGGTTCCTGCTCGCCGAAGCGGTCAGCCCGATCGCCGGCTGGAAGACCCAGACCGGCCCGAGCCTGGCCGCCGGCCTGGCCTACGACACCAACACCCACGAATTCGCCATCTACTTCACCAACACCGCCAACGCTGCCTTCAACAGCGTCATCACCGGTGGTGCGCAGGAGATGGCCCTGCCCTTCTTCGCCTTCTCAATCACGGCTTATCTCTGAGGATTACCATGCGCCATTTGACCATGCGGATGCTGCTGCTGTCCCTGCTCATCTTGACGACCTGGGCTGGTGAGAGCTTCTCTGCCACCTTCACCTCGACCCCAGCCGGTGGGACATACTGGTCCAGTAAGAAACAGTATGTCCTGGCGGTGTGGGTCGAGGGTCCCTCGAGCACGACGAGGGCGGCGACCATCTACGGGACCACGGGAGAAGGCACCAATCTGAGCCAGTGGAAGGCCAAAGGGGGGAACCAGAACAATGGCAACCTCACCGTCGACGGGGTGATGGGCGCGACCTTGAACTCCTCCCTGGCCACAGCTCCGAAGCTTCCGCAACAGACCAGGACCGTCACCTGGGACCTGACCAAGCCGTACAAGACCGGATCCACGACCCTGATCGCCGATGGTTCCTACCAGATCTGGCTGGAATCGGTCGATGCCAACACTCCCGCTCCTGGCACGGCCTCGATCACCGGGGCAAACCGCTTTCACTTCACCTTCGTGCGCGATGGGGTTTCCCGCAGCAACGTCCCGATCACCGATCCGGCGGGCAAGTTCACCGGCATCACCTACACCTGCATCGGGCGCGTACCCACCAATGCCAACACGGCCTTGTCGATCTCCACGGGATCGTCGACCACCTTCGAGGTGACCAACAACGCCGCTGTGGCCCCCACAGCCTACCAGTGGCGCAAGGGCGGAACCCCCATCGGCGGCGCGACGGGCAGCACCTATCCCATCACCTCTGCTGTGGTTGGTGACGCAGGCAGCTACGACTGCGTGCTCTCCTATCCGAACACCTATGGCCTGGGTGGCACGTCAGTCACCATGACATCGAATGCGCTGACCCTCAACGTTTCCAGTGGTCTCGTTCCGGTGTTAGGCTCAACCATCACTCCGGCCTCGAGTACGGTGAACCCCGGTGCGGTCGTAACCCTAACCAACAACGTGGACCCACCTGACGCCACGAGCCCGGTCTATGCTTGGTACAGCAACACCATCAGCAGTACCACGACTGGCACTATCACGCTCCTTTCTGGCACCGCCAGCACCTACACTACCCCGCCCGCCGCCTCCGGTACGATGTATTACTTTGGCACCATCACCGCCGGCGGCAACAACCGCACCTCCTCACCTGTTCAGGTGATCGTACGGGCGGCGCCCACCACGTCTGATCCGGCCTCGATCATCGTTGCAGCCGGTGGCACGGCGAACTTCTCAGTCAGCGCCAACGCTAACGGATTCGCGCCGTTGACCTACAAGTGGCAGTCCATGCCATCGTCTGGTGGAACGTGGACCGATATCAGCGGGGCTACCTCGACTGCTTATAGCACCACCACTCTAGTCAACGGCACCCAATACCAATGCATCGTGACCAACGCCGGCGGTGCCGGAGTGGCCGTCACAAGCAACACTGCAACCCTGACCGTGGTGTCAGCCCCCACCATAACCGCCAACACCACCCCGATGAACCCCTCGGCGCTTAGCGGCAGCACGGTGAACTTCTCGGTCGCCGGAACCATTCCTGGCACGCCGGCCGGCGCATTGACCTACCAGTGGCAGTACCGCTCCTCCAGCGCAGGCACCTTCGCCAATGTCGGCGGAGCCACCGCCGCCACGTATGCCGCGACCGCGACCACCAGCGGCGAACAGTATCGCTGCATCCTGACCAACACGATCATCTCCGTCGCCGTCTCGTCCACCAGCACGACCTCGACGATCACCGTCGCCACGGCCGCACCACCGCTCTTCACCACCCAGCCTGCCTCGGTCAGCGTATTCGCCGGGGCCACGGCCTCGTTCACCGTGGCAGTGAGCGGTGTACCCACACCGACGCTGGAGTGGTCGGATTCGGCGGACAACGTCACCTTCACGCCGATCGGCGGCGCCACCGCGAGCACCTACAGCACTCCCGCGACCTCCGCCGCGGATGTCGGTGTCCCCCGCTACTATCGCTGCACCGCAACCAATGGTTCGGGCTCGGTCAACAGCGCGGTTGCCACCCGCACCGTCACTGGGGCGCCCACCGGCATCGGCTACATCAACTTCACCTCGTCCTCGGCTGGCGGCCTATATGCCCCCAAGAACGTCCTGGTGGCATGGATCCAGCGCGGCACAACCTTCATCACCACCCTCGGCGACTGGTCTGGGGAACGCAAGACCAGCCTGGTGCTGTGGGCCAGCGTCAACGGTGGTTCCGATGCGGTGATGGGCGCAACCCGGCTCAGCCACACCCCGATCGCCAACCTGGTGTGGAACTTCAATCCTGCCACCACCCCCGATGGCACCTACACCCTGTGGCTGGAGGCTGCTGACGCGAACCCCGGGCCGATCGGCGCAGCTACCACGACCTCGGTGAGCGGAGCGAATCGCGGCAGGCTTGATTTCACCATCGTCAGCGGTTCGGTGGTCCAGGCGAACAGCAGCAGCGGAGGCTTCAGCGGCATCCAGATCTCAGCATTCTATGATGCCGCTGCAGCCGCGACCGCCGCTGCTGCGGGTGGAGGCGGAGAAACCACCGCGCAGGATGCCGGCAAGGTCGCCAGTTGCGGCTCGGGTGGCGTATTCGCTCTCATCTGCGGCCTCGGCTTGGCGCTGACCCTGCGCCGCCGCCGGACCTGAGGGGATCGCCTGTGCAAACGACGCACCCCGCGGAATCCCGCGGGGTGCGTCGTTTGCAAGCATCGGCGCCGCGCGGGCGGCGTACGCTCAGATGATCTCGTCGACGATGCCGTAGGCCTTGGCTTCATCAGCATCGAGCCAGTAGTCGCGGTCGCAATCCTCGGCGACCTTCTCGTAGGTCTGGCCACAGTTCTCAGCAAGGATCTTGAGCAGCGTCTCCTTCATCTTGAGGATGCGCTTGGCCGAGATCTCGACGTCGGTGGCCTGACCGCGGGCGCCGCCAAGCGGCTGGTGCAGCAGGACCTCGCCGTGCTTGAATATCTTGCGGTGGCCTTTGGCGCAGCCGGACAGGATGATCGCGCCCATCGAGGCAGCCATGCCCGAGACGATGCAGTGCACCGGTGCGGGCGAGCGGCGGATGACGTCGTACACGGCCATGCCATCGACGATCGAGCCGCCGGGCGAGTTCAGGTACAGCGTGATCGGCTTTTTGGAATCTTCGAGGGCCAGGTAGGTCAACTGGCGGACGCAGCGGTTGGCGGTGCGGTTGTTGACCTCCTCGCCGAACCACACGATGCGGTCAGCAAGCAGGCGGGTGGGGATGTCGAGCACGACGGTCTTGCCATCGCGGGTCGTGATCACCTTCGGCTCGGCCTCGGCCGCGCCGGTCATGTCATCGTCTTCGTCATCGGAGCGGAAGGGCTTGGTCATGTGCAGACCCTAGGTGTACGGTCCGGCGTGCCAAGCCCCGCCCCTAGCAGCCGAACACAGCCAAACGGGCGCCCGGGGCCTTGAACACGGCCCGGATGTGCGCCCGGCCGTCGGGCAGGCGGGTCACCTCGGTGTCACCATTGACGCTCGGCATGGTCCACTCCCCCGCCGCCACTGGAGCGGCGGTGAGGTGCTCCCAGGTCCCGGCCTGGGCGGCGAAGATGGCGACCACACCGCGGCCGTCGTGCAGCTTTTCGTGGATCTCGGGCGCCATGCCCGGTGCGCCGATGCGGCGCGGCTGCGCCCGGGTGACGGCGTCGCGCACCTGACGCCAGCGTTCGAGGACGGCGCGGATGCGCACGACCCCGGCCTGTGAAACAGCCGCGAGGTCGCCCCAGAAGCCGTTGTGGCCGAGCACCACCGAGGCCAGGGTCACCTCGAGGACGTCGACGGCGGCGTTGGGCTTCTCCCACGACCACTTCCCCAACGCCGGATCGTCGGGGAGGTAGTGGACCAGAGTGAGGTTGGCGGGCAGCCAGCGGTCGAAGGCGTAGGACTGCCGGCAGATCATCGCCCTGGTCTGGCCGGGGGCGAGGAACATGTTGCTGTTGCCGTCATTGGCCGGCGGCAGGTCGTAGTTGCCGAAGTACGGTCCGTTGTTGATCAGGAAGTAGCGGCCGGCGGCGAGGAAGGCGAGCCCGACGGCGCGACCTGGTTCCGTCACGTCGAAGTCGATGATCGCCTCCGGCACCGCCTCGGCGACGCGCTCGACCACCTCGGCCATGGCCAGCGGAAGCAGGAAGGCGTAGCGCGCAGCGCGCTCCTCGCGCGTCGCTCCCGGGCCGCCGTGGCGATGGGCAGGATCGTCGCAGCCCCACTGGCCGATGGCGTCCCACTTGAACACGGTGACGCCGGTCTCGCGGTGCAGACGGATCAGTTCATCGGCGAAGGCCTCAGCCCAGCGCGAGACCAGGCACAGGTTCTGGCTCGCCTCGGTCTCCCAGATCGGATGCGCCGCCCCCGGCTTGCCATCCCGGGTCATCAGGCAGTCCTCATGCGCGGCCCGCGCCCGCGAGCTGCTCGCGGCATGCAGCGGCCCGAACCACAGGCCGAGGCGCATGCCGTTGGCGTCGAGCGCCGCCTTCACTGGCTCGAGCCCGCGCGGAAAACGCTCGCGCGAGGTCTGCCAGTCGCCGGTCTTCTCATACCAGCCGGTGTCGAGGACGAAGACGTCGATGCCCATGCGCGCAGCGATGCCGATCTCCAGGAGCATGCGCGCCTCGGTCATGTCGGCGAGGTACGGCCTGCCTTCCCAGTGCTTGGCGCGCTCCTGGCGGTTCCAGGTGTTGTAGCACATCAGTGGCCGACGCGTCGCCGGACGCAGGGCGAGATGGTCGAGGACGAAACGGCGGTAGGCGCGGGCGAGGTCGTCGCGGGTGCCGGCGACGGCGGCGACCTCCAGCCACGGCGAGGTCCACGGCAGCGCATCGCCACGGCAGTAGGTGCCCTGCACCGCGTCGAGACTCAGGCCCGCGCCGTCGCGACTGTAGGCAAGGAAGGCCTCGTTGGCCTGCGAACCGTGCTCGTAGGCGAGGAGGAAGGACTGACCGCCACGGGTCGCGGTGACGATCGGCCCCATCTCGCGGATCCCGTCCTGCAGCTCGCGTTCGACCGGCAGGTAGCTGTGGGTCAGCTCATTGAAGGCTGACAACTCGACCAGGGCGACCTCGCTGGCACCAGCGAGGTCGCAGGCGAGGAAGCGCAGCCGGTCCCTGCCTTCGGGCTTGGTCAGCTGTCCTGGGCCATGCAGGGCGAAGCGGAAGCGCACCACCGGATCATCCACCGCCCAACGCAGGGTCAGTTCGAGGCGATGACCTGGCGCACCAGCGAGCGCGCCGTTCCAGCTCTGCTCGAGGCAGCCGTTGGGCAGTCCACGGCGCTCTCCCGCCTGCCAACCCGCCACCTCGGCGACGACATCGCGGCCGTCGATCGACCAGCGCGGCGGAGCGACGACCAGGGGCTGATGGCCGGGAATCGCATACGTGAGCAGGGCATCGCATGAGCCATCCAGTTCGATGGTGGCGTGATCAAGGCGAATTGATGGCTTCATATCCGCATGATCGCCATTATAGCATCGACTGGCAATCGCGACCTTGTGATAGATCATCGCATATGTGACCAGCGATCAGGCCTTGGACATCACCCCCTTGGGCGCCCTGCCCGGCTTTTGCCTGCTCACCCGGGTGGCGCGCGAAGGTGCGCGGCCCGGCTACCGCCGCGCGGTCGCCAGGCGCACACGTGGCAACGGCATCATCCAGGTTACCCTGTCCGGCTGCGGCTGGTGCCGTCTCGGATCGCAGCCGCCGCAACCGGTTCCGGCCGGCACCGCGATGGTCTTCCATACCCGTCTGCATCAGGACCTGACCTACGGCCTACCCGACGGTGGTCGCTGGGAGTTCGTCTACGCGGATCTTGATGGCGAAGCGGCGCGCACGGGATTGGGCGACATCGTCGCGGTGCAGGGTCATGTCGTGGCGCTGGCATCAGACCACTCGGCGCTGCTCGCCTGCACCCGCCTGCTGCCGCAAACGGCCCACGCCCATCGCAGCATGCCGGCGGCCGAGTCGGCGCGTCTCGGCGGCGGCCTGCTCCTCGCCCTGGCCGAGGCGGTGGGCCGGCCCGGCGACCGCGTGGTGTTGGCTGCGATGGCTTGGCTGCGCGAGCGCCTCGACCGCAGTGTGGCGGTGGCCGACTGTGCCGCCGCCCTGGGTCTCAGCCGCGAGCACCTCACCCGGCGCTTCGCCCGCGAGGTCGGCGACACCCCGGCGCGCTGGCTGGTGCGCCAGCGTCTCGCCCGCGCCCGCACCCTGCTCGCCGCCCCCGGCGC
>JFJP01037869.1_pt1 | contig 21772 bp, 14 predicted proteins | sample 431651 | NCBI WGS metagenome assembly JFJP01 (sample SAMN02602958, study PRJNA72255) | Microbial mat metagenome, whole genome shotgun sequencing project. | biome: fresh water; feature: sink hole; material: water; isolation source: purple microbial (photo- and chemosynthetic) mats found in...
ATATGGCAAAGAATATAGTCCGCGGTTACTACGACGAATCCTATCCTCCGATCCCGACAAAGGCCACCAGATTCTGGCGCAGAAGCATCCTGAAACAGACGATCATGTTTTTCGTGCTTAACCTGAGGATCATGAGGATAATTGTCGGCGGCCACTCCTGATCAGGAGGCAACTTTTTTCAGCTTTTCAGCCAGGATGACAACTCCCTTCCCTGCTCCTTCGGCAATGTAATCAACCTTGTGGTTTGTATATACTGTAACAGGCTTGGGGTCAATAAGAAATACAGGGGTGTTTACCAGGACATAGTGTATCAGCCCTGCTGCCGGATAGACATTAAGTGAAGTGCCAATCACTGCAAAGAGATCTGCTTTTGAAGCTATGTCAGCCGCTTTCTCCATGGCAGGTACAGCCTCTCCGAACCAGACAATGTTAGGCCTCAGAGGGGTACCGTCAGGAGCTTTCTCTCCCGGAAGGATGTCACGACAGCCTATATCAAGGATCTCGTAGGGATTATTGCTGCTGCGCGCCTGGGTGAGCAGGCCGTGAAGATGCAGTACACTCCTGCTGCCGGCCCTTTCGTGGAGGTCGTCCACATTCTGGGTGATGATATGTACATCAAACAGCTTCTCCAGTTCAACGAGGCCGGTATGGCCAGAATTAGGAACGGCATTCTCAAGCTGACGGCGGCGCTCGTTGTAAAATTTCTGCACAAGATCCGGGTTGCGGTACCATCCTTCAATCGAGGCCACCTCCTCAACCTTGTACTGCTCCCAGAGACCGCCGCTGTCGCGGAATGTTTTGATGCCGCTCTCGGCACTCATTCCGGCACCGGTCAGTATAACAAGTTTTTTCATGATATGAATATACAAAATTGCATCGAGCACAAAGTATAGAGTCCGGGCAATCCTGCCGACCAATGTGAGGTAGTCCCGCTAAGCGGGAGAACCCATGACTCGGACCATCTGTTCTGACTACAAAAAAAATTTGACTTCAGTATCATAATAATCTAATTTTGCTTTTCATCACTCCCCCGGCCAGATTTATTCTCCAATAAACAATATTCCCGAGTTTTAGCCATGAAGAAACTTACAAAAATAAGTAGGGGGTTTTTGAAAAGAGTTTTTCAGGGATTGCTGCTGCTTTCCTGGGTGAATGTCTGGCCACAGGAACCAATGGTTGTGCCAAGGTTGTCAGGAGAACTGATATTCGACGGTGTGCCCGATGAAGAAGCCTGGCAGACAATTGCAGCGTTGCCCCTTGTTATGCATATGCCTGTATATGGAAACGAATCGACAGAATTAACAGTGATTAAAATCGCATATAATAATGATTACCTGTATGTCTCCGGGATTATTGACTATAAAAATCCGGATGATCTGAGGGCTTTCAGCAAGAAAAGGGATTACAATTCACCTAAATGTGACTGGCTGGGTGTGGTTATTGATACTTTCAATGACAGGCAAAATGCAGTTATGTTTTGGACCAACCCCAACGGATTACGATCCGAAGGAACCCTTCAGAATGATGTTGTGGATTCAAACACTGATATGAGTTTCAGCTGGAATACTTTCTGGGATGCGAAATCCTCAATCATGGAGAATGGCTGGTCAACAGAATTAAGAATCCCCTTTTCGAGCCTGAGGTACCAGGTAAGAGAAAACAAAACCAGTATGGGCATAACCGTTGCGAGTTATCGTCCGGTAAAAGCTGAGATGGCAAGTTTCCCATCGATTTCTCCGGATGTTGCCAATGCCTTATGGAAGCCATCAATGACCAGAATGATGGAATTCACCGGACTAACACCGGAAAACCCTGTCTATTTAACTCCCTATATCACCGGAGGCATCGGTCAGATTAATGAGCTTAATGACTCCGAAACAGGATATGTCATGGATTCTAAATTTAAATATGATGCCGGTTTCGATGCAAAGTACAGCATCACAAACAATCTGACTGTTGATCTTACTGTCAATACTGATTTTGCACAGGTTGAAGCTGATGATCAGAAAATTAACCTTACAAGATACTCACTCTACTTTCCTGAAAAGAGAGTCTTCTTCCAGGAAAAAGCTGATGTTTTTGATTTCTCCTTTCTTGGCGGCAACAACCTATTCTACAGCCGCAAAATTGGCTTGTATGACGGACACCCTGTAAGGATTTATGGCGGTATCAGAATGACAGGAAGAGTTAACAAATGGGATGTGGGCATTCTTGATATGCAGACAGCATCTTTTGAAGAGAATCCTTCAGAAAACTTCGGGATCTTCAGAACAAAAAGAAGTGTCTTCAACCCGAACTCATATGTCGGCGGGATGGTCACAAGCCGACTTGGGATGAACGGCAGTTACAATGTGGCCTACGGGCTCGACGGACAGTTCAGGGTTACCGGTGACGAATTTATGACAGTCAAATGGGCGCAGACATTTGAAAAGGATTCCGTTAATAAAATCTTCGACTTCGCGCCCTCAAGGTTCTTGTTTGAATGGCAGAGGAGGAAAATAAAAGGACTTGGATATGATTTATTATATACATGGTCCGGCAAAAATTTCAATCCCGGAGTTGGATTTGAAGCTAAGGACAATTACCAGGGCTTAAGAGCAATTATACAGTACGGCTGGCTGCCTGAGAGAGAAACTTTTCTGAGGTTTCATGCGATTTCAATGACAGCTTATGATCTCCGGAATACTTTAACCGGTTTGCATGAGACCACAAGCGGAATATTGAAATGGTCCTTCGAGGCGAAGAAGGGATTCTCTGGAAATATCTCGGCCAACTGGCTACTTGAAGATCTTGCCGACACAGTGATATTGGGAAATGATCAGGCTTCAGTTCCGCCCGGAAGACATTCATTTGCATATTTAAGTGCCTTTTACGGATCATCAGGCGCTCATGCACTGTCCTTTGATTTATCTGCCGAAGCAGGCAGTTTCTACGACGGATGGAAGCTTTCCTTCAGTGCATTACCAAAGCTGAGTATCGGCGCCGGTTTTGATCTTGGGCTTACGTATTATCTCGATTATGTAATCCGATCTTCCGGATCGATGAGTTTTACCAACCATATCCTTGGTATCAGAGGATTGATGACACTGACTACCAAGACCTCCCTGTCAGCTTATATTCAGTATAATACGTCAGTAGATAAGGTAGTTACAAATATCCGCTTCAGATATAATCCCCGGGAGGGCAACGATTTCTACATAGTCTATGATGAAGGGCTTAATTCAGATCTGGCACGGGAAACCCCAAGGTTGCCATTTTCTGCAGGAAGGACTTTGCTCCTTAAGTATACATATACTTTCATGTTATGAGAATGAAATCACTTATAACAGCATTGTTATTGTTATCAGGTGTTCTGTATAGCCAGGTGAAAGACCAGTATAGTTCTGCCCGCGAACAGATGGTCAGCAGCCAGATCGTTGCCAGGGGAATCAGCCACCTGGCTACGCTGCAGGCTATGAGGAAAGTCCCACGGCATATATTTGTCCCTTCATCATATGCGAGCGAGGCTTACAGTGACAGGCCCCTGCCCATAGGGTATAACCAGACCATATCTCAACCATTTATTGTAGCCCACATGACCGAGCTGGCCAGGCCGGCAGAGGGAAAGAACGCGCTGGAGATAGGCACGGGCTCAGGCTATCAGGCTGCAGTGCTGGCCGAGATAGTGGATACGGTGTACACCATTGAGATTGTCCCCGAACTGGCCAGGGAAGCCACGTCCCGTCTTAAGTTACTCGGTTACCGGAATATCGTGACCCGATGCGGCGACGGATACAAGGGGTGGCCCGACCATGCTCCGTTCGATATTATAATCGTCACCGCCGCGGCAGACCATATACCCGAACCGTTGAAAGAGCAGATGGCCGAAGGAGGCCGACTCATTATGCCTGTTGGTAACCCTGCAACAGTTCAGCAACTCATTGTGCTGACAAAAAGGAAGGGAAAGATCACGGAACAGAAACTTGAACCGGTACGGTTCGTGCCTTTGAAAAGATTTAAATAGTCAATCGGTATAGTAAATATTGAACTTCACCCATTCAAACCTGCTGCAGACTATCCCTTCCTTGAGGAAAACCTGCGGTTCCTCACCCTGCTCACAGAAATAGTTGACGACCTGAACCTCAACACCCGTATCTGGTCAAAAGAATAATTTGTTCATGTTATTCTTTCTTCCTTTATACATTTAACATATTTTAACATTTAAGCTCTATATTGCTGTTTTACAGTATTTTATAGTTCCTTTAATCGTTCCTTTAAGACTTTAATACTTATATTCTGTATATTTTAATAATCTCATATTTGAACATTACATTGACCCATGACGTTTTACATTCAAAATTAATTAACCAATAAATTAAAACATCATGAAAAAGCAAACCCTCACTTTCGGATTGATCGCCCTGATGGGGATCTTTACTTTAACAGGTTGCGAAAAAGAAGAAGAAATGAAATCTGTTGAAGATATGACCATAGCAGAATATGCTATCTCAGACGCCAACTTCTCAATACTTGTTCAGGCACTCACCAAAGCCGAACTGGTAAATGTACTCAACGGTACTGGTAACTTCACGGTTTTTGCTCCCACGAATGCCGCTTTCACAGCTCTGTTTACAGAACTGGGTGTATCCGGCATTGACGCTCTATCCAAAGAAGCTCTCACACCCATACTTCTTTATCATGTTCTGGGAACTGAGGCAAAAGCATCTATGATCTCCACTGGCTACTATAGCACATTAAGTCCTTCACAGGGTTCCTTCCTCAGCCTTAAAGTTGATGTGGCATCAGGTGTCAAGCTTAATAAAACAGCTAATGTAACGGCAACAGATGTGGATGTGAAAAATGGTGTAATACATGTCATTGACAAAGTCCTTCTTCCCCAGACAGTGGTGGATATAGCTCTTAACAATGACTCTTTCAGTATTCTCGTTCAGGCTGTCGTGAAAGCTGACCTGGTAAATGTCCTCAACGGAACCGGTCCCTTCACAATCTTTGCCCCGACGAATGCTGCTTTCGAGGCTCTCTTCGCAACCCTTGGTATCACAGGGATTGCTGACCTGACAGCCGCTCAGCTTGTTCCAATACTCACCTACCACGTGGTTAGCGGCAACGTCCTCTCTTCACAGCTTCAGGCAGGAAATGTTGAAACACTCAACGGTACCATCAGCGTGACTCTAAGCCCGGCGCCCGCAATCAACTCAACCTCCAAAATTATTGCAGTTGACGTTCAGGGTTCAAACGGTGTAGTCCACGTAATTGACCAGGTTCTTCTGCCTTAAGGCATCATCATATGATCCGATTATTAGAAGCGACGCGCGAAATGTGCGTCGCTTATTTTTTGTTCAATAAATAATCTTCAAATCAATACAAAATATTATTTTTAACATCTTAACATTGCATACAATGGACCGCTATTCTATAGCCGAACTTGAAAAGCTGACCGGCATCAAGACTGGTACCATCAGGATATGGGAACGAAGGTTCCGTATTATCAAGCCGCACCGCACCGACACCAACAGGAGATGGTATGATGATGATGACCTGATACGCATAATCAATATTTCAATTCTCCACCGTCACGGCTTCAAGATCTCAAAGATAGCCGCCATGACCGGTGCTGAGATTATCCGGCAGGTAGCCCTCCTTACAGAGGTGACAACTGATACCGATACACAGCTCGATTCACTTGTCGTTGCCATGACCGACTTCAATGAAAAGGCCATAAATGAGAACCTGATGCGGTCAATAATCAGCAGAGGATTTGAAGAAACTTTTGAAAAAATAGTCTTCCCGTTTCTAAGACGTGTAGGCGTTATGTGGCTGACCGGAACGGTTGACATCGGCGCGGAACATTTCATGACAAATATCTTCCGGAAGAGAATGATAGTGGCCACCGACTCACTCTCTCCTTCTGACGGTTCCGAAAGAAAGAGAGTTCTGCTTTACCTCCCGGAAGGTGAGTTGCATGAGATGGGGCTGCTCTTCTTTGCCTTCGTCGTGAGGAAGGCAGGACATGAGACCCTTTATCTCGGGCAGTCAACACCCTTCAACGCCATGGCTGATGTGGTCACCCGATGGAATCCCGACATCATTATTACCGGGTCTCTTACCGGGCTGCCGTATGAAAGTCCTGAATATTACCTGAAGAGAATGAGCACTGTTTTCCGCGACAAAAAGATACTTGTGTCCGGCGCCATGGCAATGGCGGCTACCGGCAAAACCTTTACCAACGTGTTTGCCGTCACCTCCGTGACCGAACTGAAAAAACATCTTTAACACCCTGCCCCTTTGCCTTAACGGATTTGCTAACTTTGTCTTCATGGAAAAACTTAACCTGTTTTTTGCCCAGATAAAGGATATTAGCTTCTGGCAGAGGCTCTTCCACTGGAGGAAAATCAGAACCCTCAGCTTTGATGCCTATGAGGAGTACAGGTCTTTTGCACGTGAGCTGGAAACAGGCAGGGAGAGCATCGAAAAACTGAAAAACCGCTTCACCGAAATTTCAGGACGTAACGAAAACCTCACCCAGAAAGTAAGAGACACAGAGCTCCTTTCGGCACGCAAGGACGCCAGCCTTGAAGAGCTCAACGGCCGCATGCGTGAACACACCGGCACCATCAATGAGCTTACGAAAAAAATCGCAGCCTTCGAGGCTACCAAGGAAGATAACGTCAGGACCTATAACGAAAACATCGCCCGCCTGAACCAGACAAAAGAGAGCTTCGAAGCTGAACGCAGGAAGCTCAACGAAGACCGGATCAAAGAGGCCGTTGATCGCTTCGAGGCAATGAAGAGACAGTGGGCCGAACATGAGGCTGACGTTAAAAACACCATCATCAGGATCTGCGACGTTAACCACGTTAACTACATAGATAAGGTGCCTTTCAGGGGAAACCCGGATAACACCATAGAGATCAGCGGTGAATACATAATCTTCGATGCCAAAAGCCCGGCAAACGATGACCTCTCAAACTTCCCGGTATATATAAAGTCACAGGCAGAAAACCTGAAGAAATACGCCAGCCAGGATAACGTAAAGAAATCGGTGTTCCTCGTTGTTCCAACAAACACTATTGATAAACTGAAACAGCTTACCTACCGGCTGGGCGACTATGATGTCTTTGTGATAACCCGTGACTCCCTCGAGCCGGTCATCCTCTCACTTAAAAAAATAGAGGAATACGATCTCGCCGAGAAACTCAGTCCCGAGGACCGTGACAGCATCTGCCGCATTATCGGTAAGTTTGCCCATACCACCAAGAGAAGAATTCAGGTAGACCAGTTTTTCCAGAAGGAGTTTATTGATCTCGTTCTGAAGAGCGAAAAAGATCTTCCGGAGGAGATCCAGAAACAGGTCATTGAATTCGAAAAATCAGAGAAACTTAATCCTCCCACCGAGAAAAGGGCAAAGATCATCTCAATAGACGACCTGCAGAAAAAAAGTGAGGAGATCGATGCCGAAGCCCAGGCACGAAAACTGTCCCTGCCGGGAGCAGGAGATGAATAAAAGCCTGCCGATGCGTACAGAGAAGGACTTCATAGGAGAAAAGGAACTGGATGACGATGTCTTATACGGCATTCATTCGCTCAGGGCCGGCGAGAACTTCCCCGACAAGACACCTTTTCATATCGAATGGTACAAAGCCATGGCTCTGACAAAGAGAGCCTGTTACCTTACTGCCGCGGGATTCTTCTCAGAAGCAGCAAAACAGTACAACCCTGAAAGGATGAAGGTCAGGGTTGTCAGTGTTGAAAGACTGGATGCTCTTGCCGCCGCTGCAGATGAATGTGCTGCCGGAAAGCACTTCGACTATTTCATGGTGCCGGCCATATCCGGAGGCGCAGGCACCAGTATCAATATGAACATGAATGAGATCATAGCAAACCGTGCCCTTCAGCTCATTGGCCGCAGGCCGGGCGACTATGAAATCATAGACCCCATTGAAGATGCCAATATCTTCCAGTCGACCAACGATGTTGTGCCCACTGCCCTCCGCGTGGCGGCCATGCAACTGCTCCTGGATCTTGAAGATGGTATAAATGAGCTTCGCAAAGCGATGGAGGAGCTTGAAAAGAGGCACCGCAACACACTGCGTGTTGCCTATACCCAGATGCAGGAGGCCGTTCCTTCGACCTACGGTCGCCTCTTCAGCAGTTACAGCGATGCTCTGTCGCGAGACTGGTGGAGGATCTCCAAGTGCCTCGAACGAATCAAGGTGGTCAACCTGGGCGGATCGGCAATCGGGACCTCTATAACAGTTCCCAGATATTTCGTGGCAGAGGTGGTACCCCGGCTGCAGCAGCTGACAGGCATGCCTGTCACCCGGGGAGAGAACCTCTCCGACGCCACATCCAACCTTGACCCATTCGTCGAGGTGCACGGTATCATCAAGGCTCATGCCGTCAACATGGAAAAGATGGTAAGCGATCTGCGGCTTCTCGCTTCTGATATCCATGGCAACCGCTCGTTGACAATCCCGAAGAAACAGACAGGCAGCTCAATTATGCCAGGTAAGACCAACCCGGTTATACCCGAGTTTGTTATCAGCTGTTCCCACAGGGTCTACAGCAATGACCAGCTCATCGCCGGGCTTTCAGCACAGGGCTGCCTCGAGCTGAATGCATATCTGCCGATGATAGGCCATGCACTTCTTGAGAGCCTGAAACTACTTATTGCTGCCGGCCAATCAGTGGTGTTGCATCTTCTCCATGGCCTTGAAATTGAATCCGGTACATCAGAGGCAAACGTGATGGCAAGTCCTGCCATCACCACCGCTCTTCTTCCGTTCATCGGGTACAAAAAAGCTGCCGAAATGGCGGCCTGCATGAAAGATTCAGAGCTCGACATCTTCGAAGCGAATGAAAGGCTCGGTTTTATTGATCCCGAAAAACTGAAAGAGATACTAAAGGCTGAGAACCTTGTTCAGGGTGGTTACCGGCTGAAGGATATTGAAGACTGATTACCAGATGACAGCAAAAGGCAGAGATACCAAACCCCATGTGGGAATATACGGCAGACGAAACGTAGGAAAGAGCTCGCTCATCAATGCATTGGTGGGGCAGGATATTGCCATTGTCTCCGACATAGCAGGCACCACCACCGACCCGGTAAAAAAGAGCATTGAGGTGCACGGGCTGGGTCCGCTCATCTTCATTGACACCGCTGGCATTGATGACACCGGTGAGCTCGGCCAGCTGCGAATAAAAAAATCGATGGCAGCCCTGAAGCTGATTGACCTGGCCATCCTTGTGCTGTCTGACAACCGTTTCGACAGCTTTGAGGCTGAGCTGGTAAAAGAGTTCGGAGTACTTGACATTCCCTTCATCCTCGTTCATAATAAAAGTGATGTTAATCCTCTTACTCCCTCTATCCGCGAGGAAATCAGAAACCGTACCGGTAAGGAAATAACAGAATACTCGGCACTTCATTCTGAAGAATATAACAGTGAGCTTCTCAGGGTGATTAAGAATGCAATGCCGGCCACAGCAATGAAAAGCCGTGGACTGATCGGAGACCTGGTAAGCCAGGGTGACATCGTCCTGCTTATAACCCCCATTGATATCGAAGCCCCGGAGGGGAGACTGATTCTTCCACAGGTACAGGTGATACGCGATATACTTGACAACGACTGCACCGCCATAGTCCTGAAAGAGAGAGAGGTGGATGCCTTTTTGCGGCGTACCGGAATAAAACCGGCGCTGGCTATAACTGACAGCCAGGTCTTCCTGAAAGCCGATGCCTCCATCCCGCGCGATATACCCCTGACAAGCTTCAGCATCGTGCTGGCAAGGCAGAAGGGCGACTTCGAAGAGTACCTTAAAGGGACCCCGAAAATAGGAGAGTTAAAGGATGGCGACCGGATACTGCTGCTGGAGTCATGTACACATAATGTCTCATGTGATGACATCGGGAGGGTTAAGATTCCCAGGTGGATCACCAACTTCACCGGCAAAAATCTGGAGTTTGACAACGTGGCAGGGCTCGACAGCTTCCCGCGCCCGATAGAAGATTATGCCCTTGTGATACAGTGCGGAGGATGCATGGTCACACACCGCCAGCTTGTAAATCGCCTGAAGGAACCGAAGAAGCACAGCATCCCCGTTACCAACTATGGGATGGCTATTGCCTACGTACACGGCATCTTCAACCGCGCCACCGAACCCTTCACCGGCAAGACGGAAAAGGCCGGTGATCTGCTCTGATCACCGGCCCCCTTTATGTGAATGCTGTTATTATAACTCTTCTCCGGTTCCTTTCAGATACTTGTCAAGGAAGGTAAGTATCTGTGAGTAGCCCTTGATCTCATTCTCCTTCTTGACGAAACCGTGTCCCTCGTCAGGGAAGATGACATATTCCACAGGTACGCCATTGGCCCTGATAGCTTCAACCATCTCATCTGATTCGATCTGGAGAACCCTGGGGTCATTGGCACCCTGAAGCACCATCACCGGGTTTTTGACATTCTGCCCGTGGAATACCGGTGAGATATTGTACAATCTTACTGAGTCGGCGGTGAAGGGATCACCCATCTCTGTATAGAGTGCATCACGGAATGAAGCCCAGTAGGGCGGTATTGATTTAAGCGTCCGGAGCCAGTTGGTGACACCGAACAAATTGACTCCCACCTTGAACTCGTCAGGTGTGGATGTCATCGCTGCCATCGTCATGAATCCGCCGTAGCTTCCGCCAATGATACCGATCTTTGCAGTGTCAATATACTCAAGTCCCTGCAGCCACTTCTTACCCCAGATGCAGTCCTTCAGGTCTTTGTCGCCGTGGTTCCTGTCATCCATTTTATAGAATGTCTTTCCGTAACCACTGCTGCCCCTGTTGTTGACATCCAGAACAGCATACCCGTGATTGACAAGAAACTGAATGATCGGATTGTAGTAGGTCATGGCCTGTCCACCAGGGCCACCGTGCACCATTACCAGGGCAGGGACCTTATTCTTTTTTGTCGCTGTGAGAGGCTTGTAATAGATTGCCGGTATCTCCAGTACGTCAAATGAGGGATAACGTACAACTTCTGCCTCGACAAGATCGGCAGGTTTAATCTCCGGGTTCAGATTGCTGGTGAGCTTTTTCATCTCTGTTCCTCCAAACTCAAAAAGGTGAAGGTCACCTGGAGTTTTGGATGTTCCGAGACTCAGCAGAAGATATTTTTCGCTCTCTGAAATCGCCAGATTATTGATATTTGCCCCGGGGATCTCAGGGTATACTACATCTTCACCGGTCGACTGATCGATTATCTTTAACTTAATGCGGGCATCTTCATTGACGCCTATTATCTTGTACTTCTCATTCTCGCTGAACCAGACTCCTGACACATCCCAGTCCGTCTCATATAAAACCTCACGTCCTCCTGTGGCAATATCGTATTTCATGAGGTATGTGAATTCCTTCCCGATATCAGTTGTATAGTAAAAGCTGGCATTGTCATTTGAGAATCCCGAGGCGGAGTATGAACCTGGTTTATCAGGTTCTGAGACCTCAATGGTCTTGCCTGTCAGTCTTTCATATAAGAACAATTTATTTTCGCTGGTGGTTATCGGCTTTGCCAAAGCGATAATATTCCGGTCCCTGGTTGAACCTGAATATTGAAGTCCCTCCCGGTTTTCCCAGATCAGCTCCTCTTTCCATTCACCCACATTCATTTTATAAAGATCAAAATACTGTGGATCGCGCCTGTTGGAGGAGAAGTACATTATCTTCTTGTCCTTGCTGAATCCGTTGAACGATGCCTTTACCTCATCTCCTGGAGTCAGGTCAACCGTGGTACCGTCCTCACTAAGGAGGTAGATATGGTCGTTTTCGTTTCCTCCCTTATCTGCTGAATAGAGGATCTGGTTGGTTCCATGGACGTAATCGACTGCAAAGAAAGATTCAGTCGTAGAGTTTGTTACCTGTTTCTTGGACCCGTCACTTATGCTGATCTCAAAAACATTATAAATTCCTGTCTCATTGCTGGAGACAAGCAGCTTCGTTTCATCAGGAGAGAAGGCTGAAAAACCGATGTTCACATTCTTGTAGAACTGGTCTATAGTATACTGACCGATCTCCGGGATTTTTTTCCCTGTACATGAGACCAGCAGGATAACCGAAAATACAATGAGAATTTTCTTCATAGGTCATATGTTTAATTATTCTGAAAGGACTGAAAAATAAACAAGGTGCTGCATTTAAAGTTCAGAATGCCGAGACGAAACCTGCACTCAGTTTTCCGTAGCTGTTACCGCTGAAGACCTGCGTAAACTCCGTCACCAGCCTTACATTCCGTCTTATTATGTAACCGGCATGAAGGGTGGCAGACCGGTAATCAAGCAGATCAATATCCGACTCAACCCAGTTAAGCAGGCCGGTGAGATACCAGGTGCTCATGTCACCCTTAGGTGAGTAGATGATCTCTGCAAAACCGCCGTGTGTTCTTAAGTCCGACTGCATTGGCTCCTCAGGGTCGACAAAGACTTCGGAGTCAGTCCTCCAGACGTATTGCAGCCCGATGATCAGCTTCTCATTGAAGTCCAGGACAAGATCGGGACCGTACATCTTCACTTCATTAACAAAATCGCCGATATTGTTCTGGAGTACTTCCTTGCCGGTATATCCGAAGAACCCGACACTGGCATGCTCGCCAATGTCCTGTGTGACCTTCAGCAAAATGTTTTTGTATTTGTCCTTATCGAAGACAAAGGCCTTGTTGGCCTCAGACAAACCGGAGCCGCTGACAACCTCGAAGACCATAGTAGTGCCAGTTGAGAAGCCTTTATCAAGCAGGATACCCCTGTCATACTTCAGGTCTATGGAAGATTCTCCGGGTGCAGTAGCATAGATCTTGTAGTTCTCTAACGTATATCTTAATTCTCCCTTAAACATAGGATCAGAGACCGCAAACTGCCCCATGTAGATATTTATGCCAGTACTAAAAAGATCGCGGTACATCAGGAATGCATCCTCAAGCCCGGCAATATGCCCTCTCTCATTCAACAGAAAATAGAAATAGTATGATAGTTTTTCTGACAGTTCACCTCCGGAGATGATCTTCAGCACAAACGGAGCGGCAAAATCGACGGAGCCCTGATCATCGAAATTGAATGTAGCATGGCCGTCAAGCCTGAATGCCAGCGGAAGCTCACGGAAGAGGGAGAGCCTTTCATCACCGGTATTTATAAAATATCTGGGAGATTCATAGTCGGTCATTCTGAAGCCGGCACCGGCAAACTCATCACCGAAAGCTTTCAGTCGCGGCATTGCCGGGCTATGGCATACCTGGCAGCTGATCTGGTACTTGCGGGCAAAGGCAGGTACGGCTTCCACCTGCTCCGGAGGGATGATCAGAAGCATGGTTACGGCCAGAGTAGCCAATCTGGTTATTGCAGAAACTTTCATATTGTTAAGGTTTTAGGTTTTCTATGTCAAGGTAGTATCGCAACTTTTGTAGTATGGTCATTGACCATCATAATGTCCGATTCTTCGGCCGGGACCTTCAGGAAGTCGGCCACCGGCTTGACAAGAAGCTGGTAATTCAGGACGGCACGCACCTTCATCTCCCCGGGGGCGGCTTCAAAGGGTATTTTGAAGGTGAATTTCTCCACTTTCGTCTCCCGTGGACCAATCCTGTAATCAACGCCAAAACTCCTGGTGTTCCACTGCATGATGGTCATGTTTCCGTCCTTATCGAAGTAAGGCATCCGGAATATCCTGTTCCCGAATGGGATACCGTCACGCTGAACCCCCTTAAAGTCGTTAAGCTTAAGCGGTATAGCCATATCCTGGTAGGCAAGATAATCGCCCGAGATGGTATACTCCTCACCCTCAAAACCCTTTGGGTCTACGTTCAGGTGATACTTGTTTCCCTTAGCATCGGTAGCCTCAACATCGAGCCATGCTATGCGGTCTTCCACAGACCCTGTGGGAAATTTGTGCCCGGTCTTCTGGTTGAAGAGGGCCACGGTGAAGACGATGGTCTCTCCCGGCTCCGCCAGGCGCATGTCAGGCTCGATCCTCAGTTCTATGGTACCCCTGACCTTTCCCGGATCGTGAGCTCCGTGGAACAGATGCAGGCGGGCATCGTCATATTTTTTGCCCATTAGTGCCAGCTGATACTCCCCCCTGGGCATGTGGCAATCGTGGCAGTAGACACCCTCCGCTGCATAGGGACCCTCCTTCCATTCAAGCTGGGTGCTCTTGACCATCATCCCGAACGGGTTCATCTCATTGTGGCAGTTGCCGCAGAACTCTGTCGACTTCAGGAAATCATTCTGCACTATTTTATGAGCAGGAGATTCCATCTGCGGTTCACGCCCGCTCTGCTTCGTCATGCCCGGCTCAATAAAATAGCTGAAGTTCACCGGCGGATCAACCTGGGCTCTCTGTGTGAGGTGGCACACCTCGCACGAGACCGATTCGTTTGCCATGCTCTTCTCCTCCGGGCGCGGCGGAGGGAGTGTCCCCCCCATGTATGCCAGCGGGGTATGACAGCCGTTGCAGCCGTCAGCCGCCTCCTTCATGAATGGATCAACCTCGGCATGTGGTACGGCAAGGTCGAAATACTCTATCTCATCCCAGTGATGGGTGTAGGCCTGCGACATCATGGCCTGCGACCACTGCTCATAGATACCTGGGTGACACGACCGGCACTTGAGGGCTGTCTCGAAATCCTTGTACTTATATTTCCCCTTCAGATCCTCCTGCGGAAGCGATCTGATCAATGTAAACGCCGTAAGGGTCAGCAGAATAACGGCCGGTACTATGACCATAAGCAGAAGTGGAGTGATTTTAGGTCTCATAGGTTTGCAAATTGACAATGAAAGATACAAAATAAAATAATAGCTACTAATGATTCCTATCCACACAAACATGGAAAGGCAGCAATGTATGCGCCTGTAAAGTCCATAAATGATGTGCCTTTGACTGTCCGGAAATTTATTTAAAATTTTGTTATATATTTGGCTTGCTAATAAACCATTATGTCACACAGCTGGACACTGGAATACAAGATTAAAGTCAACCGCTCCGGATTGTATCAATGAACCCGGTGCTGCAGCAGAGAAGTTGCCCGCAACTCATCTGCCTGTAGCGTCTCTGCTACCTGTCTCACCGGGAACTCATCTCCTTTGTTTTCTTAATTCTTCGTTTTAACTAATTCAAAAAATACAATTATGGATACATTAATTATTACCGGTTCGGGGATTACTGTCAATGACGTTGTCAATGTAGCCCGCCACGGACAGAAGGTACAGCTTCACCCTGATGCTCGCAAAAGGATCCTCGAGTGTCGTGCCATGCTCGAGAAGAAGATCATCGCCCACGAGATCATGTACGGTGTGAACACCGGTATAGGCGAATTTTCCGAGATGGTGCTCAATGATGACCAGATTAAGGATTTCCAGAAATACCTCGTTTACAACCATGCCGCCGGCATCGGTGACCCCGCTTCAATAGAAACAGTCAGGGGTGCAATGCTCGGGCGCATCAACGTTCATGCCCACGGCAACTCGGGATGCCGTCTTGAGATCACAGAGACCTACGTGGAGATGCTCAACAAGGGGGTCATCCCGTTTGCATGCCAGAAAGGCTCAGTGGGTGCCTGCGGCGACCTGGCTCCCATGTCGCAGATAGCCCTCCTGCTGATGGGGGAAGGAAAAGCATATTACCAGGGAGAGCTCCTTGACGGTGCCGAGGCGATGAAAAGAGCTGGTATTAAAGTGCCCGGACTGATGGCACGAGACGGTTTGGCTGCCATCAACGGATCAAACATGCTCACTGCCATGAGCGCCATTTGGCTCGTTGATGCCAACAACTGGCTAAAACAGGCTGAGATAGCAGCGGCAATGTCGCTCGAGGCCCTCAAGGCCAACATGAAACCTTACGAGCCGCTGCTTCATCAGGCAAGAGGTTTTAAAGGTGCCATCCGCAGTGCAAAAGCAATAAATATGTGCGTCGCCGGCGGTGACCTGAAAGAGGGAAGGGTAAAGTCGAAGGTCCAGGATGCCTATTCGATGAGATCAACACCGCAGGTGATAGGCTCGGCCCATGACATGCTGGCCTACGCCCGCAGCCAGGTTGAGATCGAACTGAACGGCGTTGGAGACAACCCTATCTTCTTCCCCGATAAGAACCTGCAGCTATCAGGAGCCAACTTCCAGGGATCACCAGTGAGTGTTCCGATGGATATGGCAGGTGCCTGTGTCACCATGGTGAGCGTCATGTCAGAGAGAAGAATGAACCGCCTCAACAATCCCGCTCTAAGCGTCGGGTTGCCCGATTTCCTTACCAAAGGTGCGGGGATGTTCTCAGGACTGATGCTCAGCCAGTACACTGCTGACATGTTGATTGTTGAGCAAAGGATACTCTCCATGCCGGCTTCAATACAATCGATCCCGGCTGCCGCCGACCAGGAAGATTTTGTCTCAATGGGAATGAACACCGCCATCAAGAACAACCAGATACTTGATAATGCCTATGGCATCCTGGGTATCGAGCTTATGGCAGCGGCACAGGCGCTTGATTTCAGGAAAGAGGAGTACGGTTTTGGCACCGGCGTTCAGAAAGCCAAGGATGTCATCCGCAGGCATGTTGAGTTCCTCGATATCGACCGTCCTCTCTATAATGATCACACCAACATGAAGGAGCTCGTGAAATCATGCGAGATACTTCACGAGGTGGAGAAAACCGTGGGAAGCCTGGAGTAGTTTTCAGGCAGTAGGGGTTAGGCAGTAGGCAATAGAAATCTCGATTTCAGATTGTCGATTGTCGATTTATTCAAAATTCGCAAATCGCAAATCCTTCGGACTTTACAGACTTTCGACTTCACAGATGCAATAATTTGTTTCCTCTATAAGTTTTTACATTAGAAGAACCAAATCGCATCCGAAATGAAGAAGTATCTCCTTCTGCCCCTCCTCGCGGCAGCTGTATGCTCCTGTGCCACCCGGGAACTGTACCTGAATGTCACACAACCGGCACCGGTGACGATAGCTCCGGAGATAAAAACCGTCGGCATCATCGACCGGTCAACACCCACTGACCAGACGAAATCGCTCGATGCGCTTGATAAATGGCTCTCACTCGAGGGAGCTGACCTTGATTCCATAGGCACCCTGGAAGCCATCAAAGGCGTCACCCAGGAGCTGGCGGCCAACGACAGGTTCAATGAAGTCAAGTTACTTAGCGGGCTGAAATTTAAGACATCCAGCCTTGGCGGACTACCGGTGCCGCTTACATGGGAACAGGTAGAGGGCATCTGCCGCGAGAACGGCACCCAGGCTCTATTTGCACTGGAGATGTATGACACCGACACCAGGGTAAATTATTCCACCCGGAAAACAAGTTTGAAAACTCCCCTGGGAAATATACCGGCGCTGGAGCACAATGCCTCAATGGAGACCCTTGTAAAGACGGGATGGAGAATCTACTCTCCTTCTGACAGGGCCATACTTGATGAACATATTGTGGCGGAATCAATAGTCTTCTCCGGCCACGGCATAAACCCTGTGGCAGCGGTGGCGGGAATGATAAACCGCAAGGATGCAGTGAAGGAGGTCAGCAAAAAGGCAGGACGTGTTTATGCAATCCGCCTTATCCCATACCGGATCAGGGTGACACGCGATTACTTCGTGAAGGGAACCGACAACTTCAAGGTGGCGAAACGACGCGCCCAGCTTGGGAAATGGGATGAGGCAGCCGAACTGTGGGAGAAGGAAACGGAAAACCCGAAGATGAAAATAGCAGGCAGAGCACATTACAATATGGCTATCATTAGTGAGATCAACGGCAATCTGGATGATGCTGTCGCATGGGCGCAGAAGGCTTATTCCGATTTCAGGAATAAACAGGGACTTCGTTATGTCCGCATCCTCGAGAACAGGAAATACAACGAGGATGTGTTGAGCTACCAGGAACAGAGATAAATCCATCCGGACCCGGTGTCCATGCCGGATCATTGCTCGTAATTTTTACCTTTACTTCTGAAAATTCCGAAGTTATGATCAGGATCATTCTTGCCATACTCCTTCTAAACCTCTGCTTTGTTATTTGCTCAGGTCAGGACCCCGATCCTTTAAAGTATGTCAACCCCTTCATCGGCACCGACCGCATGGGACATACCTACCCCGGCGCAACGGTACCCTTCGGGATGATCCAGCTGTCACCTGACACTGACACCATACCCTATGAAACAGAAGGCAGATACAATAAAGATGTCTATAAATACTGCGCCGGATACCAGTACAGTGACAACACCATCGTCGGATTCACCCATACCCATTTCAGCGGTACGGGCCACTCCGACCTCGGCGATATCCTGATTATGCCAACAACCGGAATCCTGCAGCTTAACCCCGGAACATCAGATGCCCCGGAAAAAGGATACAGGTCAGCCTTTACGCACAGCGATGAGAAAGCCTCTCCGGGCTATTATGCCGTGAAACTGGACGACAATGACATCCTCGCCGAGCTGACAGCAACGACGCGCACCGGTGTTCATCGCTACACTTTCAATCAGGGAGGTGACGCCCATATTATCCTTGATATGGTTCATGGAATTTACAATTATAATGATAAAAACGTATGGACATTCATCAGGGTTGAGAATGATACCCTGGTGACCGGTTACAGGCAGACCAGCGGATGGGCAAGAACAAGAACACTCTATTTTGCTCTTGCCTTCTCCAGGCCCATCGAATCGTACGGCTTTGTCAACGAAGAGCCGGCACAAGTGTACAGGGGATTCTGGCGCCGTTTCGACCAACGCCGGAATTTTCCTGAAGCAGCAGGGCGCAGCATAAAGGGCCATTTTGATTTTCTTACCCTGCCGGGAGACCAGATCAACGTGCGGGTGGCATTGTCTCCGGTAAGTACCGCAGGGGCAATTGAAAACATGAAGACCGAAGCACCCAACCCGGACTTCGATGAAACTCGCCGGAGGGCAGAAGAGATGTGGCGCAGCGAGCTCGGAAAAGTAAGTGTGACAATGATGAACGAGGAACAGACCGTCAGCTTCTATACGGCACTATACCATGCCTTCCTCTCTCCCACCATCTTTATGGACACCGATAAAAAGTACAGGGGTCTGGACCAGAATGATCATACAGCCGGCGCTTTCACCAACTATACGACCTTCTCGCTCTGGGACACCTATCGTGCTCTCCATCCGCTCTTCACCATCGTGCAGCAGGAACGTACCGCTGACATGATAAACTCAATGCTGTCCCATTATGACCAGAGCGTGCACCACATGCTGCCGGTGTGGTCACACCACGCCAATGAGAACTGGTGCATGACAGGATACCACTCCGTACCGGTGATTGCTGATGCCATCGTTAAAGGTATCGGTGGATTTGACTACGCCAGGGCAACGGAGGCATGCGTTACCACAGCGCGTAATTGGTGGTACGACGGGCTCGAGGACTACGTGAGACTCGGATATGTGCCAGACGAAAGAACCGCATCATCAGTCTCGGTCACCCTCGAATATGCTTACGACGACTGGTGCATTGCACAAATTATCAATAAAATGTCCACAGAGCCGTTGCTCTCAAAGTATCCGGGGTTGGACTCAGAATTATATGTGGAATTTATCGACCGGTCACGCAATTACATGAATGTATGGGATGCGTCAACCGGGTTCATGCGCCCCAGGAAGGCAGACGGCAGCTTCAGGGATAAATTTGACGTGCTGAGCACCCACGGCCAGGGCTTCATAGAGGGAAATGCATGGAACTACAGTCTGTACGTTCCTCATGATCCGGTACATCTGATCTCAATTATGGGTGGCAAAAAGCGGTTCATTCAGCACCTCGACTCCCTCTTCACCATGCACCTGCCTGATGAGTTCTTCGCTGAGACGGAAGACATAACCCGTGAGGGCATCATTGGCAATTACGTACACGGCAACGAGCCGTCGCATCATGTACCATACCTTTATAATTACTCCGGAGTACCCCGGAAAACACAGTACTGGGTACGTCATATAATGGACACAAAATACCTGTCTGCTCCTGACGGACTGAGCGGCAACGACGACTGCGGGCAGATGAGCGCATGGTACATCTTTTCGGCACTCGGCTTTTACCCGGTCGCACCCGGCTCAGACAAATACGATCTGGGAAGCCCGCTGGTAAAAGATGCAACCATAAGACTGGAAAACGGTAACACATTTACCGTGTCAGCCCTAAACCAGGGGCCGGAGAATGTCTATGTGAAAAAGACCGAACTGAATGGCCTGAAGCTGGACCGCCAATACATCACCCATGACGAGATCATGAACGGAGGAAAACTGGTTTTTTACATGGCCAGATAGCAGTGAACTTTACAGTAGTCACGTTTATGTGTGTTAACTCCGCGCGTAATTCGCGCCGGGCCAGGTAGAATTGAGTTCATTCTGAGCCTGCCTGACTTATAAGGGCGAGATGTCTGCAGAGCTGAAATTATTGATTCCTGAATGCCTCCGCTCCCCGGTCAAGCCAGTCGATGTAGGCCTGAATGTCAAAGTCGGTTCCCCGGGTCTCTATCAGAGGTTTGCCTGATGGGTCAACAATGGCATAGAGGGGAAGGGTGTTGGTGTTGAACATCGAGATCTCAATGTCTTCGTTCTTCTTACCCATTGTCTTTTTCTCCTTGCCGTCAACCTTCGACACAAATACTTCATTGTCAGGAAGCTTGGTCCGGTCGTCAACATATAGACCTACCAGAACAAAGTTTTCCCTTATCCTTCTCTGCACCTCAGGGTCTGACCATACACGTGCATCCATCTCCTTGCAGTTGGCGCAGGCATGACCTTTGAAATCGATAAGCACCGGCTTGTTAAGCTGTTTTGCGCATGCAAGGCCCTCCTCAAGGTCAAAGTAACCCTGCAGGCCATATTCAAAGTGAAGGAAATCGGAATACTTCGGAGTACCACAGATGGCTGAACCGCCGGTGGTTGTTACAACCGCTCCGCCTCCCCTGTTTTCAGTAATAGCCTTCAGGAGGTTGAATCCTGATGTCTCACGCGGAGGCAACAATGCCGATATGCGTGTAAGCGGCGCTCCGAAGAGACCCGGTACAAGATAGACGGCAAAGGTGAATGATGCAATTATAAGCACCAGGCGGAATACTCCTATGTGAGGTACGTCGCTGTCATGTGAGAACTTAATCTTACCCATGAGATAGAGACCCATCAGGAAGAAGAGAACAATCCATATCGCCAGGTAGATATCACGCGAGAGTATCCCCAATCCGTATACAGTGTCAACCACCGAGGCAAACTTAAGACTGAATGCCAGCATTATGAAGCCCAGTACCACCTTGACCGAGTTAAGCCATCCGCCCGATTTTGGCATCTTGTTCATCCATGATGGGAAGAGTGCGAAGAGGGTAAACGGCAGCGCAAAGGCAAGGCCGAATCCGAACATGCCAATCGTCGGACGCAATACATCACCCGAGGCAGCCTCTACCAGCAGGGCTCCCACGATGGGCCCTGTGCATGAGAATGAGACCAGAACCGTGGTCAGGCCAAGGAAAAAGGCAGCAAGAGCTCCTCCCCTGTCAACTTTGGAGTCAGAGGTACTGACCCATTTGGCGGGCATCACTATCTCAAAGGCACCGAAGAATGATGCGGCAAACACCAGGAATAGTGCAAAGAACAGCAGGTTTGGAATCCAGTGAGTGCTCAGTGTATTGGCAAAGCCTGCCCCAGCGCTTGTCAGGGAGACGATTATGCCTAATGATGAATAGAGCAGGATGATTGATAACCCGAATATAAGGGCCTTGCCAATGGCTGATCCTCTCTTACCC
>JFJP01059070.1_pt1 | contig 21761 bp, 15 predicted proteins | sample 431651 | NCBI WGS metagenome assembly JFJP01 (sample SAMN02602958, study PRJNA72255) | Microbial mat metagenome, whole genome shotgun sequencing project. | biome: fresh water; feature: sink hole; material: water; isolation source: purple microbial (photo- and chemosynthetic) mats found in...
GGGGAAACGATTGACGGGGCTGTCGGCATCCTCGGCCGCATAGTATCCACCCTCTGGATGCGCAAGGTCGCGCAGCACATAGCCGAGGATGTCTCGGGCGATCCAGGCAAGGCTCTCGTCGCCCGAGGCACGCCAGGCCTCGATGGCCACGCAGGCGATCTGAGCCTGGTCGTAGAGCATCTTTTCGAAATGCGGCACGAACCAGGACTCATCGACCGAATAACGGTGAAACCCGCCGCCGACATGATCGTGCAAGCCTCCGCAGGCCATTTTCTCCAGGGTACTCGAGACCATGCGCAAAGACTCCTCGCGCTCCCCAGCGTCCTCGGTGCCCGCCGCAAAACGCAGCAAAAAAGCGAGGTTTCCAGGCTGGGGAAACTTGGGCGCCCGCCCAAAGCCGCCATGCTCCTCGTCGAAGGACTCACGAAACCCTTCGTAGGCCGCAGGCCAGGCCTTCTCCAGCCAGACAGGCTCCCCCTCCGTGAATGCCTGTGGTGCACGACTTCGTTCGGAGAGCAGCCCAAGCACGCGCTCCGCCTCCCCGACGAGTTCAGCGCGCTGCTCCTTCCAGGCATGCATCAAGGCGCGCAGAACCGTGGGAAACCCAGGTCGGCCCTGCCGATCCTCCGGCGGGAAATAGGTGCCGCCATAGAAGGGTTTGAGCTCCGATGTGAGGAAAGCGCTCAGAGGCCAGCCACCGTGGCCGGTAAAGGCCTGCACATAGGTCATGTAGACGCTGTCCACGTCGGGCCTCTCCTCACGATCCACCTTGATGCAGACAAAGCCCTCGTTGAGCAGCGCGGCGAGCTCGGGGTCCTCGAAGGACTCGTGCGCCATCACATGGCACCAGTGGCAGGTGGCATAGCCTATGGAGAGAAAAATGGGGCGGTCCTGCGCGCGCGCCTGAGCGAAGGCCTCCTCTCCCCAGGGCAGCCAGTCCACGGGATTGTCGGCGTGCTGGCGCAGATAAGGGGAGGCGGAGCTTGAGAGACGGTTACCCATCCAGCAAGGGGAGCCCCCTCATGCAAAAAAGCAAACGAAGGAAGAAAACCCTTCAGGCCCCCCGGCAAAGCAAAACGGTCCGGCGAAGCACTGCCTCACCAGACCGTTTGTCGAAATCGCAAAAAAGAAAAACCTACTTCGCCACAGGCACGCTGCCCGCCTTCACCGTGACGAGCGAATCCGGATCGATGTGGCGGCGGATCACCTCGTTGACCTGGGGCTGCGTGAGGGCCTGAAGACGCACGGGGTATTCATCGAGCCAGGACGTCGGATAACCGCGCTGGAGCGTGATGAGAATCTGACCGGCCAGGCCGCCCGTGGTGGCGAGCCCCACCTTGTAGGTGCCGATGAGGTTGCTCTTGCGGCGCTCAAGCTCGTCGACGGTGACGCCCTCGTCGCGCCACTTGAGCAGTTCGCGGCGAGTGGAGGCGATGCCCTTCTCAAGCACGGCGGGATCAAACGTGGCGCTGATCTGCCACTGACCGTCGACATAGGTGTCACCTGAAACACCCGCGCCGATGCCATAGGTGAGGCCCTCCTTGTCGCGCACGGTCGACATGAGGCGGCCCGTGAAACCACTGCCCAGGATCGCGGTGCCCACGCGCAGAGGCAGGGTGTCGGGATCGCTGTAGCGAAGCCCGGTCGCCTGTCCCATGACGATGCTCACACTGGGCTTCTCCGCCATCTGCACGACCTGCTCGGAGGCGGCCTTTGCAATGGGTGCGCGCTCGGGGCTGTGGAGCCCCGCTCCCGTGGTCCAGCCGGAGAAGGACTTGGCCACCTCGATCTGCAACTGGACAGGATCCACATCGCCCACGGCTATCAGTTTCATGTCCTTGGATCCGTAGTACTGGGCGTGAAAAGCCTTGAGATCATCGACCGTGAGTTTTTCCACCGCCGCGAGATAGTCCTCGGAGCTGGGGTTGCGATTGGGATGACCTACGGGGAAAATGGCCCGTGAGAAAGCATCGGCCGCACGGAAATCCGGACTTTCCAGGCGGCGCTTGACGCCCGTGGCGACCTGTTTCTTGAGCTTGGCCAATTCCTCCGGAGCAAAGGCCGGATTGCGCAGCTGATCGGACAGCAGGGCGAGCACGAGAGGCAGGTCCTTGCTCAGGCACTTGGCGCTGAACTCCGTGACGAAATCGCCCGCTCCAAAACCGATCTCGGCCCCCACCGCCTCCAGCTTCGAGGTGATGGCGAACTTGTCGAGCGACTTGGTGCCCTTGTCGAGCATCATGGCCGTGAGTTTCGCAGCGGCGAGATTGGTGGAGGAAGCCTGGACGTCACCAACCGCAAGAGCGCCGCGGATCGTGACGACCTCCTTCACACCGGTATGGTAGGCCACCACGTCTATGCCCTCGACCTTCTGGCTGGCCAGACCGGAGGAGATTTGGGCGGAACCTGATGCGGGAGCCGCAGGAGCACCTTGCAGGACCGGAGTGGCGGCGCAGGCTGCGGAGGCGAGAAGCAGGGAGAAAAGTTTCATGGGTTCAGAAGAGTTGTGTTGGTTTTCCGGATACATGTGGGGCGGCTCAATGTGCAGCCTTGGGGATGAACCAGCCCGTGGTGCTCTGATCCTCGTTGAGGTAGGCGTTGGCGACCCGCTGCAGGTCCGCCACGGTCACTTTCCTGATGCTATCCGCAGCGGTGACAAACAGCGTCCAGTCGCCCGAGGCGATCGTCTCGTTGAGCACTCCCGCGACGGCATAGGATCCGTCGCGCGCATAGGCCAGGCTGGAAAGCGCCTTGGCCGAGGCGGCGTCGAGCTCCTGCTGGGTGACGCCGTTTTTCTTCAGCGCCTCGACCTCGGAAAGAATGACCTTCTCCACCTGGTCATGCGTGGTGCCCGGTGTGAGTGTGGCGAAAAGGATGCATAGCCAAGGATCGCGGAACTGGCCGTTGAAAGCGTCCACGCTGCCGGTAAGTCCCTTGTCGGTGAGGGCCCTGTAGAGACGGCTGTTCTTTCCATCGCTGAGCACCATGGAGAGTAATTCCATGGCGGTGGCGTCGGCATGCACTGCGCTGGGATTCTTGAAACCGATGCCAACGACGCCGAGCTCGCCCGCCTTCTTGACGGTGACCCGGCGCGGGCCGGTCTGCGGGGGTTCCTCGGTATAAACTTCCGGAATCGGATGCGGCGAACGGGAGATCTTGCCGTAATGGAGACGAATGGTTTCAAGGGCCTTGGCCGTCTGGATGTCGCCGATGACGGAAACCGTGGCGTTGTTGGGCCAATAAAAGGTGTCATAGAACTCGCGCAACTTCTCGATGGATACCTTCTCGATGTCACTGCGCCAGCCGATCGTGTTGTGATGATAGGGATGGGCGATGTAAGCCGCCGCGCTGATCTCCTTGATAAGCGCCCTCATGGGGGAATTCTCACCGCGCTCGAACTCATTGCGCACCACCGTCATCTCCGGTCGTCGATCCTCCTCCCAGAGGCGGAGGTTGCGCATGCGGTCGGCCTCCATCTCCACGACCATCTCCAGCTGGTCACTGCCGATATTGGCGTAATAATTGGTGCGATCGAGGTAGGTGGTGGCGTTGTAAATGGCGCCGCTTCGTTCGAGCAGCTGGTCGACATTGTTGCCCTTCTCACGGTTGTGGTTCGCGCTGCCCTTGAACATGAGATGCTCGAGCAGGTGGGTGGCCCCGGTGGTGCCGGTGACCTCGTTGCGGGAGCCCACGCGGTAGGTGACCATGAAAGTCAGCACCGGGGCGGAATGCTCGGGAAGCAGGAGGACCTGCAGTCCGTTGCTCTCAAGGGTGTACTCCGTGATGCCTCCTATGGACTTTACGTACTGGTATCCAGGATACGAAGTTTCGGATTCAGCGGCGTTCATGGAGAGGCTCACGGCGGCGAGGACAAGACCAAACAAAAGGTGCTTATGCATGACGCATCTGTGCACGTGAAAAGGCCAGAGGCAACACCGGGAAGCGGAAAAATCACTTCGCCTGATCCAGGATGGATGGAAGCAGCGCCTGAAGTTTTTGCACGGTAAAGGGCTTGCCAAGGACTCCCGCCACCTGACCGCCACCGACCCGGGCCAGGATGTCGCGCTCCGGATGGCCGCTCATGAAGACCACGGGGATCGTGGGTTTGAGCCGGGAGATCTCACGCAGCGCCGCCTCTCCATCCATGCCTGGCATGGAGTAGTCGAGGAGGATCAGACAGGGGGACTTCGGGTGTGTCTCCAGAATCCTCAGACCCTCGGGACCATCGCGAGCGGCAAGAGGAGAGAAACCCAGGAGCTCCAGCATGGATACGGCGAGTTCGCGGATGACGTCGTCATCATCGATGACCAGGACGACACCCGAACCCCGCCAGGACTTGATTGGAGCGGAGGCCTGAACAGTCCTGGATGCCTTGACCGTGCGCATGGGAAGAAGCAGACGCAGGCTCCAACCCGAACCAGGACTCGTCTCCACCCGCACAGCACCGCCATGGATGCGAGCGATGCCGGCCACTTCGGCGAGCCCGAGCCCCTTATGCCCTGTCTTCGTGGTGAAAAAGGGATCAAAGGCCTGGGACACCAGTCCGGGATCCATACCAAGCCCGGAATCTGAGACCTCAATATAGGCATGCGACCCCCTCTGCACGGCACCGGTGGGAGCCAGGCTTGCAAAGGTCGAGGGGTCGAGCTCCTCCAGGCCAATGCGCACGCGCAGGGGTCCGACAGCTCCCGCATAGGCTTCTCTGGCATTGCGGAGCAGATGGCCAATAGCTCGCTCCAGCAGAGCCGCATCCGCCTCCAGGCAGATAGGATCGGAACTCGTCGCCAAATCGAGTTTGTCGACACAAGCCAGTTCCTGACACAGGGAGGAGGCCACACGCTGCACGAGTGCCTGCAAATCCACAGGGGCAGCAACGGCGGGCAGGCGTCCTGCGCTCAGCTGGAGGGCCTGACAAAACTGGGAACCCTTCTGGAGAGCCTGGTCGATCTGCGCGAAAAAATGCATCGAGGGGGCGGTCGGCGGAAGGTCCTTGCGGGCCAGCATGCTGTTGCCCATCACGGCCATCATCACGTTGTTGAAAGTGTGCACCACCCCGCCTGCGAAAGCCCTCAGGCTTTCCTGTCTCAGGGCGCTGCGCTCCCTGTCTGACGCCAGCTCAAGCGTTCCCGGAGTCGATAGATCTCGCACCATCAGGACATAACCGGTCGGCTCCTTGGAGTGGGTTTTGTCCGCCCAGACCATCAATTCGCTGCGGCTGCCGGATCTTGATGGGCTCGCAAGCTGGGCCTCCCCGCGCCAGAAATCTTCGCGGCGCGCGCAAGGGAGTCCGTCGCGCAAGAGTAGCATGCCGGACTCCTCTGTGAGAAAATCGACCACATGCAAAGACAACCCTCCCCGGCCACCGACCGCCCCGGACTTTAGTGCATCGGCGGCGGGATTGAGTTGGAGGACGTTGCCATGGATGTCGCAGAAGAAGATCGGATCTCCAATCACGGCAAAAACCTTGGCGCCAGCCTCGCCCTCTGGGACAGGGTAGTCCATGCACATCCCCAGCATGCGCAGGGCCTGCCCATCCGGCCCCCGCTCAACAACGCTGCCCGTGTCGCGAATAAATCGATACAGGCCGTCGGCCATGCGCAGCCGGTACCGGGCCTCGTAGCGGGGAAGCGTCCCGAGTTTGTGCTGCTCGCGCAGCTCCTGCACGCGCTGCAAATCCTGGGGGTGCACCAACCCGCGCCAGATCTGCTCATCCATGCGCGAAGCATCGACTGGTGCGGCGCAGAGCCGGGACCAGGAGCCAAGAAAGGACTGCCCTTGGTCGCTGCTCCATTGCCACACGCAGGTGCTCCCATTGTCGATGAAGGCATGCACGCGGCGGAGTCGCTCCTCCAGGTTGTCGCGGTGTTCGCTTGAGGCGGAGAAGATCAGACCAAGACCGGCGGCGGCGGCGGCGAGCAACAGCTCCATGGGAAGCGTCGCACGCAGCAAGGGCGTCATCTCGAGGGCATGCTCGGCGTTATAGCCCAGGGCCAGGATAAATCCCGTCGCTGCAAGGGTTGCTGAAGCAAGACCATGGCGTATCGAAAGCCAGAGCACAGGTGCCAGCAGCAAAGGCCAGCTCCACGAAGGACCGACAGCGGCGATCCATGCGCAGCTGACAAGAAGCAGGACCTGAAATGCGATCTCCGGCAGAAAAACCCGAGGTGAAATAAAGGCTCGAAGCCCCTGATCCAGCAGCAGGAACACCGCAGGGGCGGCAAGCACGCAGCCCAGAATTTGAGTCTCCAGCAAGGCAAGCGCAAGATGACCCGGCCGAATGCCTTCCCCTGACTGCGTGAGGATGAAGAAACAAAGCCCGACGACTGCTAGAATCAGACCCAGTATCAGGGAGACCAGCACCACACGCCCTTCGCGGGCGGCCCCCTTCAAGTCCGGCCGCCAAAGGAGCCTCTCCGCCCCGACGGACAGAAGGCAGACCAACAACACCCAAACGTACCGCAGAGACCCATTCACGGGGTGCATGAAAATGCTCGCACCGGCCAACATGCCCAGCGTGGCGAAAGGAAGCAGCACCGGGCCGCGGGCCAGAAGACAGGCCAGGGTGATGCCCGCCGGCAGCCATGGACCCGGTCCGGAAAACCCCACCGGGTCGGGCAACACGCAAAACGCCACCAACTGCAACGCGATGCAGAGTAGGCCGGCGCTGAGCGTCCGTGAGATCGTGGCGGGAGCTTTCAACATGCCGGAGGCAATCAAGCAAGCCGGAGGCTCAATAACAAGCTGAAGCTCCAGAGCTGATGCGATCCTTGCCAAGGAGCACGCTGCGGGTGATAGCTGGAGCGTGACCAGGTTCCGGGAACACATCCGCCAGACCATCGCCCTTGCGACGCCCATTGCCCTGGGCTCCACGAGCCAGATTCTCATTGGTCTGATCGACAGCGCCATGGTCGGTCACCTGGGCACCGTACCCCTCGCCGCCTCGGCCTTGGGCAACAGCGTCTTCGGCTTTTTCTATGTCGTGGGCATCGGATTACTCATGCCCCTCTCGGTGATGGTGTCTGAGACCCATGGCGCAGGAAAGTACGAGGGGTCCCTGCCCTGGTTGCGCAGCAGCATCGCCCTGGCCCTTCTCTTCAGTCTCCTAAGTTTCCTGCTGATCGTCCTGCTGGATCACTACAGGAGCATCTTGGGCGCTCCTACGGAAGTCCTCGAGGAAGCCAGGACCTTCATGCTGCTCATGGCCGTTTCCCTGCTGCCCAGCATGCTCTGGCAATGCCTCAAACAGTACGCGGAATCCCTCGGCCATGCCTGGCTTCCTATGGGAGTCATGGCTGCCTGTGTAGTCATCAATACCCTGCTCAACTGGCTCCTGATCTATGGCAATTGGGGTTTTCCCGCCCTTGGCCTCACGGGATCGGGCATCAGCACGCTGATCGCGCGCAGCATGGCAGTCTTCCTCCTGCTCGCCTTCATGCGACACAAACTGCCTGCTTGGGCGAAGCCGGATCTACTTCCTTGTTTCGAGGCCAAGCGCATGCGCGAGCTACTGCAACTCGGCGTCCCCAGCGCCGGACAGCTCTTCTTCGAGGTGGGTGCCTTCTCGGCGGGGGCACTGATCATGGGCTGGCTCGGAGCCACCGCACTGGCAGCGCACCAGATCGCTCTAAGCTGTGCGAGCGCGACCTTCATGTTTCCTTTGGGAATCGGCCTGGCCACCAGCATGCTCCTGGCCAAGGCCACCGGTGCGGGAGAACCCGAACGTCTCCGCTCCATCAGCCTCTCGGGCCTTGTGGCGGCCTGGGCCTGTATGGGTCTGGCAAGCCTGTTCCTGCTCCTACTCCCCACACAGATCGCCCTGCTTTTCACGTCGGAGCCCGAAGTCGTCTCTCTGGCCGCACGCCTGCTCATGGTTGCCGCCTTTTTCCAACTCCTGGATGGCACCCAGGTGGTCGCCGCCTGCTCTCTGCGAGGACTGCGCGACGTGCGTATCCCCACCCTCATCACCGGCATCGCCTACTGGGGGATCGCTATCCCCCTGAGCTACCTCCTGAGTGCCCACCTTCTCGGTCCGGCAGGCGTCTGGTGGGGCTTTGCCGCAGGTCTGGGTTTCTGCGCCGTGTTCCTCACACGCCGACTGCTTCAGGCCACCTGTGGAAGTAAGACCATGCTATAGTTCTATCTCCCTGGAAACCAGAGATCCGTCACGCGAGCATTGCAGGCAGTACCTGTGGCGCCTGATTTGCCCGCGTTATTCCAAAACGATTCTATTTCTAAAATGGGGATCGACCCTGCACTGGTTTGGGTTTCGGAAAATCGACTTTCGGTTTTTTGCAATGATATCGTAAAGCCAATTTCGAATTACTGAAGGGAACAGTAGGAATATGTGGAGAACCTTCCAGAGACCTCCAAAACTCCCTGCAATCCTTATAAGGGCACAACTCTTTATAAATAGATGGCCATCTATTGAAGCAATAATCGTGCTTGGATCACCAGATGACACCCCAATGCCCCTGGCGATACTCTGCCCGAGCGGTGATTGAATGGGGCAGAATCGGTATTTGCGATGGGAATCCAGTCGTAGAACAAGCTGCACACTCCGGGCGCACAGACCACATTCGCCATCATAGACAAGAAGATAGGGATATGGCTGAAGCATGGAGAAATGGCGGCGGCGGCTGGGCGCGGCTTTCGAGGAAGCGCTTTGAAGACAGGGTCGAGCGCTTCATGCGCGTTGTTTCGTTTCGGAGGAAAGCCACTTGTATGTTTCGACCACCCCCAACACGACCAACCCTGCCGCAAGGATGCGCAGCCATTCATCGCAGCCAATCGGGGCGGTCTGGAAAATAGAGTTCAATAAGGGCAGATAGGTGATGGCGGCTTGGAGGAGCAGGACCCCCGCGATGCCCAACCAGAGCCAGCCGTTGCGGAAAAGGCCGATCGAGAGGATGGAATGACGCAGCGAGCGGCAGTTGACCAGATACAGCGCCTGGATCATGGCCACGGTATTGAGCGCCACCGTCCGGGCGGCGTCCACGTCGGCACCCCGCCGCAGTTCCCATTGGAAGAGCCCGAAGGCAGCGATGAGGATGAGCACACCCGCCAGCACCACCTGTGCGAGCATCCGGCCCGTGAGGATCGGCGCGCCGGGCGCACGCGGCGGACGCTGCATGAGATCCCACTCTTTGGGCTCGAGCGCGAGGAACAGCCCCAGCACGCCGCCGGTGGTCATGTTGATCCAGAGCACCTGGATGGGCAGGATGGGCAGCGTCGCGCCCGCCAGCGCCGCCGCCAGAATTACCAATCCCTGGCCGAGGTTGCTCGGCAGCGCCCAAGTGATGATCTTGGTCAGATTATCGAACACATTCCGACCTTCCTCCACCGCCGCTGCGATGGAAGCGAAATTATCGTCCGTCAGCACCATGTCCGATGCTTCCTTGGCGACCTCCGTGCCGGTGATGCCCATCGCTACGCCGATGTCGGCCTGTTTGATCGCCGGGCCGTCGTTGACGCCGTCCCCGGTCATGGCCACGACATGGCCGCGAGCTTGCAACGCCTCGACCAGGCGCAGCTTCTGTTCCGGTGTGACGCGGGCGAAGACGGACACGTCTGCGGCGGCTTCAATGAGCTGTTCGTCGAAAAGCGTGGCCAGTTCCTTGCCCGTCAACACCAAGGGGCGGGCCGATGCGGCGGCTTCCTGCACCAGCCCCAGTTGCCGACCGATCGCCACGGCCGTTCCCGCGTGATCCCCCGTGATCATCTTGACCTGGATGCCGGCGCGGTGACACGCAGCCACGGCTGCGACCGCCTCCGGCCGTGGCGGATCGATCATCCCCTGCAAGCCGAGAAAGGTGAACTGGCGCGGCAGGCTGTGGGCGCTGATGCGCTGGGTGTCCGCAGGCAGCTCCGCGCGGGCGAAAGCCAGTACGCGCAGGCCGGTCGCAGTGAGATCGCCGACGTGCTTTTGAATGCGCTCGCGGTCGAGTCTGGTTTCCTGCATCTGCGAGTTGAAGGCACCACTACACCGATCGAGCACGACTTCCACCGCACCCTTCAGATAAACCAGCTTGCGGCCCGCGTTCGAGTCCTCGTGCAGCGTGGCCATGAACTGGTGCTGTGACTCGAACGGAATCGCATCCACTCGTGGCAGGCGCGTCTTCACGACATCGCCCTCCAAACCGGCTTTGCGCGCGGCTACGATCAACGCCACCTCGGTCGGGTCGCCTTGGGCATCCCAGCGGCCTTCCTTCTGGACCAGTGCGCTGTCGTTGCAGACCAGTCCGGCGAGGAGGCACTCGGACAGGCCAGGCGCTTCGCCCGGTGTGCGCTGCTCCCCGTGCAGCCTGAGGTCGCCGCTCGGCTCATAGCCGTTGCCGCCCACTTCATAGACTTCGTCGCCGACCACGACCTGCCGCACGGTCATCTGGTTTTCCGTGAGCGTGCCGGTCTTGTCCGAGCAGATCACGGTGGTGCTACCGAGCGTTTCCACTGCGGGCAGTTTGCGGATGATGGCGCGGCGGCGGGCCATGCGCGAAACGCCGATGGCCAGCGTGACGGTCACGGCGACGGGCACTCCCTCCGGGATGGCACCCACCGCCAGCGCAATCGCGGACGAGATGATCTCGTCCAGGCTTTCGCCGCGCCACAGGCCTACGCCCAGGACCAACCCGGCCAGGCCCAGGATCAGGAACAGCAACTTGTGTCCGAAGGCTTTGATCTTTCGGGTCAGCGGGGTTTCGAGGCTTTGCGCCGCCGAGATCATTTCCGAGATGCGCCCGATCTCCGTGTGGTCGCCAGTGCTCGTGACGATGCCCCGCCCCTGGCCATAGGTCACGAGCGTGGAGGCGTAGGCCATGTTGGCGCGGTCGGCGAGCGACGTTTCCGCAACCAATCGCAGCTCGGCGTTCTTTTCCACCGCGGTGGATTCGCCGGTGAGCGCAGCTTCGGCGATTTGCAGGTCGCGCGTGCTCACCAGACGCAGGTCGGCGGGAACCTTGTCGCCGGAGGCGAGCAGCACGAGGTCGCCTGGCAGAAGTTCAGGCGAGGGAATTCGCAGGGTCTTCCCTCCGCGAATGACTGTGGTTTCCATCACGAGGCTCCGCGAAAGCGCCTCGATGGCACGCTCGGCCTTGGCTTCCTGCAGGTAACCGATGACCGCGTTGATCAGTACCACGCTCAGGATGACCGCCGCGTCCACGAAGCCCCCCATCACCAGCTTCACCCCGCCCGCAGCCAGCAGGATGTAGATGAGTGGATTGTGGAACTGGTGCAGAAAGCGCATCCAGAGGCTGCGGCCCGGCTTGGGCGTGAGTTGGTTCAGGCCAAAACGCTCGCGGCGATGTGCCACCTCGAACAGGTCCAGGCCCGTCTCAAGGTTCGTCTCCAGCAATTGTCCCACCTCGCTTGTGGGCAGGTGATGCCAGTGGCACCCCAGCAGACTTTGGAGGGCGTCAGACGGTGGTGATTTCATGACGGTCATGGTCCATACTCTCGTACCGCAATAAGCTTTACCCATGCCAACGGGCTGAACGGCGAGTCCGCAAAGGCACCGGCCCAGATCACCAGCCCGGCGGTCAGCAGCGGAGGCAGCAACAGCATCCAATTCGTCTCCCACTTGCCAAAGCGATGCTCGGCGGGCCACGGCCCCGCCGGCCGTTTGACCCAGGCACGCCAAAGAATGGGCAGGAAATAGGCGGCGTTCAAAAAACTGCTTGCCATCAGCACCCACAGGACCCACCCGGCTCCCGCCTGTTCGGCACCCAGCTGCAAATACTTCTTCGTCACTGCGCCCGCGAGGAACGGCACGCCGATCATTCCCAGCGCCGCGACCGTGAACGCCGCAGTGGTCCACGGCATCCGCCGACCCACGCCATTCATCTCGCTCACCCGATACGTGCCGAGTGTCTCGGCGTAATTCCCGGCGCAGAAGAAGAGCGTGATCTTCATGATGCCCTGATGCACCAGATGCACGAGCCCGCCGATGCTGGCGATCGGCCCCATAATGGCGACGCCGAGCACAACGTACGAAACCTGACTGACCGTGGAGTAGGCGAGGCGCTTCTTGAGTTCGTCCTGAAAGAGCGCTCGCACCGAGCCATAGACGATGGTGATGCCGGCGGCGATGCCCAGCGGCTGCAGGACACCAAGCACGGCGGCCGTCTCCACGCCATACACATCGTACACGATCCGGACGATGCCGAAGGCACCGGCCTTCACCACTGCCACCGCATGGAGCAGCGCGCTGACCGGCGCAGGCGCGACCATGGCCTTGGGCAGCCAGCCGTGCAGCGGGAATAGCGCGGCCTTCACCCCGAGGCCGAGCATGAACAGCAGGAAAACGATTTGTAGTTCAACCCGATGGCTGGCCACCAGCGACTGGAGGATGCCGCGCTCCTTGAACACGACCGGCCCGGCAAGGGTGTGCAGCCACACCACCGCCAGCAACAGCACTGCGCCACCGATCAGAGCGTAAGTGAGATAGATTTTTCCGCCCCGCAGGGCCTCTGTCGTCCCGCGATGCACAATCAGCGGATACGTCGTAACTGTCAGTAATTCGTAGAACGTGAGGAAGGTGACGAGGTTCGCCGACAGGGCGATGCCGGTGGTGGCGGTGACGCAAAGGCTGAAGAAACCGAAAAAACGGCTGCGATGCGGCGCGTCCTCCAGGTAGCCGACCGCGTAGAGCGTTGTACAAAACCAGAGCAGGCTGGACAGAGTCACGAAGAGGACCGAGTTCGCATCCGCGCCCAGCGTGAACGGAATGCCGGGCAGGAACTCGATGGTGAAGGAGTAGGTCTGGCCCTGGTGAATGCCCTGGATCAGGGCCGCGACCAGGATCAATTTTAGTACCGCACCGAGCAGGTTCAGCCAGGTGCGCAATCGGTGACTCTCCTCCTTCAAGAAAAAGATCGCCAGGCCCGTGGCAAACGAGCTGAGCAGAATGCCGAGCAGCAACAGACCGTGGACATTCATGGCGTCGCGCCTCCCGGCAGAATTGCCCCGACCACCGGCGCGCCCACGCGCAGCAATTCAGCCAGCCAGTGCGACGCGAAGCCCAGCACCACCGCCAGCAGGGCCAGGCCAAACGCGGTCCATTCCATCACAGGTGGGATTGGGTTGGGCGTCGTCGGCTCCTCGACTTGGGTAAACGCGTGAGCGAGCACACGCAGAATGTAGGCTGCGGCGAGCAGGCTGCCGAGGAGCATCACCGCCGCCCACCACCACTGACCCTGTGCGAGAGCGGCATTCAGCAGCAGCCATTTTCCGGTGAAACCGCTGCTCGGCGGCAGACCAATCAGGCTCATGCCCGACAGCCCGAAGGCGAAGACCGAAACCGGCAGGACATGCGTGATGCCATCGAGGTCCTTGAGGCGGTCGTGGCCGGCGGCGTGGAGGATGTTGCCCGCCGTGAGAAACATCGCCGTTTTCGCGCAGGCGTGCGCTGCCAGAAAAATCAGGCCGCCGCTCCAGGCCGTGAAACCGCTCTCCCGCGCGGCCGCCAGCGGAAATATCAGAAAAAGGTAACCGATTTGCGCGACTGTCGAGTAGGCGATGAGCAGCTTGAGGCGCGACTGCAAGAGAGCGTTGATCGAGCCCCAGAGAATTGCCGCCGCTCCCAGCAGACCAAAAATCTGCGCTATCGCCGACGTCAGCAACGCCGGGAAAGCTTCGAACCAAAGCCGGAGCAGAATGTAGAACGAGCCTTTCACCACCAGTGCCGACAGCAACGCGCTGACCGGCGCTGGCGCGTTGGCATGCGCTGGCGGCAGCCAGAAGTGCAGCGGGAATAGCGCGGCCTTTGCGATCAATCCACCGGTCATCAGCGCCAGCGCCACCCAGAGCGTCGGGCCGGGCTGGGCTTTGACCGCGAGTGACGCGAGATCCACGGTCGCGCACTCGCCGTAAACCAAGCCCACACCGAGCAGGTAGAACAAAGACGCCGTCAAACTGACGAACAGGTAACGCAGCGCCGCCGTGAGCGCCGCGCGTTTGCCGGCCAGGGCCACCAGCGCTACGGCGGCGAAGCCGAGCAGTTCGAGCGTGACGTAGAGGTTGAAGATGTCGGCCGAGAGAAAGAGCGCGTTCAGCGCCGTCCAGAGAAACAGAAACAGCGGCCAGAAATAGCGCGCGCGGTGCGCGGCGTGGTCATCGTGTTCGGAATCAAAGTAGCGCTGCGCGTAGAGCGCAACCGCGAGCCCGATCAGCGCCGTGATCAGCAGCATCAAGACGCTCAGGCCGTCGGCGCGAAGTTCAATTCCCAGTGGCGGGTGCCAGCCGCCGACCCGGTGGATCTGGACGCCGCCCGCGAGCACCTGCCGTAGCAGTTGAACGCTGGCGCCGCCGACCACCCCTGCTGTGCCGAGTGCCAGCCAGCGTCCGTGCCTGGGCAGGGCGAAGGCCAGCGCCGCCGCTGCCAGCGGAGAGAGGATCAACAACGCGATGGCCCAGGCGGCGGTCATGCGGAGGGATCTTCCCGGAGGGCTCCCGGCGCAGCAGGAGTTGCCTCCGACGAGCCAGCGGCCTCTGCGTCGTCCCGCAGTTCCACCCTGCCCGTCGCCGCCTGCACGCGATCGGCCAGCGCCAGCGCAAGGCCCGTCGCACACACGGAGACCACGATCCCGGTCAGCACCATGGCGTGGGGCACGGGGTCCGGCAGAGGGCCGGGGGTCTGCGCGCCGAGGGCGATGTAAACCAGAAAGACTCCGCTGCCCATGACGTTCAAGGCCATGATACGCCGCAGCAGATGCTCCTGGACCAGTAACGAATAAAAGCCGATGGCGAACAGCGCCACAGCCGCGAGCAGGTAGATGCGATGGTCGGCGTCAGGCATGGTCGGATGGACTCCGGTCGGCGGAGTCGGGGGTGGTCTCGGTCGGGCGGCCTCCGAGATAGAGCAGGCCGAGCGTCAGCCCGATGGAAATCAGCGCGGCCGATTCGATGACCATGATCCAGGTGCCGCCGGTGCCGTCCGGGTATTGGAGTAGGCCTCCGGTCAGCCGCATCGTCACGGCGCATACGGCCGCAAAAACGAGCACCCCCAGCACGAGGCCCACGCGCAGGAGACCGGAGCGCTTGAGGACGCGCCGGGCCCGCCCGCCGAGCATCGCCAGCACGAGGGCACCTCCGAGCAGGGCACCACCCTGAAACGCGCCGCCCGGCGCGAAGGCACCGATCCAGAGCAGGTAACCCGCCGCTAGCACCAGCACCGGCAGCACCAGACGCAACAGCGACATCAGCAGCGGCCGGTCGCGCAGGTCGGCGTCCGGCCAATCGCCGCGGCGCAGCGACCACACCCCCACGATGGCCAGCAGCAATACGCCGACCTCCAGCAAGGTGTCGTAACCGCGATAGTTGAGGAGCACGGCGGTGACGGGGTTGGTCACCCCGCTTGCGGGCAGCTGAGCGAGCGACGCCTCGGTCAGGCCTGTGAGTTTCCCGGGGAGTGAAAGCACCGCCCAACTCAGCGCAGCGAGCAACGCAAGCGAAAGGAAACCGATGGCTACGCGGCGCATCAGATTGATTCCTCCGGTCGCTTCCCGTTTGCGGCTTGTTCCCGCCGGCGCATGCGCACCAGCGCGGAGAGGATGAGCGCTCCGGTCAGACCCGAGCCCACTGCCGCTTCCGCCAGCGCGACGTCCGGCGCTCGGAGCCGCACCCAGGCGACAGCGATAAGGAGGCCAAAAGCGATGAACTTGATCACAGCGCGAAATAGGTCGCGGTCATTGAGCGAGCGCCACGCAAGCACCAGCAGGACGACGAGCAGCACCCAGTCGAAAACTTGGAGCATCATGGTGACCCCCGGGTCCACGGTTTTTGCCCGCGGCGGAACGCGGCGTTGCCGATGAGGAAACAGACCGTGGCGCTCGCCGCCAGCACCAGCACCCAGATGAGACCGAGCTTGAAGACCTCCGACCCGGTTTCCGCCTGCAACATCAGCGCCAGCACGGTGAGCCCAAGGCCCAGATTGTCGGCCTTGGTGAGCGCGTGGAGCCGCGAGTAAATATCCGGGAAGCGCAGCAGGCCCACTGTGCCGGCGAAGAAGAAGAACAGCGCGGCGGCCAGCAGCACGCCGGTGAAGACATCCCGGAGAATCATGACTTGGGGTCCTCCTTGGCGTCATCGTCCGGCCAGCCGCGCAGCACGAAGGCCACACCCAGCACGGCGGCAAGCAGCGCGAACACGAGCGCGATGTCCAGCGCGCGAGCCATGCCGAGTCCCTTGCCCAGCACCAGCACGAGTGCGACGCCCGTGGTGCCGAAGAGCAGCGCCGCCAGCAGGCTCTCGGCGCGCCCCGGTTGGCGGAAGACGTGGCTGAGCCCCAGGACGATGGTGAGCAGCAGCGTGACCGCCGCACCGAAGTAGAGCGCACTCACGGTGCCACCTCCCGAGGCCCCGTCCACTCATGGCCGAAGAGCGCCGCCACCCGGGTTTCCAGTCGCCGGAGTTCCTCCTCGACCTGCGGTGAAGCATCCAGCACATGGATACAAAGCGTCTCGCCGGTGAGTGCGACCACGGCGGTGCCGGGCAGCAGGCTGATGGAACCGCAGAAAAACAGCCGGGCGGCACCCGGTGGCAGGTGGAGCGGATAACACACGATCACGGGTGCCAGCACCACCTTGGGTGCCAGCGCCCGCCGGGCCACGTCCCAACCCCCGCGCAGGGATTCCCGCAGGAAGAACCAGCCGAAGGCGAGCGCGCCCACGACGGTCCAATGCCAGGTGGTCGCCGGAAGCAGTCTCACGCTGATCCACGCCGCCGCGCAAACCACCGGCCCGCCGACGATCCATGAGCTCCCGTCCGTGCCATTCAACCCGAGCCAGATCAACGCCATCAGCGCGAGACGCGCGAGGAGGCGTCCGGCAAGAGCGGGAAAAGGCGGAGGCTGGGCGGCTGGAGTGACTGGAGTCATGCACGGTTCAATGTTTCGGCCAGAGATGCCACAGGTAGCCACCGTAAAGGGCCAATAGCAACGCGCCTTCCCAGCGGCGCAGCTGGAAGCCCGTCCAGGCGATCACCAGCAGCACCAGGGAAAACCCGATCATGACGAGCGTGTCCGCCTGACTCACCCCCAGGCCGTTGATCGGCGAAGCGATGAGACCGCCGCCGCCGAGAATCGCGAGGATGTTGTAGATGTTCGAGCCGACGACATTCCCGATCGCAATGTCGGGCTGCTTGCGCCAGGCCGCCATGAGCGAGGACGCCAGCTCCGGCAGGCTGGTGCCGGCAGCGACGATGGTGAGCCCGATGACGGCTTCACTCAGGTTAAACAGGCGGGCGAGATCCACGGCACCGCTGACAAAGAGGCGCGACCCCAACACCAAAACCGCGAGTCCGGCCACAATCAGCCCGGCGTCTTTCCACGGTGAACCGGTCACTGCGGGCACCCCTTCGCCAAACTCCTGGGCCACTTCCGCGCTGGCCTGGCGCCGGGCGATGCGAATATTGAACACCGTGTAAACGACGATGAGTGCGAGGAAGACGAGCGCTTCCCAGAATTGAATGAACCCATCGCGGAAGAACACGAGGAACAGCAGTGCGACCCCCACCATCACCGGAGTGTCAAACTTCAGCAACTGCAGTTGGACGCGCATCGGGCAGATCAGCGCGGTGATACCGAGGATGACGCCAATGTTGAAAATGTTCGATCCGACGACATTGCCGACGGCGAGCGCGCCCTGGCCGTTGACGGCCGCCATCGTACTCACGATTAACTCGGGAGTGCTGGTGCCGTACGCCACCACGGTCAGCCCCACCAGCAGCGGAGTAACGCCCAGTCGCATGGCCAGCGAGGCGCCTCCGCGCACGAGCCACTCGGCGCCGAAGTAGAGGGCGACCAGGCCCGCCAGAAGCATCACGAAAATCATCATGGAATCACAGGAGCAAACCCGCCCGATAGGTCAACAGGCAACTGCGCGGTCCCTGGTGATTGCTGCACAGTCGCGGAACCGGAAACTCACTGTAGGACGCCAACTATATATTGAGGTCGGTGCCAACTGGAATCCGTGTCCGTTTTGGCGGGGTTTTGAGTCGGTGCTGGCCTGCGTGAGCGGTATTGCTTGGGGCCATTACGCAGGCCCCATGATCACCCTGGCTCAATACATCCGACTCGTTAAGGAATACCGAAAAACGGCGGCGTGATCAAACGCACGACCCTCAAAGCGAACATGCACCCGGAGACGGCGACGCGCTACTCGAAGGCGAACGCCAGTCCTGAGATGCTCATACGAAATCGGTGTGCTCGACGGTACCCCTTCATTGAAAGAATCCCTCTCCTGAAAACCCCTCCAGAAGAAACACGGATTCTAATTGGCGCTGGACATCACAGCTCATGCAGTAAACGTGAACATGCATACGAGGCTCCTCCTTTGAAAAGGGCACATTTATGATCAACTGCGCGAACGAAGCGAGCGATACCTGTGGCGCCTTGTTCGGGGATTACTCGTAGTGAGTCCACATGCGTATGATTTTGACCGCATGTTCCTTTTCGTGCACCTGATATACGAGGCGATGTTGTATATTGATACGCCTCGAATATGCTCCCTCAAGATCTCCGACCAGTTTTTCATAAGGGGGAGGATTCTGGAATGGATTATGCTCAAGTATGTCCAGTAGCTTTTGGACCTGACCCTGCAATCGAGAGGACGATACTTTCTTGGCGTCCTTCTGGGCAACCTTGGTATAGTGAAGCCGCCAGATCACCAGACAAGTTTGGTCGAAGTCTTCACCAATGGCTCGGCCAATCCTTCGCGAATGGACTCACGCATGCCAGGGATTGATACAAGATAAAGCGTTTCCTGTATGCTACGCCAATCCTCCTCAGAAACCAAAATGGCGTTTGTTCGCTTGCCGGTAATCTGAATGGGGGCATGCGATGCAGCTGTATCAGCCAGCAGTTGATAGAGTTGCGATCGTGCTTTGGTTGCAGTTATCGAGGTCATTGCGAAAGCGTACGCTATAACGTACGCATGTCAAGTTGGATTCCATCTTCCCCGAACGTCTAAGATCAGGTACGCGAGCGCAGCGAGCGTTACCTATGGCGCCTTGTTCGGAGGTAGTTTTCAAACGGCGCGCTCAAGGATGAGTTCGAAGATCTCATCTGAACCAAAGCACCATGTATAACGCTCCTATTCTTCCTTGTAGTATTTGCCCTGAAGGTATAACGCTCCTATTCTTCCTTGTAGTATTTGCCCTGAAGGGCCTCCTCCCGAAGCTCAGGGACAGACGGAGGACCGGCTTGGCGGTCCTCCGTCTGTCCCTGAGCTTGCCCCCGCCGCGGGTCGCCTCCAAAGGGCTGTGATGGGCAAAACTCATTTGAACATGGAGGAGCGCATCGAGTTGGAAGTCTCGTTGCGCGCTGGTGACACGCAGGCAGCCATCGCGACCCGATTGATGCGTTCGGCTGGAACGATCAGTCGGGAGGTCGCACTCAACGGAGGACCCGATCATTACCGTGCTACCGTGGCGCATCAAGCCGCGCAGGGTCGGCGTGGGAGGGCACGGCGGGGCGACTGCGCGATCAACGAGCACCCGCCGCTTCGGGCTGAAGTTCACGAGCGTTTGCATCGTGGCTGGTCTCCGGAGGAAATCGCTGGTACCCTCAAACGTGACCACCCTGATCTGCCCTTGATGCACACGTCCCACGAATCGATTTACCGCTACGTTTACGTCGTCGCCCGAGGTGAACTGCAACATGAATTGGCGTCCTGTCTGCGTCGGCATCATCGCTCGCGCCGACCCCGGCGACGGGGCGTGGCGGCCACACAGGGCAAGTTGCAGGACATGGTGTTGATCGATCAACGCCCGCCAGAGGTGGAAAGCCGCCTGCTGCCAGGCCACTACGAGGGTGACCTGATTCTTGGCGCGGGAAACAAGTCGGCCGTCGGTGTGCTGGTTGAACGCACCTCTCGTTTCACCTTCCTTTGCCACCTCCCACAAAAAGACGCCACCAGCGTGCGCGAGGCCTTTACGCGTAAACTCGACGGAATCCCCGCAAGCCTGCTCAAGTCGCTCACTTACGACCAAGGCAAGGAGATGGCCCAGCATCAGCAGCTCTCCGCCGACCTCAAGCTCAAGGTCTTCTTCTGCCACCCGCACAGCCCTTGGGAACGCGGTACCTGCGAAAGCCAGAACGGACGCATTCGTCACTACCTGCCCAAGGGCACTGATCTGTCGCTGGTCTCTTATCACTACCTGCCCAAGGGCACTGATCTGTCGCTGGTCTCTTATCAGCAACTCAGCGCTTACCAGGAGATGCTCAACGAGCGTCCCAGAAAAATCCTTGGCTGGAGATCTCCTGCTCAAGTTTTCAGCGAACTCCTTATATCAAAACTTTCTTCAAATTGATTCTTGAATGTGCCAACCATATCGCCTGGATATTCAACATAGACTCCACTACCAGTGCGAAGAATGGCTTTAGAAATGTCTGGCGCGATCAAACGCAGTTTGGGCCAGCTGGTTGTAGGTAACACAAAAATACTTATTCGGCGTTTGGACAAATTTTGCTGATACCGCAGATTCCTATCCGTGGTAATTAATATTTCGAAGCCACCCTGTTCAGCGGCATTGATTAGATCGCCATTGGACAGATGGCTCAATCCTAACTCATAAGCCGTAGACACTCCATTACCTTCAAGAAAATTCCTCAATGGCACAGGCGTGCCTTGATCAAATAGAATTTTCACGCAATAGTAAACTCTTTGAGGCGTGCTCAAGAACAGCATTTACCTGATCCAGTTTAACGCCTGGAAACCAATCAAGAAAGTCCCTGACGGTTGCCCCTGATTCAAGGTTTTCAAACAGTGCCGAAACGGGAACTCGGGTTCCTTTGAATACCCAAGCGCCACTCACAACTTCAGATGAGTGTTCGACTACTTCGCACTGGCTCCAATCCAACATGTAAGAAGTCAATCCAAGTTGCAGTAAATGTCAAGAACAACAACTAGACCGTAACCCGAACGTCTAAGATCAGGTACGCGAGCGAAGCGAGCGTTACCTGTATCGCCTTGTTCGGCTTCTTACTCCTTGCGCATCATAATCTTACTACCCTTCAATGGAAATACCTCATAACCTATCGGCAGATAAAGCTCTACCTCCGAAATGCTTGATCGTTGAAAAATTAGGCGACTATCTAGTCCTGTCACGATAACCTCGAAAGCATCTCCAAAAGTCTCTTTGATCCGCTTTACATCTGCTGCTACAGCTTGAAGAACTTCATAACGATACTTCTCCGGCTGAATAATACTAACACCAAGATTTCCTGTAAAGATTTCTGTCCTTCCAACTCCCTTGGCATGCGAGACGTAGCTGCGAAGTACTTCAGCCAATTTGCCGACATCGTCATTTTCGACTAGAGGCACTTTTGCGTACAGCGAGGTGCGCGATGTATCCCGCTTGTCCTGTAAATCAACTAATGGAATCTGATAATGAGATTTATTAAGGGTAAACTCTTCGGTAAATAGTTCTATTTTTGATGCTGTTGGGACCTGGTTCAACATGTCCTTTAGAGTCGCGAAGATTTCTTCCTTACGCCGGTCTTCTTCACGTGAATCATTTACCAGGGTTATTTGAAGCAAAAGAAAGTCGGCTCGCTTCTTAATAACTACAGGCGGCTTCTCCAATCGTTTATCGGTCGAAACTGAAAATGGAGAAAGCATGATCGTTTCATCTTGGGCTGCGACGTAGGCTGCGGAAACAGCCGATAGAACTAGGGCATATATTAATCGTTGCGAAAGTTTGAGCACTATGAGGCATAACACGTGGCTGAAAGACGGAAAAATGATCGGATAAGTTCTGGAGTCCTCTGT
>JFJP01011338.1_pt1 | contig 21758 bp, 15 predicted proteins | sample 431651 | NCBI WGS metagenome assembly JFJP01 (sample SAMN02602958, study PRJNA72255) | Microbial mat metagenome, whole genome shotgun sequencing project. | biome: fresh water; feature: sink hole; material: water; isolation source: purple microbial (photo- and chemosynthetic) mats found in...
TAAAATCACCTGGCGTTTTACGACTCCCATGGCTCGTCAAACCTTAAAACGCCATTACGATAAGATAAAAACTAAATGAACAGGGTACTAGCCGCGTCCCATTCATTACTATTTAACCACTTGTACAGGCCCCTGCTTGCCATAATTTCCCGCCGCCAACGCCATATCAAAAATATCCACCTGTCCGTCCCCCGTCAAATCGGCAGCGGAGTCGCTGCTTTGGTAGCGGCTGCCAATCAAGGCCAAATCAAAGATATTTATTTCGTTATCTCCCGTCACGTCACCACCGAGCAGCGTGACCGTGCCTATATTGATGTCTGAAACACTGGCCTCACCTTCTAACCAAGCACTTAAGTAATTTGTAGCCGTAAAATTGAGCCGATAATGACTCAGCCCCATCGCCATGAGCGCAAAATGACCGTTAGCCTGTGTTTGAAATGTTTGTTGCGTGTTTGTTAAAGTTTGTTGTATTCTTGTTATGGTAATCCCCGTTTGGTCAGTCTGCCCCTGACGTTTCACTTCACCTGAAAGGGCGATTATCGGCCCGCCCAAGTGAATTTGCCCCGTTGAGGTTATGGCCTCCAAACGATGATTGCTATTGTTTATTAACACGGCATGGCTAAAAGTGAGCGCGGTTTGACCCTGAGTTTGCCCTTGCCAATTCAGGGTGAATAAATCACTGTCACCTGTTAGCGGCGTTTCAGGCGCAATGAGCGTGCCTGACAAACGAATCACGCCATCGCTGACCTTATTTTCCGCCATGAAAAATTGCTTGCCCGTTAACGCTGACCCTAACGCCACTTGCACCCCCGCCGTATCGGGGTCAGCGTCTAGCAATGTGACCACCGTTGGGTCGTAATTGATGGAAATATCAAAGGCGTACAAATTGCTAATGCCCGTTACCATCAATTTCATGGTACTGGTTGCTTGGGGCGCGAGTTGCAAGGTGGCTGGCTCAAATTGTAATTGAGCCGAACTTTGCGCTTGAGCAATTACCACTTGCCTCAGTGCAACGCATAACGCTAAAGCTAGGCTAAATAATAAGAATTGTTTCATAGTTAGGAATTAGGAATTAGGAATTAGGAATTAGGAATTAGGAATTAGGAATTAGGAATTAAAAACATTTAATTCCTAATTCCTAATTCCTAATTAACACTGGCCCCTGCTTACCATAATTGGCGGCGGCTAACGCCATATCAAACACATTCACCAAGCCATCGCCGTTCAAATCGGCGAGGGTATCATGCCCATTGTAATGGTTGCCAATATAGGCCAAATCAAAGATGTTAATTTGGTCATCTCCTGTAACATCACCACCGAGCAATTGAATATCGCCCAAATTGGCTTTGCTGCCCTCAACTCGCGCCGAGAGATATTGTGGGGCGGAGATGGTCAGAATGTATGGCCCTGTGCTTTCAATTTTGAAATAACCGTTATTTTCGTAAGGTACGGCTTGGTCATTCAGGCTGATATGCACATTATCAAAACCACGACGACCTGGCAATTGTAACCGCCCCTCCACCAAAAAATTCGGTAGAACTTGTAATGCACCGTCCTGTAACGTGACGGGAATAGGGCGGCCTTGCGAGTCAAAGAGATGCACTGTTGAGAGAATTAATTCGGTTTCACCCGCCGTCAAACTTTCCCATTCAATGTTAAGCAAGCTGCCACTGCCGCTAAAAGGTGGCTCGATGGTGGCGGTGAAGGTCAATACGGGGTTGAAAACATCACGCTCAGGCACGCTCACTGGATTTAACGGCGTGGGCAAACTCTTTGCAAACACTGTGCCAAGCGAGGTACCGACCACCTGATAAAAGGGATTGAAAAAATCCTCCACCCCGTTATTAAGCGTAAACTCAATCCGTTTCAGGTCATGGACATTCAGAATTTCTAACACTGTATTACCCGAACCACTGCGTGGCAGCCGTGTCACTTTGGGCGCAACCCGTAATATAGGTTCAGCATAATGGGTCACTTGACATTGACTCAACTCAAAGCGATACCGATTGACCGTGAGGCAATCTACTTTTTCAATTTGCCCCTCATACAGCATGCGCCCCGCCAGTTCGCCAGATTGATAACTATTATCAGCATAAATCGTCCAGCCCGCCAGATTCAAGCCCGCGCTTGGTTGGTCAGCCCCATTATGGCGCACCCAAAAACGGACATGCACCGTTTGCGTGGGCGCAGTTTCATCGGAAGCCAGCCCGACCAATTGCCCCTGCGCCACAAAATCACCCAATTTGAGTTGGATGCTGCTTTGTGCCAGCGAGTAATAAACCGTTTCCCAGCCATTAAAATGACGTAATATGACCATGTTACTGTCTTTATCCACCACCACCCCCTCAGCTGCCGCCGTCACCTCACGCTCACGCCCCGTATATATCCCGTAAGAATTGACGGGTTCATTAAAACTCAACGGGCCAAAATCAACGGCTTTACGTTGCGGGCCGCCATTTGGCCCGCCCAAATATCGCCAAGTCTGCCCCGCAGGAAAAGGTAAGACAAAATTTGGCATGGCTGAGGCCGCATTAGTTTCACTCGGTTGCAAAAATGGCCGCGCTGCAGCCGATAATAAACTGTCAGGCAATTGCGTTAGCCATGAGGCATAGTCGGCTGAATCAGGCAGGGCGATGTGCCAAGCCGCGCCGTCCCAATGGGCGAAGGCGGTTTTGGTTTCACCTAACGTATTAGTTGAGCGTAAACTGACAATTGCCCACTCATTTTCTATTTGACTGACTCCGACTTGCCAATCATTGCCAATTGCTTGGGTCACCGATTGGCGGAGTAAGGTTTCGGAATCTGTTGTTTGGGCTAAGGCCGCGCTCGTGGTTAATAAAAACAGCAAGGTTAAGCCCAACCACAATTGCATAAAATAACGATTACCGTGTTGCATGATATAACTCCCTCTGTCAATTAGGAATTGGGAATTAGGAATTAGAAACTCCTAATTCCTAATTCCTAATTTGTCGGTTGCCAATTGGTTAATGGCCCTGTTTTTTGGTAATTTTTCGCCGCGAGGCTAAGGTCAAAAATGTCCACAATGTTATCTACATTTAGGTCAGCGGTGGCTTGAGTGCTGCCATACGCGGAGGCTACGGCTGCTAAATCTAAAATGTTAATTAAGTTATCGCCATTAATGTCACCCGTCAGCAGGGTTAATGTCCCTAAATTACCCTGCGGCATGGCATATTGCCCTGGTAGATAATGGGTGGCAGTCACTCGTAAGCATTGGTAATTCGTGGTGCTGGCAATGGTTGGCGTAGAGCCGAGCGTAAATTGCCCTGTCGCGTCAGTTATCGCAATGGCTTGGCTAAAGGTGGCGGTGGCGCAGGGTTGGTCACTAACGAAAATTTGCGCGCCGCTGTGATTGGTGCGCCCTTGTAAGACAATCTTGCCACTGATACCGTTATTATTGGCATTAAAAACGCGATTGATGGCCGCTAACGCATCGACGCGGGGCGTAATGCGACTGTTACGCTTGTCGGTGACGGCGTAGCCTGTTTCTTTCAAGATGGTTTCAATTTCGGTTGCGCTGAGGGTTGGTTTGGCCTGTAACATGAGCGCGGCAACGGCGGAGGCATGGGGTGTGGACATGGATGTGCCTGACAAACTGACTTGCCCGCCACCAAGTTTGGTCGAGATAATTGTCGTGCCAGGGGCAAGTAAATCCAATTCAGAGCCGCTATTGCTGGAACATGTTACCATGTTGGGGCTGACGTTGGTATCAGTACACGAAGGCCAATTATATTGGGCGACAGCTTTATCATGCACATTACCAACCGCAATAACGCCCGTCACGCAGGCGGGGGCCATCAATTGGTTCGGCAGCCCGTCATTGCCCGATGCCGCGAAGATGACCAAACCTGCTTGCCGCGCCGCTTTAATCGCGTTGGCATATAAAATGGTATTGGCGTTAATATTATCACAGATACCGTCATATTTACCACCGCCCAAACTCATGCTGACCACTTTAATGTTATACGCCGCCCGATTTGCTACGACCCATTCTAACCCTTTGACCACATCAGATGTCCAGCCTGAGCCACTACTGTTCAACACCCGTACCGCCACAATCCCCGCGTCGGGCGCAACACCTAACGGGGCAGTTGTGCCATCACTCGTAATAATGCCCGCGACATGCGTCCCATGCCCTTGCTCATCTTGCGCCGAGAGACCTTCATCGCTTTGGCTAGGCGGACAAGTGGCATGGTTAAAGCAATGTTGAGTAATAATACTGCCCATTAAATCGGGATGGCTGGTATCCAGACCCGTATCTAGCACCGCCACGTTGACCCCTTTGCCCGTTAAGCCAAATTGCGAGCGCACTTGGGGGGCTTGCATTAATGTGCCATTTTCGCCTGTCGCGGTCATCTGCACGGGCATATCCACATCAACCGCCTCAACTTGGGGGTTAGTTTGTAAGGCTGCTAACCCCTCTGGGCTGACCTCCGCCACGAACGCGGGCAGGTTTTCATAACGATGAATTTCTTCAATCTCCGCCGCAGGCACACTCTGCATGACCGCATCTTGGGTGTCAGCAATTTCAACTTTTAGCTCGGTGGCATCCGTGATTTGCGCGTCAGGCATCCGTAAGGCCACAATGACCTGCACTGTGTCTGTTTGTTGCGACGGGGGCGCGGCGTAACTAGGGCGGCTAGAAGATAACATAAGCAATAAGGCTAGTAAGGTGAAGCCTAGTTTGGGGATAGTCATGGGTTGTTTGTCCGTTGTCAGTTGTCATTCGTCATTTGTTATTTGTCAGTTGTTATTTGTCAGTTGTTATTTGTCATTGGTTATTGGTCATTAGTGACTTATAACAAATGACCAATGACAAATGACAAATGACCAACAACAAATGACGAATGACAAGTAACAAATGACTATAATTGTTTTAAGGCGAGTTTAGCCGTATCGTTATCGGGGTCAAGGCGCAGGGCTTGTTGTAGGCAAATGCGTTTTTCGCTCTCTTGTTGTGCCACTAACCCCTTACCAAGCCAGGCTTCGGCGTTGGCGGGGTCAAGCTCTACGGCTTGGCTGAAATATTCGTACGCGGCCTCAAAATTTTGTTGCGCCATGGCCTCGTTCCCTTGATAAGCCAACATGCTAGAGGAGCGACTGGAGGAAAAATTACCACTGGGCATTTTGCGGATGGCGGGCTGATTGGGTGGCTCAAGGGCTTGGCTGCGTTGCCACAGTAGTCCTGCCCCTAACAAAATAATTAAGCCAATCACTAGGCCACTGATGATGAAACCCCAGCCATTGAACATGCCACTATTTCCGTTAATTACGGTGACAGTAGAGGTTAAAACGGCAGTGGCGGAGGGGTCAACGGTGCTTTGGGGCGTGGCAGCGATGTCGTTGTTAATGTCTAACACTAAATCATGGGCTTCGTAAGGTAATGAAGCAAGGTTGGCAGCCACAAGTTTAACATTGGTAAAGCGCAAATCAATCGGGTGACGATTATCTTTCACTTGGAAGATAATACTGGCGAGCGTACCACTGCCACTAATGGCGGGGGCGGGGTTAAGCATGGTTACGACTAGTTTTATCACCCCATTCGCTTTATCTACCGAGTTGATGACCACCAAACGGTCTTTTTCAGGCAAAAGCTGGCCGAGAATAATTTGGTCGCCGTTGGTGAGGGGGTCGTTATCCTGCACAGCCAGTTGGTCGGCGGGATAACTTATTTGAATTTCTGCCCCATAGAGATTTTGCACCCCATTTAGCGCAATCTCTATAACTAATAATTGGCTATCTTGAATCGGAGAGCGTTGCAAATCAAGTCGGGCAATTGGCTCATCGGCTTGAACAACGTTAGAGGCAAGAGATACCAGGAGCAAAAGTAAGATTAATGTTAGCCATCGGCGGAGTGAGTGGTTCATGGTGTGGGTAATTTCCTAAAACCTGATAGATTTCCACCTATAACTAAATGGGAGATTTATTCATCAGGTGACTTCAAGTCACCTGATGAATAGAGCAGACAAAAACCTATCAACTCTGGAAACGTTATTTCTGAATGGTAGCGGTAATGGGTTGGCCGTCTTGATTGACGAGGATGGCTGACTTAATGGAAATGGCGGTTGGGTCGGTGAGTTTCTCCTGAAGGGTGATGGTCGCCACTACACCACTGCCGTTAAAGCCTTCACGGGGCGCAATTTGCGTGACCACGTAATGAATACTGCCCTCAGTAACCTCGTTCTTAACATTAAAATCAGGGACGGGGGCCACGCCTGGCTTTAATTGCACCCCTTCTTTTTGGCTATCGGCATCCACAATTTGTAATTTACTGGCCTCAAAGGTTAGCTCTAATTCTACGGCGTAAAGTTTCTGCACATTATTGACCCAAATTTCTACCATTGGCTCTTTTTCAGAGGCTACCAGTTGAATGGTAGCTGCTCCAGTTAGATCAGCATTAGCAGTTGTTGCGGCAGCGGTGGGAGCAGCAGCTTGATTATTGCCACTACACCCCGCTAATACCATGATGAAAGTGAAACTAAGAATAAGATGTTTTTGTAACCAACTAGACATGATGTGTCTCTCCTGTAAGTAAAGTGAATTAGAGAGAATTATAAGGCTTAAAGGCTAATTGGCAACATGTGAACGCGAATGGGGCGAAGGGGGCGCGATAGCCGCGAAAGAAAAACGAAACACTACAAATGCCAAGTCTACCCACCTTAGTCCCCCGACATCAGGGGGAGATTTTACTCCCTCTCCTATGTAGGAGAGGGTTGGGGTGAGGTGTTTGCGTTCTTCTTCCACTTCTCACTTCTAATTCCTACCAGTAAGCCCTCCGCCCAATCCACCGAGCCAGAGGGCTTACTTTTTATTCCTAATTCCTAATTCCTAATTCCTAATTGCGTTACTTCCATTCCGTCAACGGCCCTTGTTTGCTATAGTTGCTGGCCGCTAAACTCAGGTCGAAGATATTCACTTTGCCATCTTGATTCAGGTCAGCCGAGAGGTCACTGCCATTGAAGCGGCTGGCGAGATAGGTCAGGTCAAAGATGTTAATTTTGTTATCTTGGTTCACATCACCCGCTAAGAGGGTTAAACGTCCCACATTTAACATGCTGTTACCTGCGGTATCACTGCTGCGGACACCCGTATTGGCGACCACTTGACCGCTAAGATAGCCTGGATAGCTGATGCTGGCGACACTTTCACCGACTAAGACGAAATTACCCGTCATGCCGCTTTCAATCTGGCGACCACTGTTGGTGGTGATGATAATGCCACTGTTGTTGCTGCGGCCTTGCAAGGCCACTGAACCGAGCGTGGTATTATTACAATCTGTTGCCACATAGCCTGGGTCAACCGTGCCTGCATTGACCGTAATTTTCACATCATTATCATCTACTAAGGTCAGGTTTTGCACTAACACTTGGCTTGGGCCACCGCTGCCCGCTTTCCAATTGATGGTTAGCAAATCTTGCGTGCCATTAATCATATTGCTACCTAAAACACTGGCGGCAAATTTGATAATGCCAGTAGTATTATCAAACGTTTTGACTGCAACCACCCCATTGGTCGGGCTAGAGAAAAAGGCAGCATTTTCTGTCAGACTATCCACTTGCGCCACACTGGGGTCAAACTTAATTTCCATGTCCACCCCACGAATGTTGACGGCGTTCTTCATTTCTATCGTCATCGCCCCAAATTCGCTACACACTGGAGCAAAACCGAGTGAGTTGGCTAACGGCGTAACAATCGGTGTTGGAGTCGGCGTGACAGGTGTCGGGGTTGGAGTCGTGGGCGTTTCAGTCACTACAGGAGTTACTGGAGTCTGAGTTGGTGTAGCAGGTGTTTCCGTGACCACAGGCGTTACTGGCGTTTCAGTTACGACAGGGGTTACAGCTGTCGCAGTCACGGTAACTGTCACGACAGGTGTACTAGGCGTGGCCGTTGGGCCAACGGGGGTAGCTGTTGGTTGAGTAGTCGTTGTGCCAACCACTAAGACAAATTTCTCGGCGGTACATGGGGCAAAACGAGTCCCCGTTAGGTCACTCGCTTGGAAGTTAAAGCGATAAGAACCCGCCACATTGGTATTGTCATAGCTACCGTCATATTCACCTGCTCGGTCTAAGAAGCCAATGCCACTGAAGGCTTGAGCGTTCAAATCAACGGTTTTAACCACTTGCACATCTACATTTGCCCCGCCTAAAGGTTTGCCATTGGCATCCGCTAATTTCAGGGTGAGGTTAATTTTATCACCAACAGCATATTGATTTTTGTCAAAAACCACATCAGTCACTTGGCATGAGAGCAATTCTACCGTAGGAGTCGCCGTTGGCACTACAGGTGTGGCGGTGGGCAACTCGCTGGTTGGCGTGATGGTTGCAACAGGTGTACCAGGAGTCGGCGTAACATTACCATCAGAAGTCGGCGTTGGGGTCACAGGTTCAGTCGTTGGGGTTGGGGTCGCATCCAATTCACATGGGACTTGTTCGGCCACTGCATCACGGAAGTAACCCAACTTGTTATATAAATTTCGACCAGGTGAACTCGTCCAAGAGACATCACGTCCACCCGCAATGACGGGGATATTGCGTAAACCGTCATAATTAGAACGGCTTTGGGGGTCAATGTCATTTTGGTCAAGTTTCCAAGACATCAACTCAACGGCACTGTCTAACATGGCATCACTCGGTTCAGCCACACTTAAATGGGGGTTGTCACAACTGCCATAGCAGCCTAAGAAACCAATCGCCATCGAACCAACATTGTGGGTGTCATGAATACCCGCCACATCACCATCATTCGGGCCAGCTTCATAAACGCCATCCTCATCAAAATTACCTGCTCGCCCTTCATAAATCACCCCATTCGGGTCAATCATAAAGTTGTAGCCTGTGTCACCCCAGCGTAAGATGCGAGCATGGAAGTTCCAGACGGAGCGCACAACGCCAGCGTAATCTTGTCCCCAGCCGAGCGTGTTAGGGGTTTCACTTTGATGAATGATGATATGCGTTACAGGGGCATAACGAGGAGCTAAACGGCTACCTTGCCCATGCGGATTGCCCCATTCCGTCCGAGAAACAATCACGGGCTGTGGCAACGGACACGTTTCCGCCGCAATTTCCGCATCGGCTTTTTGCGCCGCAATATCGCTGTCGCTAGGGCCATTGCTATTATCGCTAAAGACCAAGCTAACACTTTCTAACGTGCTAAGGCCGCGCAAAGTGACGCGCACTTGGAGGCCAACTTTCTGCCCACCCACCCAAATCAGATTGCCCGCAAATTCATCATTACGAGCAGGGAAGAACGCGTAAGGATTAGCTTCCCAGCCACTCCAACTGCCATCAGCCATGTGGAGACGGGTTTCAATCAGTAAATCGGCATCATTCGCAATATTCGCTTTCCATAACGGCACAATATCGCTGACACTATTGAGCGTGGTTTGAATTTCGTCAGATTCATACACGCCTTCACTTTGACCTGCGGCTACCGCTAACGCATTACCATTTATTGTTAAACCATTTAACGTGCCATGACTACCAAAATAAGTTACATCTAAATTCATTTCTTGTGAGGGAACATCTTCCCCCTGCATTGACGGGTGCGCCCAACTCACATCAGTTGAAACAAACGTCAATAAAACTGCTAGCGCGGCCACTAAGCCGCTAAGAGACCAAATATGTTGCAGAAACCGTTTCATAAGAAAACCTCCTCAAGGTTAAACACTAAAATTTATTTGATGCGTTCAGTTTAACACAAGGAGGGGGCAATCTCAACAAGGTTAATGCTGAAATCGTGTCAGTAACATCTGTGGTTATGGCTTAAGTGGTAGCACGGAGAGGGCGTTCAATGGCAAAACAACGGTTGATTATTGGCTTGGTGACAGGTTAGCGGTCATTAAATCGGTTATCATGGTTCATTATGACATCATGGTTTATTTTAGGTAATATTTTAGCCCTCAATCTATTCACCATGCCCATGACCACCACTCAACCGATTAGCGTGGTGTGGTCAACTGATGTGGCAACTCAGGTGATTTATTTGGATACACCTTCTAAAGCGGAGTTATATTGGTCGCCTGTGGCCTATTGGTCGCCGACAGCAAATGAAATGCTGATAAGTGATTACAATAGTGCTACTACTTTTACCGATTATATCATCTTGAAGGCTAACGCCCCTGAGTTTGAACTCACTCATTTATTGACTCAACCCGTTAATAGTTTGACCAATTTTGGCGCGCAGTGGTCGCCAGATGGTCAGCAGATTGTCTATTTTGACCCATTCTTAACACGTATGAACCGTGATGGGAGTCACATTACGGCTATTAATCCTGATTTACAGGTTTTTCGAGAGAATGATAGTTTTACGGGTTGGGTGGGAAATGATATTTTTGTTTATAATGTATATACGGGTGGTGGTAGTAATCAAGCTATTTTTGTTGATATTTTTTCAGGCCAATATATGGATTTTAGACAAGGCTTAAGATTACTACCTCATTCTAATAATAATTACGTAGCTTTTAGTAGTTATGATATGAGATATGCCAGTATGGGGCCAGTGGTGTTTACCATGCCCACTCAATTAACAGGCACAGTGGCTTATACTACTCCTAGCTATTTCATTCAACATGATTGGATAGAAAACTATCATAAATTTGACGTTAATCCTGAAACCTTAGAGCCATATCATGAAATTAATGTTGTGGCTCTCCCACGCGGTTGGCTAACTAACTCAAATCAACTGTTATTCACCTCTAATTCCAATGAAAGGCAAATTAGTTTAAGCAACCCTCAATTACGTAGCATAGAAATTTTTACTGAAACTCACCAACTCATGCTGTGGGATTTGGATACCCATGAGGCTAAGGTATTGGTTGCCAATGCAGTCGATGGGCTATTTTCGCCTGATGGGACAGTTTTGGCCTATTTAAGTTTTTTCCCGCAAAAGCACCCCATGACTGAAACCCTCGCTTTTACAACAACTCATATTATCAGTTTTTATTTGCAATTACTGAATATGTCTACTAAACAAGTTACGTTGTCATCACCTGTATCAACTCAAATATGGTATAGTTTTGATTCTGGTCGGGCGATAGATATTAGTTTCTCTCCTGACAGTCGTTATTTACTGTATTATACACCAGAAAGATTTTTGGTTGACTCTCATAATACCGTTTATCTCAATTTGCTAGATTTACAAACGAACACCGTCATTTTTAGCACACTTAGCACGCAATCCATCACGGATTATTTACCTTTATGGTCGCCCAATGGTCGCCAATTTATTTATCCTGATATTCATGGCAATTGGCACAGTTACCATGTTGCTGACAGCAAAATTGTCTCAATCACCCAACAAGGGGGCATCAATTTACGACAACCTCACTGGTCATTTGATGGCCGTTACGTGAGCTTTTATGATACCTTAAAACATCAAATTGCTATCTTAACCATGCCGCAATAACTAAAAAATCACGTTAGCTGGCAAATAAAAATAAGTAGCTAGTCCTATTGAAAAAAAAAGGGTTCTGAGGTATAATTAAAAGCGTGGACATTCAACAGTCTCCTTGTTGGATTGGTTGGGTGTAGATAGCTGATTGGTTGGGGCCCAAAAGGTTATTTGCACTAGGTTGGGGCCCAAAAGGTTATTTGCACTATCATGGTTTCTCTCCTTTGTTTGAAGCAAAAGCCTAGCGTAATGCTAGGTTTTTGTGATTCTGGGCATTTATAGTTTACCGAAATCAAATCGCTTTGAACAGGTGATAAATAAAACAAGGCTACGGATAAAAATGCCGTAGCCTTGTTTTATTTATTATCGCAATAGAGTTAATTATTTACTCCTCACCAACCCAACCCACTAGCTCAGGTTCGCCCCACACCGCCCATGTCCATTGATGGCTGCCGAGGGCTTCTGTGGCAAACTCAAAACGCGAGACATCGCCGACAGGGAGATTAAGGGGAATTTCGACTTCTTGCCAATGGAGGCTGTTTGTTTGCTTACCCCACACTCGCATGCCATTGACCCGCACACTAAAAGCTACTAAATTGCTAGGAACAATCCGAGAACCGTCGCGAATCCCTACGGCGACGCGCAAACTGACCTGCTGTAACGTTTTAGGAATAGCCACCTGATATTCCAACACCGCTTGGCCGACCACCGGTGGATGCGCCCACAATGCAGGACGAGTTTCGCCGCCGACTTGCGCCAAATCCATTTGGATGTGCATGCCTTTGGCCTCTTGCGAGGTGGCAATGGTGGCCTGATTAAACATTTCAATAAAGCTATAGCTCCACATGACGGCAGGAACTTGGGTGGCGAGACTTTCTTGCCAATGTAAAAAAGCGACATAATCGCTGAGTTTACGTTGGCTTTCGGGCAATAGTCGTTGTATTTCTGGGATAAGTTGGGATAAGTCAGTCATTTTAGGATTTAGGCAACGAATTAAACGAATTGAGCCTTTATAAGGTTCAAAACCTTATAAAGGCTTAACGTTTAATTCGTTGCTAGGAGTTTGTTTTTATTATAAAGTTACCGCGTTATTAACCCTAAACCAACGATTGAGGAGATAAAGGCAGCCGAAAATAGGCAACATCACCACTGTATTCAAAAACGCGGCGGGCATGATGATATTGACGAAGGCAATTTCAGGGGTAAGAGGGCGGCCTAAGCCACGCAGGAGGGTCAGGGCAATGGCGTAAAATAAAATAGTGATGGGCAAAATTAACATGGCAGGCATAGCTAAATTGGTGCGTCCAAAAATTCGGTCATGAATGAGGTCAGCGGCTAAGGCCACCATGAACATAGTGACGGTGAAGACCCCAAAGGGCGTAGCACTGGTGAAATCTAAACATAGCCCCGCGAACAGTGCCAACGATAAACCCTCGTCCCAACCGCGTAAGATAATCCAACTAATCGTTACAATAAGGATTAAATCGGGGTGTACCAGATTAAATTTAAGGTAAGGTGAGAGCGTGATTTGCACTAACCAGGCGAGAATTAAGGTGATGTAAGGCATGAGGTGTAATATTTAGTCATCTGATGACTAAACTCTCACTTTTCCTGTTGTTGCAAAATTTCCGACTCAATATCTACTGGCTCAAACGCGGTGATGACGAGGACGGTTTCCAACTTACCAAAATCCACAGTTGGCCGAATACGGGCAGTTTGGAATAAATCCTGGTCACGCTGAATCACCTCCGTCACCTGCCCAATGACCAATTTGCTGGGGAAATTTCCGCCTAAGCCAGAGGTTAACACAATGTCACCTGGGCTGACCTGTTCATTTTGCGGAATCCGATCCATGATGAGGCTGGTATCAATCGTGCCGCGCACCGTCCCCGTGGCTCGACTATTTTGCACGACGGCATTGACGGCACTGGCGGGGTCTATCAACATTAAGACGCGGGCATAATTAGGGCCAACCTCCGTCACCCGTCCCACTAGCCCGCGATGGGTCACAACGGGCATGTGTTTGGCTATGCCATCCCGCGCCCCAACATCAATGTAAACGTAATAGAGAAAATTGGTGGGGTCAATACCAATGATGCGCCCTTTGACCTCTGCGCCTTGATAATTAAATTGCGGATTACTACGGGTATAATTGAGCAATTGATGGAGTTGTTCATTTTCGCGCGCCATTTCCCGTAATTGTACATTTTCGATGAGCAATTTTTCGTTAGTAGTTTCTAACTCGCTGACGCGGCTTTGCAAAGTAACGATATTTTTAGACAAATTACTTTGGCCGAGCAGATCTTGGGCGGTGCTGGAAATGGATTCTTGCAGGGGAACTAACGCAGTTTGAATGGCTACTCGGAGAGGAGTGAGATAACCAAGTTGGCCTAAGCCAAGTAAAATCAAGGTCAAAATGAGGGAAAGAACGGACTGACGACTCATGGATAATTAGGAATTAGGAATTAGGAATTAAAATTTTAATTCCTAATTCCTAATTCCTAATTCCTAATTTTTATTGCGATTGCGTTGCAAGGCCGCGAGGACGGGGGCGTATTTATCGAAACTTTCTAAAATTTGCCCCGTGCCACGCACCACGCAGGTTAACGGGTCATCGGCAATATAGACCCGCATTTTGGTTTCTTCGGATAACCGCTCGGCCAAACCCTGAAGCAAACTGCCACCGCCTGCTAAGGCAATGCCACCTTCCATGAGGTCAGCAATCAACTCTGGTGGCGTTTTATCAAGAGTATCGCGAATGGTATCAATAATCACTTGCACTGCATCACTCAACGCCTCACGCACCTCGACGCTAGAGACTTCCACCGAGTCGGGCAGCCCCGTAATGAGGTTACGTCCGCGTAAAGTTACGGTTTGTTCTTCGGGTAAGGGATAGGCTGAACCAATGGTAATTTTGGCGCGCTCGGCCATGCGTTGCCCAATGAGTAAATTATATTTTTGGCGCGCATAGTTAATAATCGCCTCGTCCATCTCATCACCTGCCACGCGGATAGAGCGAGTCACTACCATGCCTGCCATTGAAAACACCGCCACCTCCGTTGTGCCACCACCAATATCGATAATCATGCTACCAATCGGCTCAGTAAAGGGCAGCCCTGCACCAATCGCCGCCGCCACAGGCTCTTCCACAATAATGGTCGAGCGCGCCCTGGCGTTACGGGCCGCATCTTCAACGGCGCGGCGTTCCACTTCCGTAACGCCACTGGGAATACCAATGACCACGCGGGGGGCATAAAATGGGGCGGGCAAAAAAGGGATTTGCTCATGGACTTTGCGGATAAAATAGCGCAACATGGCCTCCGTAATTTCAAACTCAGAGATAACCCCATCGCGCAAAGGACGAATGGCAATGATATTCGCCGGGGTGCGCCCCACCAACTCCTTCGCCTCAAGCCCAATGGCTAATGTTTGTTTCGTTTTCTTATCTATCGCCACAATCGACGGTTCATTAATGACAATGCCTCTGCCTTTCACATACACCAATGTATTTGCTGTTCCTAGGTCAATGCCGATATCTAATGAAAAAATTCCTAATAACCAATCTAAAGGACCAGACACGTTATAATTTTACTCCTCAGGTCTTATCAAATCATTAATCAGACACTTTATGCCTACTCAAATCTATCAAAGATAGGACTTACGCAAAACCGTTCATTTTGAGGAGTGACACACGCCCTCGTGTGTCACTGTTAGCACGAGGGCGTGCTAACCTCCGCGATTTTTGCGTAAGTCCTAAATGTGAACCGATAGATTATACCACAATCATAACATGGCACAAAGAAACTCGTCAATGACCAATTAGAGCCTCGCCGTTTCGCCGTAGTTAAAATTTATGCTATACTCTAACTATGTCAATTTTACTGTTAAATGAAGATGAATTACGTCAAGCGATTAATACCTCCGTTGCCATTGAAGCCATTGAAGCGGCCTTTTTTACGTTAGCGCAAGGGCGCACTAATTCAGTGGAAGTGGCTTATTTGCCGTTACCTGAAACACATGGTCAAGTGGAAATTAAAGGAACTTATCTCAGTGAAGCCCCTTACTATATCGTTAAGACGGCCAACACTTTCCTTGATAACCCTACGATTAATTTGCCCGTGCAAAATGAAGTTCTCATGGTTTTTGATGCCGCGACGGGTTTTCCCGCGGCCATTATTTTAGACCGAGGCTACTTAACCCAAATCCAAACGGGGGCCGCAGGCAGTGTGGTCGCGAGACATTTGGCGAATGAAAATCTTCATCAAGTAGCGATCATTGGCACCGGACAGCAAGCCTACATGCAGCTAAAAATGTTGCTTTCCGTACGAAAAGTACGAAAAGTATCAATTTGGGGCCGCTCACTCATGAATGTGGATACGTATGCTCGTCGTTTGATGGAGGAGCATGATTTGGATATTGAGATTGCGCCCTCGGTGCAGGCTGCAATTGAGTCGGCTGATTTGATTATTACGGCAACTTCTAGCGAACAGCCACTGATTGAGGCCGAGTGGCTCAAACCAGGCGTGCATATTACGGCCATTGGTAGCAATAGTTCGACTAAACAAGAACTGCATCCCGAAGTATTACGACGCGCCGATGTGATTATCGCCGATAAACTGAGCCAATGTGCTGAAATTGGCGAAATTCATCATGGGTTAGTGGCTGGCACAATAACCCTGGCCGATGTGCAAGGCGAATTAAGCGATTTGGTGGCGGGCAAAATTCCTGGCCGCACTAGCCCAGAGCAAATTACGGTGGCAGACTTAACGGGGCGCAGCGTCCAAGACTCGGTCATGGCAATTTTGGCCTTAGAAAAAGCCCTCTTCTTAGGCTTAGGCCAACGGCTGACATAAGTAAATTAACGATAACCCCTTGAATAGAATTTTCCGTCACCCCCACGTTATCTTTCTAGCGGTTTTAGTGGCCGCCAATCTAACCCTCTTTTTCCCCGCCGCCTCACCCTTACGCATTATTGGTTCATTACTACTTATCACAATTTTCCCTGGCTGGTTATGGGTTAATGACCTCGCCTCCGCTTCATTACGCCTCACTCTAGCCGCAGCCCTGAGTTATACTTTTACCAATCTCATTACTTTATTATTACATTATATACCTGGCCCACTTCCCATGTGGCAACTCGTAGCCGCGCTCAATTTAGTCGCGCTGCTACCCTTATTATGGCAACGGGATTATCGTAATCTATTTCCTAAACCTCACAGGTTTTTAAAACCTCTGAGGTTTAAATGGGCTTATCTCCTCATCTTACTGCCCGCGCTTTTCCTCCGCTTTACCAACCTCAATTATAGCGAATTTCAAGGTGACGAAGCCCTCATCATGATTTCCGCCGCCGAAGCCATGAGTGGACATGAGAACGCGCTTTTTCTACGCTCCAAAGGCCCCGCCGAAGTCCTCATGCCCCTCGCCCTGTGGCGACTCACTGGCACAATAACCGAAGGCATAGCACGTCTGCCTTTCGCCCTCGCCACCCTTTATGCAATTATTACCGTTTATTTAATCGGACAAAAATTAACCCAACCTCATCGAAGCCCGCAAATAATTGCGGACTCCCCTGAAATGCTTCCCCAAAAACCTCATCGGAGTCCGCAATTATTTGCGGACTCTTCTGAAATAACCCCTTTATTTGCCGCCGCCTTTTTAGCCTTTAACGGCTTCATGGTTGCCTTTGGGCGCATTGTGCAATATCAGGGCATGGTGGTGTGGTTTAGCAGCCTGGCCTTTCTCATGTTGTGTCAATGGCGTGAGACACGGCAACCCCGTTGGGCTTTCCTCAGTGGCTTCTTCCTCGGTAGCGGTTTGTTAGCCCATTACGATGCCATTTTAGTTTTACCCGCCCTCCTCTGGCTTGGACGCGAAGGAACGAAAAAGGACGAACCACGCGAACAAAACCCTCTCACTTCTCACTTCTCATTTCTACTTGGCTTACTCTTAGTTACGCTACCGTTCTACCTCCCCTACAGCCTCGACCCCCAAGCCAATCGCACCAGCGATTATTTGGGTGAACGTATAGGGCATAGCCTCCGTAATAATCTGCCCGCATTTTTTCAATTTAATAGCTTTTATAGTTCATTTTATTACATGGTCATTACCAGTATACTAGTATTTGGCTTCATACTGTGGTTGATTTGGCGAGCGCGCTGGGGGCGGTGGTGGCTGACCTTGCCGTTAATAACGGGAGTAATAGCCGTGACCATTTATCCCGAAGCCCTGAAATTTGGCTCACAAAATTTCGCGGGTGGCTTGTTTGGCCTGTTATTTTTAGTCACATGGCTGGCGTTACCCATGACCTCTATCGAACAAGCCTTGCTTATCTGGCTGGCCGTACCATTTTTAGGCTATAACTTTGTCGTTGCGCTTGGCCTCACCCACATTTATACCATCGTTCCTGCCTGGTCACTCATGGCGGCCCTCGCGACTGGACAAATAAGCGAACGCGAAGGGCGCGAAGAAAGTAATTACGAAGGACGCGAAGAAAATAAAATTGAAACTAATTTCGCGCCTTTCGCACTTGTCTTCGCCTTTTTCGCGTTCGCGTTCACCCTTTTTCTCTGGAACGCCTTTGTGCGCCATGACGTGGAATATTGGCAAGATTATCCGCAGGGCAACCTGACTCCCTTCTGGACACCTCACACAGAGTTACCCAAGGCAGGTTTTTTTGGCCTGGCTCATCGCGCGGGGTGGAAGGCCGTCGGGCAGGCCATTAGTCAGGGTGATTTGGTGGGTGATTATGGTAGCAACGAAGAACCTGACGTGACCACATGGTACACGCGGGGCGCGCCGCGTGCTTGTGACCCCTACCCTGAATTTTATTTTATGGCGGATGATTTGATTGACCCCGTTAAGTTGCCTAACGATATATTAGAGTCAGCATATCGCGAAGTGGGGCAATTTAATTTAACCAATGGCAAAGCCATGAAGTTACATCAACGTAACCCGACCACCTTACAGTTAGGTCAGCTAGATGAAACTCCCCTCGCGGCGCAATTTGACCAAACCGCCTGGCCTGAAGCCTTTGCCCGTTCAGGGCGCGGCGCAACTCCCGCGGCGGTCAATTTTAAGCAACTCATCAAACTGATTGGCTATGACCTGGACACACGGCGCGCTCACCCACAAGGGCGAGTCTCGGTAACGCTTTATTGGCAAGCCCTCACGAACATTCCCATGAGTTACCAAGTTTTTGTTCATTTAGAACGTGACGCTGGCCTGGCCGCCCAAGCTGATGGCGTGCCTGTTTGTTGGACATATCCCACGGATGTCTGGCGACCTGGGCAAATTATCGCCGACCAACATGCCATTGCTCTGCCCGCCGAGATAGCCCAGGGCGCGTATCGGTTGGAAATTGGCTGGTATCGCCCTGATGATTTCACGCGGTTAGATTGGCTTGATGAAGCGGGCAACCCTGCGGGGACAAGTTTTACGTTAAATAACGTAATAATAAGATAAACAAAAAGCCTCGCTAGGCCATGACACCTAACGAGGCTAAAGTAATAACCTCTATCAAGCTAATTAAGAAACATTAGCTTTTGTAATAACCCACTTCATAGCGTGCTTGGCTGGCCATAGCTGATAATAAATCATGTAATCCCGCATGGACTTTGCGATGTGTTTCACTTGTTCGCCAAGCCATCAATGATTCTTCGGTATCCCACCAGCTAATAATCGCCACTTCATTTTTATCTTTTGATTTTAAGACAAGAATCCCCTGAAAACCAGGTTGCTGGGTCACATGAGGACTCACCTCCTGCTCCCATTGTGCCACAAAACCATCTATCCGTGCGGCATCCATTTTTAAGTTTCTAATTGCTGCAAACATTTTAATCTCCTTTTATAAAAATAACCTTGTCTAACGAGGGCTACGCGCACTAAAAGTGACCGTTTGGCGGTTTATATCAGTTACTTTAATGCCTTCAATGTGCCTTACTAACTGTACTATATGCCTATTCGTGAGAAAAAACAAATTTGCTCTAATCTGCCAACGTTCTCTCAAAATATATCCCCACCTAACAATCCCATGCTTTTGCCAATTGAAAAAAGCATGTTATGCTACAAATTAACGATTATACGGAAGCTATACTGCGCGAGGGCATGAATTAAACTTTTCAGGAGTGCGAAAATTTCATTTTCGCAGTCAAAATGAAATTTTGAGACTCCAGTTTATGCCCTCTCGCAGTATAAGCAAAATTTGGAGTCGTAAAGCGTGCTTTGCGCCACAAAGCACGTTTTACGACTCCTGTCATAGAGGCATCTAGTCAATGATTAAGCAACATAAATTTTTAATCGGTGGTCAATGGCGTACCAGCGACCACCTTGAACCCGTTATTTTTCCTTACAATGGCGAGGTCGTCGGTGAAGTGTATCAAGCTGGGCCCGCTGATGTGGAAGACGCAGTGCAAGCGGCAGTACGCGGCTTTGAAATTACCCGAAAATTGCCGACTCATGCTCGCGCCCGTATCTTATTTAATTTGTTAGAGCAACTCGAAAAACGCAGTGGCGAGATGATTGAAGCCATGACCTTAGAGGGTGGTAAAACCCTTGATGTGACACGGGGCGAAACCGCACGCGCCATCGAAACCATCCGCGTGGCGGCGGAGGAAGCCAAACGCATCAACGGTGAGATTATTCCGCTTGACCTGACTCCCGCAGGCGAAGGGCGCATGGGCTTGGTCAACTATTTTCCCCTCGGTCCCGTTTTAGGCATTACGCCCTTTAATTATCCCCTCAATTTGGCCTGTCACAAACTCGCCCCCGCCGTCGCCGCAGGCAACTCTTTCATCTTCAAAACTTCGCCCAACACGCCCCTCTCAGGTGTATTACTCGCCGAAATGTTGCTAGACGCGGGCTATCCCCCTGAAGCCCTGAGCATGTTCACTTGCCCCAACCCTGTAGCCGAGAAAATGGTGCCTGACCCACGCATTGCCTACCTCACCTTTACGGGCAGTTCGCAAGTGGGTTGGCACTTACGGAGTATTGCGGGACGCAAGCGAGTTGGTTTGGAGTTGGGCGGTAATGCGGCGGCAATTGTGCATGAAGATGCTAACATAGATTACGCTGTGGGGCGGATTGCCATGGGCGGCTTTACTAATTCAGGCCAAAGTTGCATTTCGGTGCAACGGGTGTTGCTGCATCGTCCGATATATAATGAAACGGTAGAGAAATTACTGGATAAAATCAGCCAATTCAAGACGGGCGACCCGCGTGACCCGTCGGTCACGCTTGGCCCGATGATTGATGAACGGGCAGCCGCCAAAGCCTTCGTCAAAGTTCAAGAAGCCCTAGACCAGGGCGCATCGGCCCCCATTGGCGGCAAATGTCATGGGGCGATATTTGAGCCAACCGCCTTACTGAATACTACACCCACCATGCGGGTTAATCGGGAGGAGTTATTTGCCCCCATCATTACCATCAGTCCATATGACGAATTTGACGAGGCCATTGCGCTGTCTAACGGCACAGATTACGGGTTGCAAGGTGGGGTCTTCACTCAAAACATGAGCCGTATTATGAATGCGTACGAACGCATGGAGGTCGGCGGAGTCATTGTGAATGATGTGCCGACCTTCCGCGTTGACCAAATGCCTTACGGTGGCGTTAAGGGGTCAGGCATTGGCCGCGAGGGGCCGCGCTATGTCATCCATGAAATGAGCGAACAAAAATTACTGGTCATCAATAAGCTGGGCGCGTAGAAAATAAGAGCCACTTTAGATTTTTCAAGTGGCTCTTATTCGTTTTAACCGTTCAGGGGTGCGAAAATTTTACTTTCGCCTGTCAAAATGAAATTTTGACACTCCAGTTTACGCCCTCGCTCAGGATAGTCACAAGGTTAACCTTGCTCCTATCCAAAACCTGGCTATAATAACGTTTTGAAATTATCTATGAGAGGAGTATCAACACAATGTTAAAGAAAAATAAATTTTTCAAAGATTGGCTTTATGAAGAAGTTGAATTGGCCTTTGGGCTAACCTGTCTGCGTGACCACCCCTTATTAACTCACCTTAAAAGCCTGACCCTAGACCCGCATGACCCGCGCCGTCCTGCCATCGAACAATTGCGTCTTATTCTGTTTGATTACATTAATTCTTGGAATGAAGATGAATATAAATTTATGTTTATCAGCCCCTTTTTGGCCTTAGTTCCCTTTATTAGCCCTCATTACAAAGTCTTTACTCAACGTAAAATGCAGGTTAAATATGAGCAAGGCACAAAAATAACGGAAGGGCTAGTGGAATTTATGTTGGCTAAGGGCAAGCAAACCCCGCGCAAGCCCCATTTTTTTCTGCATGAATATAAGCCCGAAAAACGGCGCGACAATGACCCACTAGGGCAATTATTGATTG
>JFJP01037901.1_pt1 | contig 21758 bp, 12 predicted proteins | sample 431651 | NCBI WGS metagenome assembly JFJP01 (sample SAMN02602958, study PRJNA72255) | Microbial mat metagenome, whole genome shotgun sequencing project. | biome: fresh water; feature: sink hole; material: water; isolation source: purple microbial (photo- and chemosynthetic) mats found in...
CCCGAATTGAATCGTGAAGAAATTAAGTTGGCCACTCGCATTGCCAATCCAGGCTGCTTTGCCACAGCTATTCAGTTGGCACTGTTACCATTGGCAGCTGCTGGTTTACTTACCGATGAAATTCATGTAAATGCCATTACGGGCTCTACTGGTGCGGGCGTAAAACCTTCTGAAACGTCGCATTTTAGCTGGCGCAATAACAATATCTCCATTTATAAAGCTTTTGACCACCAACATTTGGAAGAAATTGGTCAATCGCTCCGACAGTTACAACCTGGATTTTTCAAAGCGGTCAATTTTATTCCTGTGCGTGGAAATTTCCCACGTGGAATTTATGTAACTGCTTATACTCAAAGCAGCTTGAGCTTAACGGAAGCCAAGGATTTGTATAAAGAATTTTACAAAGATGCAGCATTTACTTTCGTTACTGATAAAAATCCGGATATGAAACAGGTAGTAAATACCAACAAAGGGATTGTTTCGATGATAGATAATTTATTGAAGGGTGCTTCTGGTCAGGCTGTTCAGAATATGAATTTAATGTTTGGAATGGACGAAAAAATGGGATTGGGACTAAAAGCGATTGGATTTTAAAGGCTAGCCCCCTAACCCCCTGAAGGGTGAATTTAAAGTCACAGTTTCTAAAAGTGCTTTGATTTATTGGTTTTTAAAATTCGATTTTCGATTTAAAGATGCTTTGAAAACAAGGCCCATAGTTAAATCATGTTATATAACATAGTTTTGAAACATATATACTGCAAAATGCTTGGATTGTATTCAGAAAAGCTGTACTTTTGCATCGTGATTTTTTATAGTATTAGATTTAAGGTTAACAAAGATTGGTGGTCAAGCGTGACCACCTTTCGCGTTTTATAGAGGGTATGTCTTCTATAAATTTATTCTACGAGTTCGGAGCTTTTGCTCTTAGCTCGTTTTTTATTTCCTTCAAATACAAGAATTATTCTGCAATAATGACTCAATTTGATAGTATAATCAGCACAAAACAATTAAAACATGTTATATAACATAGTTTTGGAGCATATATATTGCAAAATGCTTGGATTGTATTCAGAAAAGCTGTACTTTTGCATCGTGATTTTTTCATAGTATTAGATTTAAGGTTAACAAAGATTGGTGGTCAAGCGTGACCACCTTTCGCGTTTTTAAGTGGGTAGGTTTTCGAAAATTATACAACGAGTTTTGAATTATTGTTCTTGACTCGTTTTTTATTTTTACTTCAATTTACTTTTAATCAATTATTGACCTCAGACATCTTTCATATCAACTAAAATCGTATACAAATAGAAATTTAATCAATCCTGTTGTTAAATCATGTTATATAACATGATTTTGAAACATATTTCTGTTCAAACTCTTGGATGGTATCCAAAAAAGCCGTACTTTTGCATCGTGATTTTTTCATAGTATTAGATTTAAGGTTAAAAAAAGATTGGTAGTATGCCGTGAGGCAAGCTACCTTTCGTCTTTTATACACCTTTGCCCAATTGAATTATTGCTCTCTAATATATCACCTTTCACCAAATTAGATTGACAATTCAATGAAAAATCGTTTTGAAATCTGTAATTTCAAAAGCCATTTAATGCCTCAGTTAAATAGTATAACCACATTTAATGATTCTCTTGGCGTCCTGCCTTTTACTTTCTAATCTTTGAATCAGATTCAATAAGTAGATATTATATTTTTGAACGCTACTAGACATTCTGTCGATTAAATTGCTAATCAATTAATAATAAGAAGCTTAATTCCATTAAAAACTCTTAGAAATTCTAAGTCTAAATTTAAACCAAGTATTGACCACTAAGAATAAAACATTAATGTTTTTTCGGTATTTATCAAATAAAACATATTTTGCTAAAAAACAAATTATTATACCCCTAAACCCTCAAATCCGATGATTTATATGTTATAAAACATGCTTATCAAACATATTTATTGGAAAAAGCTTGGATGGTATTCAAAAAAGCATTACTTTTGCATCGTGATTTTTTCAAAGTATTAGATTTAAGGTTAACAAAGATTGGTGGTCAAGCGTGACCACCTTTCGCGTTTTTAAGTGGGTATGTTCCTTACCGTATTGATGTCGAGTTCTGAGGTTTATCTTCAGAGCTTTTTTTGTAGTTAGTAAGTCAGTATTTTTTTGTAATTTTGCTGGGTTTACATTTTGTTGTTGCATTGCAAGAAATATGCTGGATCTATTATCTTCTCACATTTAGCACTTATATGTTTGAAAAACTTATAATTACACTTACAGAACATACCGTTTGGGGATCAATTCTTCAACCTGTTTTGGTGCGAGAAGAATTATCGGGCGCATTGACCATCCTCGAAATTGTGGGAACTAAATCCACGTTTTTTTTGAAATTAAGCCCTTTGGAAAAAGAAATTGTGATGATGGCCGAGAAAGTTTCGGAAAAAACATTGATGAAAAATTACTCGAAAGAGAAAAGTTTGGTCGAATTTCACAAAAAAGTATCTCAGGAGACTACCGAAAGATACATTCGTCCAATAATAGAAAGTTTTCACAGACGTGTAGTGGATATTCTCAAAACCACTGATATTGGTTTATATGTGAGAGATGCTGTCAAAAACAGAGTACTTTACGATGTCGATAAAGTGATTGTCAACAAAGCTTTGTCGGAAGTAGTTTTTAATTTCGAAAAAGACAATGAAATTCGGTATTTTATAAGTTTAAAGTCTAATAATGAGAAGTTTGATTTGTTTGCTAAGTCCTTTTATTCGTTATGCAATCAACCTGCAGTCATTGTTATTAGTCACAAATTGCACACATTTAGTGAGATAGATATAAAAAAATTAGTTCCTTTTTTTGCAAAAAAACACATCCTCGTTCCTGCCTCTGCAGAAAAGACTTACATGCAGAAATTCGTAAAAAACTGCGTTGAAAAATACGAGGTTAATGCTACAGGAATTGATATTAAGGAAGTAAATCCTGTCAAAAAAGCTATTTTATCATTAGATAGCGATTGGAGCATGTCACCTGTTTTGCATTTAAATTTTAAGTATGATGATAAACTTTTTCCAATTGATTCTCCTAAAAGAAAAAACGTATATATATCAGATAATAATGGCATTACGTCCTTGTATTGGTTTTATTCGGATAAATTATGGGAAAAATCCAAAATTGATATTTTAATAAATGCTGGGCTAGTAAAATCAGGCGTTAACTATTTCTCAATAGTAAAACCTACAGTTGAGATTGAAAATGCTGAAGAGTTAATATCCATTATAGAATGGCTTCAAAATCATAATGATATACTGAAAGAATTTGAATTTTCACAAAGCCTGCCCGAAAAAACGTATTTTATTGGAGAGATAACTGTTAAAACTGATATTGATACAAGGCAGGATTGGTTTGATATACAAGTGGTGGCAGTTTTCGGACAGTATAAAATCCCTTTTGCGCGATTTCGAAATCATATTTTAAACAACATTAGAGAATACGTTTTGCCCGATGATACCATTGCTATTTTGCCACTAGATTGGTTTACAAGGTATTATGAACTAATGTTTTATAGTAAGAAATCGGACGAAAAAATTCGTTTGAAAAAACATTACTTTGGTATAATCAATTTGATGCAAGGAAAAAAAGTAACCGAGCTATCAGAAATTGATGTTAATGATGAACTTCCACCCGTACCATACGGAATTAAAGCTGAATTGCGTAATTATCAACACAAAGGCTTTGCTTGGTTGGTTAATCTTTATAACAATAATTTTGGAGGTTGCTTAGCGGATGATATGGGATTGGGTAAAACACTGCAAACCATTTCTTTATTACAGTATATTGCAAATAAAAAAAATAAAGCCATTGAGAAAAAAAATGCATTATCTGAGAATATAATTTCTACTGCAAAAGAAATCCAATTATCAATTTTTGATCAAGAAATAGATCTGGATATAAATCCTGAAATTACCCCGCAAACCTCATTGATAGTAATGCCTACTTCATTGATTCATAACTGGCAAAACGAATTTAAGAAATTTGCACCCAATCTAAAAATATATATTTATACGGGTATTAAACGCCTGAAAAGCAATGATATATATAAGATATTTAGATTTTACGACGTGGTTCTAACCACTTATGGTACTTTGCGAAACGATATTGAGTTATTGAAGTATTGCAAGTTTCATCACCTAATACTAGATGAAAGTCAATACATTAAGAATCCAGATTCTCAAGCCTATAGAGCTGTAATACAATTAAATGCGCTACATAGATTAGCTTTAACTGGAACACCTGTGGAAAATTCGCTGACAGACTTGTGGGCTCAGCTTAATTTTGTGAATGAAGGATTGCTGGGTACTCAAAATTCATTTAGGAATGCTTACATTAATCCAATTCTCAAAAATAACAAATCAAAAGAAGACGCATTATTGCATATTATCAAACCTTTTATTTTAAGGCGTACAAAAGACGAAGTGGCGCCAGAGCTTCCGCCCTTAAGTCAGGAGACTGTTTTTTGTGACATGAGTGATGACCAATATGCAGCTTATAACGAAGAAAAGAACAAGCTCAGAAGTAGTTTGTTGATAAATGACGTTACTTATGATCACCAAAAATTAGCCTTTCTTACGCTACAGGGATTGTCACGCTTACGACAGCTTGCCAATCATCCCGTGTTTTTGGATGATACTTATTCAAGCGATTCGGGTAAGTTTGAGCAAATTATCATGCGATTTGAAACCCTTAAATCGGAACATCACAAAGTTCTTATTTTCTCTTCTTTCACAAAACATCTGCAATTGTTGGCCGATTATTTTGAAAAAGAGAACTGGAAATACGCCTGGCTGTCGGGTTCTACTCCCCCCGCTAAAAGACAGTCGGAGATTGAGAAGTTTAAACTTGACCCGGAGGTGAATTGTTTTTTTATTTCATTAAAGGCTGGCGGTGTGGGATTGAACTTAACTGCGGCCGACTATGTTTTCATAATTGACCCGTGGTGGAATCCATCTTCCGAAATGCAAGCTTTAAGCCGCGCGCACCGGATAGGACAGCAAAAAAATGTGATGGTTTATCGTTTTATTTCAACGGGAACTATTGAAGAGAAAATTCAAAAATTACAAGAAAGCAAGTCAAAACTAGCCGATACATTTATCACTTCTACCAACCCGTTGAAAGATTTGAATAGAGATGAAATGATGGCATTGATAGCCCCCTAAATCCCCCAGAGGACTTTAAGAGTGCAACTAACAAAGAATACACAAATTAGTCTTAAGACACCTTCGGGGGTTGGGGGCTTTAAAAAAATGAATATATAATGAAGAATAAAAGTGTTCAGACAGAGATAGATGCATGCTATCTATATAGAAAATTGGCCGAAAATGAATCGGACGAATCGGTAGCTAATATATTTCGGCAAATGAGCGAAATAGAGCAAAGTCATGCGGAAGCATTTGCACAGAAGCAAAATATATCAACCGAAAATTTGATTCTGCCATCCTGGAGAGCCAAAACGCTTAATACAATAGGCAAGGTATTCGGTTACGATTATGTATTGGGGGCATTGATGGACACTGAAAAAAGTTTGTCAAATGCCATAATTAGGACCAAGGAAAGAAATAAAATGGAGATAACTGGCACAGAAACCAACCATGTGAAGATTTTATGGTCCATTTTAGAAAAAGATAATTCCATTAGTGGAACGCAGCAGGCAAGGTTTGAAAAGCGCCACAAAACGGTGGGCGGCAATGCCATACGTGCGGCTGTACTTGGAGGAAATGATGGATTGGTATCTAATTTTAGCTTGGTGATGGGCGTGGCTGGAGCTACTACTAGTCAGGAAGGTGTTTTGCTGGCGGGAGTAGCAGGTTTATTGGCTGGGGCTTTATCAATGGCTTTGGGTGAGTGGATTTCGGTAAAAAGCTCGCAAGAACTGTATGAAAACCAAATGGCGGTAGAGATGGACGAATTAGAGACAAACCCGGCAGGCGAGGAGCGAGAGTTGGCACTAATTTATATGGCAAAAGGTATTCCCGAAACACAAGCGCGTACTATGGCCGCAGAAATTATGACTGATAAAACGAAAGCACATGCAGTTTTAATTAAAGAAGAGTTAGGTATAAATCCAGAAGAATTGCAAGGCTCAGCCATAGAAGCATCCTTATATTCATTTTTCTTGTTTACCATAGGTGCAATCATTCCAGTGGCTCCTTTTTTCTTTGCCGACGGATTGTTAGCTTTACTTTTATGCGTTTCATTTAGTGCGGTAGGTTTGTTTCTAATTGGTACTGCAATAACCTTATTTACAGGTAAAAGCGTTTGGTTTTCGGGCCTAAGGCAAGTTGCTTTTGGATTGGCGGCGGCTGGTATTACTTTTGGAATTGGTAAATTAATTGGCGTGGCGATAGCGTGATGATTTGGATAATTTCATACTATTTTATATTTTATTTAAGTTTTGCTAAACTCTTTTCGGTTCACTCTAAAATAAATTTAAGAAATAGTATCTGTTTGCATTTCTACTAATAAAAAACCAAAATTGAATTTAAAGAAGGGGGCTAACACTCCCTTTTTTTTGTACTTTTATTCAGCAAATAGGTAATACCTAGCTTCTCAAATTGGGTGTTTTAGCACAATATTCTAATATCTTTCATAATATCAGCTATTTAATGTGCCATAAACAGGCAATAGTTATTGTTTTTTATACCGATTAATCGGCACGTATCGCTTCTCGGAATGTCGACATACCTCATCGGAATTCTCCTTTTGCGTTCAAATACCTTGTAAATAGGATGTCAAAATCGGTCCACGATAGCTATCGTGGACAGCGTAAATGCCGAAGGGCGACACGTCGAAATACTCCTTTAATGTTCAATTTCTTTTTGGTTCTGGCTTCCAGAGGTTAGGTTACATTATAAAGTTGATATTAATTTCCCAAAAACATTTTCTATTTCAAAACGTTTAAGCAATACATTCAAAAATATTCACCCGAATCATGAAAATCGCTTTTCTTATCATTGCATTAAGCATTTTGTTTTCTATCAACGGTTATGTAATGTTGCGCGGTTGGCAGACTTTACCCTCCGCTTATTTCCTTCGGTTTACTTACCTTGTGGTTATGATTACTCTTTTTATGGTAATGATGGGCACTATGATATTTGGTAATCAGATGTCACAATTTTATGCTAACACGCTAAGTTTTATCGGATTTAGCTACGTAATTGTATTTATATATTTACTATTGTCATTTTTGATAGTCGATCTTATTCGCATTATAAATCACTTTATACATTTTTTTCCTTTCAGTGTGGCCGGTTTTCGATTGTGGATATTGGTTATTACTTTGATTATTACGGGTGTGGCTATGATTATTGGTAATTACAAATTCAATAACCCCGAAATTGTAACTTTAAATTTGACTACTGATAAACCTAAACAGAATAAGGAACTTAAAATAGTGGCAATTAGCGATTTGCATCTTGGCATTAGCATTGACAAAGCAAGACTTCAAAGCTGGGTGAAATTGATAAATGACCAAAAACCAGATATTGTGTTGTTAGCAGGAGATGTGTCGGATAGATGGATGGAGCCTGTGATAAGGCAAAATATGGCTGAAGATTTGCGTGCTATTAATGCGCCAATGGGTGTTTTTGCGGTAAATGGGAATCACGAACACTATGCGGAAACAGCAAACTTAACCGCCGATTACTTGAGGGAAGCTGGCATTATAGTGTTAAGAGACCAAGTAAAAATGGTTAATAGCCGTTTCTATGTCGTTGGTAGAGAAGATAAAAGCAATAAAAAAAGAAAAAAGATTTCGGAAATAGTTAAGGATTTAGACAAAAAACTTCCAATTATACTACTTGATCATCAGCCTTTTCATTTATACGAAGCACAAGAAAGTGGCATTGATTTTCAAATTTCGGGACATACACACAATGGGCAATTTTTTCCAGGCAATTGGATTGTAAAAAACATGTATGAAATGGGTCATGGTTATTTGAAAAAAGGAGCAACCCACTTTTATGTATCTTCGGGGCTGGGCATTTGGGGCCCACAATATCGTATTGGAACGCAATCGGAAATAGTAGTGGTAAATTTGAAGTATTAAAGCCTCCTTTATCCGCCGATTGGTGACTTTAAGACCAACTTTCTTATTTATTGAAAAAATACCTTTATCTTTTCTTCTTAAAAAAATCTTTCATCAACTTACTGCATTCTTCTTCCAAAACGCCCGAAACAACTTCTGTTTTAGGGTGCAATGCATGAGGTGCAAAACGCTGAAAACCTCGCTTTTCGTCGGACGCACCGTAAACAATTCGGCTAATCTGCGCCCAGCCTAAAGCTCCAGCACACATTACGCAAGGCTCTACAGTGACATACAATGTGCAATCAATCAGGTATTTCCCGCCCAGGAAACCAGCTGCTGCGGTAATCGACTGCATTTCGGCATGAGCTGTAACATCATTCAGTGTTTCGGTAAGATTGTGCCCACGCGCAATGATACGCCCCTGGCAAACTATGACTGAACCAATGGGTACTTCGTCGCGCTTACCCGCCAATTTGGCTTCTAGCAAAGCTTGTTTCATGAAATATTCATCAGGGTTTATGTCCTGAGAATCGTTTTCGGAGTAGTAGGAAATGGGCATGTGATATATTTATTCTTCTAATTTTTTGTTCTGTTGTTTTGATAAAGCAGCTTTTGGCGAAGGAATAGATTGAATTAGTCGAAAAGCAGTTCTGTATCAGCTACATCTATCAGATCCATTTTCACATCCCCTGCAAGCATTTCAGTAGTCCCAAATCTTGGCACGACTGACGTGGTTTTTTATCTACCACATATATTATTCGCATTCGTACATTTACAATTTGTAACGGTTTGGATTATTCATCTTACAAAATGCTAATCAGTTCTTCTATCAGAAGAGTGGAATTTTCAACTGGTTACAAATTGTAACCGGTTCGTTTCCGGCAATAGTTTATTCTTCCTACAAACCGCTTGTAGCGTCATGATGTCTATCGGGAGAGCGGAATCCATCGTTTTCTCAATAGTTTACACCCTCAAAAAGCCCAATTCATACACCATTGGTTGCAATTTTTCGCTCAAAGCTTTATAGACTTCCTCAAAGGGTTTGAAACTTACAGGTACTACATCGCCACTGGCATTGCGGGCTTGCAACGCTTTGCGTATTTGATACCATCCCACATCTGCACGGTTTAACTTTAACTCATCCCGCACCGAACGCACATCGGTATGTGAGAAATAGGCATGCCATAGTTTTTTACCTTCGGCAAGAACGGCTTTGGCTTCGGGAGTCAAAGTAGTGGGAGTCAAAGTAGTGGGAGTGCGACTTTGAGTCGCGCCCCCACTACTTTGACTATCGAACTGAGGTAAGTTTTGCAGATACTCCACCATAAAATCACTTTCAAAACGCTCAGGTGAACCTACTTCTTCTTCGGTAAATGGTATAAAATGATTGACAATGCTCCATTTCCGTCCGTTCCATTCCAAATCATTGGCACTGGCAGTTCTTTGACTACGATTGAATAACATCCAAATTAGACAGTCCGATTTAAACTCGTTGGTAAGTGGTTCAGTAGGCTGCAGAAATTGGTCACGGTCATTGAGCCATGTCGGCTTGATTAATCGACGAACAGAAAAAACTATTGCTGCTTGCCAAAGATTTTCTGAAGTAATGTAAAAACCATGTCCATCGCTAAAACTCGATGAGAATAAAGCAGTACCCTGTTCTGCATGTTGCAAATCATTTACAGAACAACGCATATATCCAATTGCTCCATCTGCCCAATTAATAACACTAGGTTTTGAAGTAGCAGGCGAGATTGCATTTTTTATTGGAATAACAAATGTTTTGTTAGATTTAGGTCGATTAAACCATACATTTAAAAATGAATTATTTGGTAAATTATAAAATGTTTTTTCTCCAATTGGATGTACTTTTCTATCTAACACGTCAACGCTAATTTCAGTAATTGGTATTTTTTTATTTATTAGATGATTCGTTGACCAAACCAAAAAACCAATTGGAAATTGTCCACTAAGTCCATCAAATGCTTTATTGTGGACAACAAAACCACCTAAATATTTTCCTTGCCAAGTTAATCTAAACTTTTCAAAATTTGGTGCATTAACGTACTTCAATGTACTAAACATTGCAATTGTTGCATTTGGTATCTCTTGTGCAACACGAGCTACAAATTGAATAAATAATTCATTACTAGCTTTTCCATAATCTATCATTGCATTGGAAGAAAATTTAGTTTTAGCAACACCACTTTTAGTTTTAGCTTCTAATCCTAGTGAAGTATTTTCACGGTTAGCTGCTTCCGCATACGGTGGATTAATCAGCACCAAAATTTTCTTTTTTTCGGCAATAGCTTTTCGCAGACTTTCGGGGATTTTATTGGTAAGTGAGTAATCAATTTCACCTGAATCGGTAATATCATCATTCAAATAATCATATTGGAAGCGAGTGGCAGACACGCAAGTTTTGGTGGCTCGCATCACATCTATGTCGGCACTGTCCAGCGTGCTCATGTATATGTTGCGTGGGTTACTGTGTTTCACTTCCAGGTTGCCCACACCGCAGCACATATCCCACACTGTGTATTCACGTTGCCAGTTTTCGCCCAGCGTTTCGGCCAATTTATCGTAGGCCTTGTCCACCACAGCCAATGGCGTATAAAATGCACCTTTGAAACTTCGTTCGTCGAGCGGAATAAGACTATCGCGGCGTTCTAGTAGATAATTGCGGTATTCGGCTTTTGGTGGTCGGTGGTAAATGGCCCAGAATTGTCGATAGCCTTCGCGGTTGCCTAGTTCATATATTTTTCCACCAAGGCTAAAAACCGGTGCATTGTTTTTGTGCATCAGTTCGGCCGGCAGGTTTTCGTGGGTAGAAACCGTTCCATCGTGCATAATGTCGGCAAAAAACAAGAGCGCATAATCCTCTTCCGCTACTCCTTTAATTTCTCGCCCTATCATTACCACCCATTTGTCGTACACTTGTTTCAGGTTGTCGGGTGTAATTTGGGTACGGATAATATCGCCATTTTTAATGGCAGTTTTTATGGTATTGATAAACTCCTCTTCGTGAGTTTCAATTTTAAAAGAAACAAAGTGAGTACCAATGTGTGCAGACACAGCATCCAGCGCATCCTGCGTATATTTACTGGCAGAAGTGCCCCATTTAATGGTTTTTTTTGCAAGGAATGGAATCACATCCTCACTTTTCATAATGGCGGCTTTTTGGGTATCAATCACCGCCAAAAACGGAGGAACATACTCGCCCTTATTCAATGCCTCCTGCACATAATGCATTAATTGCGTGAACATTGCGTAGGTAGAATTTTTACAGCTGTCTTTCGCTTCAAACCATATTTCTTTGGTTTGTATATCAATCAAATTCTTGGAATAGCCTTTTAGTCCCAATGCTTTGATATAGACATCCTTTACATCCTCCTCACTTCTAACTTGTTGCAATTGTTTATAAAGGCTCATAGTTCTATTTTGTGTTTGTTTGATAATTTAATGCTGACTTAAAGTAAATGCAACAATATAGTTATTCGTTCATTAATTATGGAAAACAATCTATTTTCATAGCATAAAGACACTGCTACATGTCTTCATCTTACATGAAATCAATAATTTAAAAAGAAACATATCATTTTTTTAATATGTATCTACTTGAACTAGAGAAGTGCACAAAATACAAGTTCAATTTTCAGGGTCTCAAATTCTACGTCCCAAAGATTCTTTTCTATTAATAGTTTTTCAAGGGCAATAAAGTTCTCGTCAGATAAAATTATTGTTGAAACTAGTGCGGAATATACTTCTTTTCGATTTCCTTGACCAAGTAAACTCTTTAGGCGAGAAATATATCTGTTTCGCTTTCTATCATTTTCTATATGATCAGAATTCTCTTTGTAATCTTCAAGCAATTCTATAATCTCATTTGCAATTCTAAATCGAGGATTTACAAAATGATTACGGTCATTTAGATCCAACACTTCTATTGTGCGTTTAGCAATTTCATTTTTTGGAGAATAGCGGAAATTTCTGTAATAAAAGAAATCCTTTGGATTATCAACAAAAGGATTAACAATAGGTTCTTTTATTGTATCGTGTGAACCTTTGTTTGCATTACATTTTTTTGAAGCTGGTAATAAATTGCCCCATTGCATTACTTCATCTGAATATGGTATTTTGGGATGAAAGTGTTCCATCTCCATATATTTACTTTCCTCGCCCAAACGGATTTCAGAATAGCAGCATTTCCCATACGACATATTAAAAACAGCTTCTTTTAGCCACGGAATGTTCCATACCAAATTGCCTGTATCTCTAAACTCCTGTGTTTTTGCAGCCTGAAATTCTGGTGTAAGTTTGTCGGGTTTTATAGGTAACTCAAGCTTTATCATTGTCAGGGGATAGTTGAGAGAATTGAATATCTAATAGTTTTCTCTCAGCACTTTGTGGATGCAAAATCTGCATCAATTGGTCGTAAGCAGCTTTACCTTTTGCATAATCATCAGTATCCAATGCTTTATCAAATTGATTGATTAACTCCTGATATTTATCTGTATTGATGTTTTCTTCCAGACCCATAACCTCACTAAGAATTTCTTCAATTTTCCATCCAATATATGATTTATTACCCAAATGCTTTACTTCTGTATGGTCGCCAACACGATTTAGCGTGTAAAGATTTACATTCTCCATCGACTGAATTATAAACGGACTGTGTGTGGTAACAATAAACTGAGTTTGAGGGAAAATACCTGATAACGATTTAATTAAACCACGTTGCCATTGTGGATGCAGATGTAAATCTATCTCATCTATCAACAAAACAGCTGGCTCTTTTAATGGGTTTTTGCTATCTGGATAACGGTCAAACATTTTCTTACAGAAATCAGCCATCCACGATAAAGTAGCTTGGTAGCCATAACCAAGTTCAGACATTTTGTGCCAACCATCTACTGTTTGGAATTCTATGTAGTTGTTAAGTTTTTCATCTGAAATAAACTTCAGATTGTTTATTGCAGGAAATATTTCACTTGTAATAACCGTTTTTAATATATCTCTTTGTTGGGCTGCCTTCTCTTGTCTATTTTTTGCGGCATAATCTAATTGAAATAACCAGTCTTCAAAATTGACCAACTTAGTGTTATCAAATAAATTGTCAGTATTTGAATCGTTCATTTTTTTCTCTGAAATTCCTTTTTTTTCAATTTCCCGAACTACTCCATAAGCGTAAATTTGTAAATTTGAAGCAACATGAGTATTATGTATTCCCTTTGGATGCTGCAATATAGTTTCTGAGGACTTTGAAAAACCTAAATCAAATTTATTTACAAACTCATTTGAAAATTCATTATTAGAGGGCGTTAACGTTGAAATTACACTTAATCCCAATTGAGTACCTTGAGCTATTTTATTTCGATATGAGTCCTGTGTAAATACTTTGGGATAAAATATATTTGAAAACGTTGCTTCAGGTTCCAAGCTCGCAATTGCCTTCAACAAATTTGTTTTTCCTGCGTTATTATTGCCCAGAAAAACTGTCCAACGACACCAATCACCATTGTCATCAACAAAGGAAAATTTATGCTCACCTCTAAATCCTTTGAAGTCCACAATGCCAACTTCTTTTATATAAACAGGAACTTGTTTTAACATAATAGTAAATTGTAAATGAATAAATATTAAATCCTTATATATCCTTTTCCACCACCAAATTATCGATAATAAACACCTGACGTTCGGGCGTATTTTTGCCCATATAGAATGACAGCAAATCGGCCACTGCATCTTCTTTTTTGAGTGTAACTTGGTCTAATCGCATATCCTTTCCAATAAAATGCTTGAACTCGTCGGGTGAAATTTCACCCAGTCCTTTAAATCGGGTTATTTCAGGATTACTTCCCACCTTCACCATGGCGCTTAGGCGTTCTTCTTCCGAGTAGCAATAGAAAGTTTCCTTTTTGCTACGAACGCGAAAAAGTGGCGTTTGAAGTATATGTACGTGGCCTTTTTTGATTAAATCGGGGAAAAATTGCAAGAAAAATGTAATCAGCAACAACCGAATGTGCATACCATCCACGTCTGCATCGGTAGCTACTATCACTTTGTTGTAGCGCAAGTTATCCACGCCGTCCTCTATGTTGAGGGCAGCTTGCAAGAGGTTAAACTCCTCATTTTCGTACACCACTTTTTTGGTCAATCCATAGCTGTTGAGCGGTTTACCTTTCAAGCTAAACACAGCCTGAGTGTTTACATCGCGGCTTTTGGTAATGGATCCACTTGCCGAGTCGCCCTCGGTAATAAAAATGCTGGAATTGCCAATTGCCAGGTTTTTAGCTTCATCTTTGGTCAATGAATCATTGAAATGAACACGACAATCACGCAATTTTTTGTTGTGTAGGTTTACTTTCTTGGCTCTTTCTCGCGCCAATTTGGTTACGCCTGCAATGGCCTTTCGCTCTTTTTCGGAGTCTTGAATTTTTTGTAGTAAGGTGTTGGCAGTCTCGGAATTACGGTGCATGTAATTATCCAATTCTTTTTTCAAAAAATCGGAAATAAACTTATTCACCGAAATGCCGTCTTTTGCCATATCGCGGGAGCCAAGTTTGGTTTTGGTTTGCGACTCGAAAATGGGCTCCTCCACGCTGATAGAAACGGCAGCAATTACGCCATTTCTGATGTCCGCCAATTCCATGTTTTTGGAATAAAACTCCTTAATGGTACGTGCCAACGCTTCCCTAAATGCACTTTGATGCGTTCCGCCTTGTGTGGTGTGTTGACCATTAACAAACGAATAGTATTCTTCGCCATATTGGTCGCTGTGCGTAAATGCAATTTCAATATCCTCTCCTTTGAGGTGAATAATAGGATAGAGCGGCTGAGCAGTCATATTTTCGTTCAGCAAATCGGTCAATCCATTTTTGGAGAGTATCTTTTTTCCGTTGAAATTAATGGTTAAACCCGTGTTGAGATACGCATAATTGCGCAGCATGGTTTCAATATATTCTTCCTTATAGACGTAATTCTCGAACAACGTATTGTCGGGCACAAAATATATAAAAGTTCCGCGGTCTGAGTTATCCGCAAATACTTCACTGTCAGTAAGCAATTTGCCTTGCCCAAATTCGGCTCTTCTGCTTTGCCCATCTCTAAAACTTTGTACAATAAAAGTGGCCGAAAGTGCATTCACGGCTTTTGTACCCACACCGTTCAGTCCCACCGATTTTTTGAAAGCTTTCGAATCATATTTACCGCCGGTATTCATAATCGAAACTGCCTCTACCATTTTCCCAAGCGGTATGCCTCGACCATAATCACGCACTTCCACGTGTCCGTCTTTCACGCGCACATCTATGGCTTTGCCAGCACCCATGCGGTATTCGTCAATACAATTGTCGAGCACTTCTTTGAGAAGCACGTAAATTCCATCGTCCACATGTGTTCCATCGCCCAGCTTTCCAATGTACATTCCGGGCCGCCGACGCACGTGTTCCAATCCTTCGAGGGTGATAATGTTACTATCACCGTAATCTACTGTCTGTGATTCAATTAAAATTTCTTCCATAAGTATTAAAAATGAGAACTCCTAGCCCCTTCCGCAAAACGGGAGTGCTTAGTGGTTAATGTGTTATCTAGCAATCCAACTTTCGGGATTTTGAAGGTTTTTACCGTTCCAAACCTGAAAATAGAGTTCTGTTTTATTATCATTTTCATCATCGGTATATATTTTTCCGATGGCTTGCTTGGCACTTACTTTGTCGCCCTCGCTTACAAAAATTTGTGTTAAATTTGCATAAACGGTGCGATAATTCCCATGTTTTATAATCACCGCGTTATTACTTCCTGGTATAGAAAAACGCTGCGTAACAATTCCTTCAAATACCGCACGGGCTGTGCTGCCTGATGGAGTTTGAATATAAATTCCTTTATTATTGGTGGTTACATATTTCAAAACAGGATGTGGCTGCACTCCAAAATGTCCACGAATAAATCCGTTGGAAGTTGGCCATGGCAATCGCCCTATGTTTCGCTGAAAATCGCCCGATAATAATGTTTCTTCTTTCGTTAAAACAGATGTAGATTGCGTTGACTTAGCCTCGGCAATTACTGGAATTTCTTTAATTGCGGGTTTTGGTTCAATTAAGGGTTTCGGTTCTTGTTTCGGTGTTGTTTTTGGTGCTGTTTTCGGTGATGTTTTCGCCGCTTCTTTCGCAGCCAGATTCGCCGCCTCTTTTGCTTTATTTTCGGCTGCAATCTTTTTATTTTGCTCTGCAATAATTTTATTCTCTGCAGCGATACGTTTATTTTCTGTTGCAATACGGCTATTCTCTGCCGCTACACGTTTTGCTTCTGCCGCTACACGTTTTGCCTCTGCTTTGCGTATTTCTTCGGCAATAATTTTTTCAATTTTATTATTTAGATCATTTGCTTTCTTTTGTTGAATTTTTAAATCAGCTCGCAATTTCTTTTCCTTTTTTTGTAAATCTGTAAGTAAAACCTTTTCCTTTTTTTCATCTTTTGAGAGCTTTTGAGTTTCTGTTTCTTTTTGTTTTACCACATCTACTTTAGTCACTTTATTACTTTGCAAACTGTCATTTTTTACTTGAATTTGTGCCGTTACCTTTTCTATTTCACCCACTTGTACTTTCCTGTATTGCGAATATTCCTGCATATATCTCAATCGGCGATACGATTGATCAAACGAGTTAGCTGACAGTACAAACATTATTTTGGCATACAAATCACGGTTGATGTAAGCCTCTTGCACCAATTTAGCATAATCCAATTTTAATACTTTCAATCTATTTTCGAGAATGGTTTTCTCTTGTCCCAATCGGTTCATTTGGTTATCTAGCTGTCCAATTTCCGAACTTATTGTTTTTATCAACACCTTTCGTTCCTTAATATCTTTGTTTATAATAACCAATTTGTTTAACGAACTACGTTGGGATTTTTTAGTCTCGTTTAGAATTTTACTCGTCGTCTCAAGTTTTTGTAAGGTTTGTTTTCGCTGGTTCTCCAACTCCTTTACAGTTTGTGCGGGCAAAGGCGAAATAAACATCAAGAAAGTGAAAGTTATTACCAATTGTCGGATAAGTGTTTGAAAGTACATTTATTTAGGGTTTTGAGTGATAAATAGTGAGTTTTTAATACGCTTAATTGGAATTTTCTACGAATTGAAAAATTATTTTTTCAGTAATAAGTCAATATTACTTCGAGTATAGATACGCTGGCTGGATGGTGAAAATATGACTTTGCTGTTAAATTCTACCTTTTGAACAGAAAAGTCGCAAGACACTTTACTTTTTTGATTTGTAATATGCATTGATATTTTTTGTGGAAAGTTTACGGTATTAACCATTGCAAAATTTTCATAATTTGTTTGCATTTGATACTTGTTATCTTTATCTTTTAGTACTACCTGCTCTATGGTATTATTAGACAGTATGTGTGAATTTTGAAGTATGTTCTCGTTTTGATATCCTATACTGTATTTACCGTTTTCGTGGGCTGACAATGTTAAGCTATCGATTACCAACTCTTTTTTTCCAATACAAAAAAGTTGTCCCGAAATCATCGACTGCAAGCTGTAAAAATCTACATCTATGCCAAATCTTGTTTTAAAATATTTATAATCAAGTACATAATACCTTTTGTTCATTTTGTCAAATACACGCATACTATCGGGCGACAACTCCACTTTAAACATTTCAATACCCATAAATGGTTGAATAGAAATATCAAGTGCAGAGTCTTTTCTCATTTTAATAGTGGCAGAAACATTGAGGTCTCTGTCATTTAAATTTATTGCCATTGCCATTTTGCTTACGTTAGCCGTAGAAAATTGGGGCTGTGAAAACTGAATTTGTTTAATTCGTTCATTCAGTTCGCTGACAACTGGAATCTCAACGGTTGTTATTTTGCTCGTGCTTTTACAAGCTGAAAATAGAACAATCATCAACAGGGTATAATAAAAAATACTTTTATTCATAATAATGCTTTTAATAATTTTAAATAGAAAAAAATACCACCTCCATACCGCTTTTGTGGATTGGAATTTGGATGGCAAATGATTTTTATAACGGCCACTAAACCTCCCGTGAAAATTCAGATTAAATTGCGGGAACAAAATTAGCAACTTCAAACTTTGTTTCTTTAAATTCTATGTCCTGATTTATTTCAGGGTCGATATTCTACTAACTACTATCACTAAACTAACAAATAACCCCTAGCCCTTCCCGTCCCAAAAAGAATAAATTGCGGGTAACCATGCAAGTATTGATTACTTTAAACTTTGACTTTACTTTAAACAAACCAAATGAATGTGCAAAAAAGCTCAAAGAAGTTTTTTTTCCGTTTCAATTTTTCGTCCTGTATTTTTAGGACAGGGCTGCTACCTACTGCTATCTACCTACTCTCTTTTCCATCCTTTGTTTTCAATTTTCTGTTTCATTTCGTCTGTTTTATTTCCAGCGTCATAAGATTTTTGCCACATTTCTACCGCTTTTTCGTCATATTTGCCATCCGCTTTGCTATACATCCAAAGTATATCGCCATAATGTTCATAAATGACAGATGAATCTTCCTCTTTTGGCAAATTATCTACTGCTTTCTCAATATAAAATTTGGCCAAAGAATAATTTCCCTGCTCATATAAAATCCAAGCATAAGTATCGAGGTAAGTACTATTTTTGGGGTCTAGTTCCACCGTTTTGGCACTCATTTTTTCTGCTCGCTTCAATTCTGTTTTTTCCAGCGACAAATAATATGCATAATTATTCATTAGCATAATGTTTTTGGGATTGGCCGTTAAGGCATTTTCATAAGCTATAAAAGCAGAATCTTTCTTTCCTAGTTTATAATAAATATCTCCAATTTGAGTCAGAAAATCACTTTTCAATACCGGTTGCACATTAGTAATAAATGGCAGGGCGGTTTGGAATGATTCTAATGCTTCCTGGTATTTCTCTAGCTGATATTGCCCTATCCCCCTATAAAAATACCAAGTAGAATTGCCCGGTACATTTTCAATTGCTCTATTTGCTATTGCAATTAAGTTGTAAAAATTTTTATCAGAAACATAAAGTTGAATGAGTCGCATCCAGGTTTGATCATTTTTTGGATTTATGTTTATCATTGTTTCCAAAGCCGATTTTGCCTCTTCGTTGCGTTTCCAAAATTGCAAGAAAACGGCATAATAACCGTGTACTTGTTCTTCTAAGGGATAGCTATTAACCAAAAGTTTAAAAAGTGATTCTGTTTCTGCAAATTTCGTCGAGTCTTGCACCAACTTTTCAACATATTGTCCCAGCACCTCAATTTTTGTGTCCACATCCAATTGTTCATTTTTCAATGCGTTTACTATGGACTGCAATGCTTTTTCGGGCTCATTCTTTGAACTGTAATACTCTGACAACGAAACATAAACATAGGCATTTTCTGGATTGTTGGCTAGCACTTTTTGGTATATTTCATAAGCCTTTTCAGGCATTTTTTGTTGCATAAATATGTCCCCTCTCAGCACTTGGTATCGTGTTTCGGTAGGATATTTATTTATCAACTTATCAATTTCGGCCACTCCTTTTTTGGGTTTATTTGCCAAAATATATAATTGAAATTTTTCGAACGCTAAATTTTCCGAAATTCCAACTATGCTTTCTAGTTTATTATAAGACTCTATAGCTTTGTCATAATCCTTCGTCTGTTTGTATAGCGAACTCAATATTTGATACACTTCTTCCCTATAGGGGTAGTTTATTTTAAGGTTTTCGGCTATATAAGTGGCTCGTTGCCAATTTTTAAAATCAGTAAGTAGCGAGATAAGTCGCACGTTGTACCACCAATTTTTGGGCTCAAATTTCACTGCATTTTCCAAATGCTTCAATGCCTCATCGGCAAGTCCAATAGAAGAATATAGCAATCCTAGTTCTGATTGAACACCTGCATCCAGCGAGTCTATTGCCAAGCACATCCGAAATGTTTCGATAGCTTGATCGTATTTTTGAGTTTCTTTTAGCCGTAATCCCTCGTAGTAAAAATAGTCAAACTGCCGTTGGCTCTCATCAGAAATTGTTATTTGAGTAACATTATCCTCTGCCATTTTTTTTTGAGCAGTGCACGAAATCAACACTATAGACAGTATAAAAAGATATTTTAGGCGCATTGGCACTGAGTTTTTTTAAAAATAAAATTCTTATTGTACTTGGTGAACCATTGGCCTCCATTATCAGAAAAAAATACTACTTCCCCGTATGACCAAATCCACCCGTGCCGCGCTCAGTATTTTCCAAACTGTCAGTTAGTGACCATTTGGCGTGAGTATAGGGTGCAATTATCATCTGACAGATACGCTCGCCGTCGGTTATGATAAACTCGTTGGCAGACAAATTGATAAGAATAACGCAAATTTCGCCTCTGTAATCGGCATCAATTGTTCCTGGAGAATTGAGCACCGTAATGCCATTTTTTATTGCCAATCCGCTTCTTGGTCGTATTTGGGCTTCGTAACCTGTTGGTAATTCAATAAATAAGCCTGTAGGTATAAGTTTCCGCTCGAGAGGTTTTAGCAAAATAGGTTCTGATATATTGGCGCGCAAATCCATTCCAGCCGACTGGGATGTGGCGTATTCGGGTAGTGGATGTTTGGATTGATTTACTATTTTAACGGTCATAAATAATTACTTAAGAAAATTTGACTCACTTCTTTTTGGTTTAGCTACAAAAATACGACATTTATCTAAATAGACCTTTATATGCAGATGAAAAATATGTTTTTTTTCTTTTTGATAATGAATGTACTGTCTGAAAGTCCTTTGCGAATATATTGACAACCTTTTTTTTGATTAAAATCACAAACCATAAACCCAATTCATAGGCTCAGCATTCAACGGCAAAATTGTTAGTATAAACTAATGCTATGTTAATTTGAAAATTCTATGCAGCAATAACTTAATAATTATTCAATACGCCCTAGATTGGCTAACGTAACGCTAGTTTGTTGTTTTACATATCGGGTCTAAAAATCCGAAAAAAAATGACCTGCAAGAAAATTTTCACAGCATTTTCACCCATCTTCTGATTCTGTCATTTAAAGTCATGAAATTCATAATCAGCCTTTTGGTCTGAAATATTTATATTCAGATAGCTGGGTGTTTTATTGCTATCGGCTATGGAATTAAGCGTAATGTAAGTTGTGTTGCCAAAAACATATACTGCTTTTCGATGATCGTGCCCCGTAATCACTAAATTTATTTGGTTTTTTGCAAACAAATCCAATAGCACATATATTTCATCCACCAGCGGATTTGTTGCTATTTGATTGTGGTTTCTAAAAAAGTTTACATGGGTTAAAACGATGCAATTACGATAGTTAGCCCTTTCGGTAGTCAGCAAAGATATTAACCATTCTAATTGTTTATTGCCAATAGTTCCACTTCCGCTGTCAATGCATATATAAATGTCATTGGCAGTGGGAGTTGACACTGTAAAATAATAGGTTGAGGACCCAAAGTACTCGTAAAATGTTTTCCAGCCATTAAAGAATAAATCGTGGTTACCAACCATCAAGAAATAGGGAACTTCATTGAATGACGGTAAATTTTGATTTAAAATTTCGTAGTCTTCTTTTTGACCAGTAACAAGGTCGCCTATCATTACCAACGCTAAATTTTCAGGTTTTCGTGCCTCAGCAACTAATGCATTGAAATTTTTCGTGCCCCCAATGTGACTAT